>WOR8_10001085_pt1 | contig 27612 bp, 16 predicted proteins | sample DeeMarSeWOR38_10_FD_19890 | JGI IMG/M metagenome (IMG submission 19890) | reverse complement strand
CTCTGCGGTAAAACAATCGTCCTTCTTTGCGTCTTTGCGGTTGTAACCCATAAATATTTACGAATACGATGCAAGATACCATCCAACCTACACTGATATTCACCTGGGGCAACCCGTCCCGTGGTGACGATGCGCTTGGGCCGTATATCCACGACTGGCTGAAAGAAAAAAATATTGAATATATTGATCTGCTCACTGACTTTCAGCTTCAGATCGAGCATACTGTGGATCTTGAAAACCGCGAACGCATCCTGTTTGTTGACGCCAGTGTTTCCGCAAAGGCACCTTTTGAGTTCTACCGGTTAAAACCTGTTGCGGATGAAAGCTACACCACGCATGCCATGAGTCCGGAGTCCCTGCTTGCGACCTATCAGAAAGTCAATAACGAGGCACCACCACCGGCTTTCATGCTGTCCATCCGGGGTTATGAATTCGATCTGGGTTTGCAGATTTCCTACGAAGCGATTGCCCATCTCACCAGGGCACAGGAATTTATCAATCTGCTGCTATCAAACAACAGCACTGATTACTGGGAACAACAACAAGAATAATGACTCAGTGCCGGTTAGCTTAATTCAACGCGACTGCAGCCGGTAAAAACGATACGGCGGAACAAGCAGCGCATTCTCCAAGGTTTAAAACCCATATCAATGCTGTTCAATATATCAGGCTGTTGCCAGCTCACGCGGCAAGCTGTAGTACAAAGCAGGAGATACTTCCTTGCCCTCGAAATATGTTGAGGTCAACTCTGCATTAATATCAATGATAGCCAGTTGCAGCTGGTTGATAAATTCATTCAGGTTGGCGTGCACGATGTTCTCTACTTTCGCATTTCTGACCAGGCGCTGGGCTTTCACCAACGCATACTGGGGGGCCTCGTTCATCGGCAGGTTACGCAAGCACTGTTCCGCCTGGTTAAAGCAATGGTGTATTGCGCGTGGAAAATAGATATCCTGCAACAAATAACGCAATACCTCTGTCCCCCTGACGCGCACATGTACATAGCGGCGGTACATCTGGTACCCGGCAAGGGAGTCAAGCACGCTTTTCCACTGGATATCATCAAATGGTTTGAGTTCTTCATCGTGTTTAGGCAACAGATTTTCAGCGCGAACGTCTATAACACGCGATGTCATATCGGCCCTTTCTATATTTCGCCCCATTCGAACAAACTCGTATATCTGGTCGTGGCTCATCGACGCCGACAGCTTGCCGGATATCAGATGGCAGGAGTCGATTACGTGCTGCATAAAATGGTAACGCCCACGTCGGGTTAATACTGATGACTTGTTCTCTCTTGCATAGGCATATAGATCATTCAGCGTTTCCCATACCGCGCGGGGAAATATGGCTCTGGAGGTGCGCAGATTCTCACGGGCATGTGCCAACGAGCACAGCATACAACTTTGATTGGCAGCATCCATGACGAGAAAGCGCATCACATTTCGTTCGTTCGCCTCCTTGTGAGTTTCATAAAACTTGTCGGCTATACCGGTAATAGACACGATGGGTGCCCATCCGAGAGTGGAATTACGCGGCATATCCAGCAACAGGTTATTATTGACCAGGATCATACGTGCGGTATTTTCTACACGCTCCACATAGCGTGCAAACCAGTAAACGCGTTCAGCAACACTTGATAACAGCATTCATCTACCTCCGGTCTCAACGATCCATGTGTCTTTACTGCCACCACCTTGTGATGAATTAACCACCAGCGAACCTTTTTTCAATGCAACACGTGTCAAGCCACCACGTGTTACATGCCTGTTCTCGCCGGAAAGAATAAAGGGGCGTAAATCAATATGGCGCGGCTCAACATGTCCATCACACAGGGTCGGCGAGGTTGAAAGCGACAAGGTTGGCTGTGCGATGTAATTACGCGGATCTTTCCTGATAAGTTCGGCGAACTCCTTTCGTGTTTTTTTACTCGCAGCCGGACCGACCATCATGCCATAGCCACCGGATTCATTGGCCGGCTTCACCACCAGCTTGTCCAGGTTGGCAAGAACGTATTTCCGGTGCTCTTCATTCATGCACAGGTAGGTAGGCACATTTTGCAGAATCGGCTCCTGGTCCAGGTAGTAGCGAATCATTTCCGGCACGTAGGCGTATACGACCTTGTCATCCGCAACACCAGCGCCCGGGGCATTGGCTATGCCGACATTACCTTTTCTCCAGGCACGCATAATACCTGGAACACCCAGCATCGAATCCGGGTTGAAGACTTCAGGGTCCATAAACAGGTCGTCGACTCTTCGATAAATCACATCGACTCTGGCACGGCCATTTATCGTCCGCATATATACGCAGTCATCATCACCGACGAACAGGTCGCTTCCACTTACGAGTTCAACACCCATCTGCTGCGCAAGATAGGAATGCTCAAAATATGCTGAATTGTAAATACCGGGTGTCAGTACAACGATAGTCGGGTAATCCGCAGGCCGTGGTGACAGTGATGCCAGCATGTCGAACAGTCGCGTCGAATAGCCATCCACCGGTAAAATACTGTAGTCTTCAAACAGCTCGGGAAATACACGTTTCATAACAAGCCGGTTTTCCAGCATATATGACACGCCTGATGGCACCCTGAGATTATCTTCCAGTACATACATGGTGCCATCCCGGTCACGCACCAGATCGCTGCCACAGATATGCGCCCATATACCCAGTGCGGGTTTGATGCCTATACACTGCTCGCGGAAATTAACCGAGTGTTCAAGAATACCTGCAGGGAAAACACCGTCCTTGATAATTCGCTGTTCGTCGTATAAATCCGCAATGAACATATTCAGTGCCTGAACGCGCTGTTGCAGGCCTTCATCTGTAGTGCGCCACTCACGTGCAGTAATGATGCGCGGTATGATGTCGAACGGCCAGACCCGATCGATACCGCCTTCCTCGCTGTAGACGGTAAAGGTAATACCCATCACGTGCATCGCCAGTTCTGCGGCTTCACGACGTTCACGTAAATCTTCGTCACTGAGTCCCCGAAGATACTGCACTATTTTACCGGCCCCGGTTCGTGCACGACCGCCGGGAGTGATTAACTCATCGAAACTTTCGCCACTCGAATACTCTTTCCAGGTAATTGCCATTGCTATACTGACGCCGTTGTCATTGCGGCATGAAGCCATTAATTATTTAATTAAAAATAATGCAAGGTACGTGCCAATATGGAACATAACACAAACAACGCGAAATCAGTGTTCAAAAGAAAGTATTATGAAAATGACAGACTTCCATGCACCAATTTAGACACCACACGCATGAATCATGCCCTGACAAAGTGCATTCAACATGAATTGAAATTACTCGTCCGGGGCTCATTTCAGCTAAGCACAAGATCCGAAAGGCTTTATTTCATTAAAAGATAAACGCTTAATTCTGGCGTGTTAATTGCTTAAGAAATGATGGTTATTTATTTCAAACCTGAGGCACGGCAACCGGACAATGACAAACTCCCTATCCTTCCCCCGACAAGGTGACAAACTGAACTCGGACTTTTTTGAAGAATACCTGGTGCGTTTGCTGGAGGAGCGCGACCGCATTGGTTTGACCGATATGATCCATGAGATCGACGCTATCATGATAACCGTCGATCCCGGCCATTCGATTCGCTATATCGGTGAACTGGCATTAATGACGCCTTACCATTATCTGGTCACGCTCGAGAGCGAGGACCACTGGACACACATTCTGCGTGTAGACATGAATTCGCCGGATTTTCTTGTCAGGGAAGTCAAAAACCCGGCGATACAGGGCATCTTCCGCAGTCTTAACGAGGTCTACCCGATTGGAATGCGCAAGCCGAACAGTCGCTATATGGGTGAGATCCTGCGTGTCACCAATCTGCATGAGGTTGTCGAATGTCAAAGAGAACGGGGATTCCGTTTCTTTTCACAGGACCAGATACGTAAATTGCAGCTACCCGGCAACCTGGCTATCAGCAAACCCTCACCCTACACGCATAATATCGTTGCCTACATGGAACGGCCCATTGACCAGATTCGCACCTATGCACTGGGTGTCAGCTCGATCCGTAATGATGTGCAGGAAGTCTATCTGGCGGCCAAGGCCATGCAGGAGGAACTCGAAATTGATGACCTGATACAGCCCATCGATCACCTGGCAACACGCATCTATAGCCAGAACCGTGAGGTTGCGATACTCGAGTGGTTATCCTTATCGAGTTATTACTACTGGGGCTCATACGATATCAGTGACCAGAATTCCTCAACAAACGTGACCAAAAGTACGCATTACTCGAATGAGCTGTTCAGCCCAGCCAAGGTTTTCACTGCCAACAATACTCCCTACTTCGTTAACCACCTGGAAAAACTGCCTTCGCCCACTGAAACATTCGTACGCAACTACGGTCCTCGCCTGCATCATATTGCACTTTCCGTTTGCGACGGTGAACGTCATGGCATGGAGAACATCGACTATGTGGTCAAACAGATCGCTTCCCAGGGCCGCGACTTCCTGCTCGATGTCATCGGCTCGAAGAACGATGGACTGAAGCAGATCTTTTCCAGTGCCTCAGAACATTCATCACTGATTGTCGAGTATGTACAGCGTTTCGGCGATTTCAACGGTTTCTTTACCAAGAATAATGTCGCGGAACTGACCCATGCTGCGGGCGTAGAAGAAGAGCTGCTGGAAATGCAGGCCGAATCGGAGGTATCGCAACATCTGTCTGTATAATTTTTATTTTCTCGCAGAGGCGCAGAGAGCGCAGAATTTTATTTAATAATTCTTTGTGCACTCTGCACCCCGGCGAGAATTGATACAAAAGAGCTGGATAAATATTCTTTGCCGCAAATACCGCAAAGGGCGCTAATGTTATTGCAGAACATCTCAGCTTGTTAGTTTTGCGTTATTCGCATTGTTTGCGGCTAATACTTTTTACACTTCTTCAACAGAACCTGTAGCCTGGATAAAGCGAAGCGTACTAAATTCGTTAGCACTCGAATTTACTCGTCACACCCATGTGCCTCGCCCTTTGGGCCATCACAGCATAGAGTTAATTCATGTGAACCAGTCAATTTTAGTGTACAGCTTTAGCTGGCATGCAAGGGTAGAATGCAAGAATGTATTCTGTAATCCGCGGTTTCCATGTTCTCGCCAGGACGCAAAGATAACTCGAGTTAAAACAGTCGTCATGTTTTGAAGTTCTCCGCGAACTCTGCGCCTCTGCGAGAGTAAATATCTATAGCCTTTTCATAATGTAGTGCGCTATTAAAATTCCGGCTCTTCCATTTGGCGCACCTTCACATTCTGTGAAACGGGATAGACCGGTGGTCCAAACTGGCTATAGACGGCAACATCAGCGGCATCGCGGCCATAGCCGATAGATACGTAGCCACCCTTCAAAACAGCCTGCGTTGCATCGAATGTATACCAGCGCCCGCCCACGTAGGCTTCGAACCAGGCGTGTAAATCCATCGGCTCAAGGCCGTGAAGATAACCCACGACCATGCGGGCAGGAATCGCCAGACTGCGGCACAGGGCAATGCCGAGGTGTGACAGGTCCCGGCAAACACCCGTTTGTCGGGTATTGACTTCTACCGCTGACACCGGCGTATTACTGCTGCCGGGTACATATTCGATTGAATTGCGCAACCATGACACGATGGCTGCGACCTGGTCGTAACCCGGCTGCAGGCCTTGCGTAATCCCGGTCGCCATCTGGCCAAAGCGGTCCGACTCACAATAACGGCTGGGTAACAGGTAAATGAGAGTGGCATCGGGCAGGTTCTGTATCTCGACAAAGGCTGCCCCCGGCATCTGATCCTCGTAATCAGTGATCTTTACATAAGCCGATGTGTGCACAGCAAAGCTTCCGGGTGGAGCGATTAGCCGCTGGCAGAGATTGCCATAACTGTCGGTGAATTCAAAAACGGATACGCTCGGCTCCAGCCTGTATTCTTCACGTGAAATCCACTGCGACGCACCACTGCGCGGACGCAGCATCAACACAAACGGTGTTGGTTCAGGGATATCAAAGCTGAATTCACAAAAAGTATGCAACCACATGCATCATCCTCCCCTTATATTGAAATATTTATAATCTTTATCAAGTCTTCGCCGAATACAGTGGGTAGACCCATGACAGTACCCGTACCACACAGGGAATATTTGTCCGCAAATAACGCAAATAAAAACTTTAGTCCACAGATGATTTGTTTTTATAATTTGCGTGTATTAGCGTTCATTCGCGGATAAAACTTCTTTGATCTGTGCAAAGATTCGAATCTTAACCAATTGATGCGGTGAAGATCTTCTGTATTAAACACCATGCCCTGGAGTTGAGACAGACCGGCAGCGCTGTAGTGTTTTGTTAAATCCGCTCGACATCCACCGCAACTTTGAGCTGATGTTTTCTTCCACCGCCGAAAATAACACCTTTTAACGGCGCAACATCGGCATAATCACGCCCCCACGCTGCTGTAATGTGTTGCTCGGCTGGAATCCGGGCATTGGTTGGATCGAAATCGATCCAGCCCTGGTGGGGCACATAAACACTGAACCAGGCGTGCGAGGCATCAGCACCGACCAGGCGTTCCTTGCCCTCTGGCGGTATGGTCTCGAGATAACCACTGACATAGCGCGCTGCCAGCCCCTGCATACGCAGGCAAGCGATTGCCAGGTGTGCGAAATCCTGGCACACACCTTTGCGGTGTTTGAGCACATCATCCAGCGGTGTTGCCAGTGTGCTGAAGCCGGGTACGTAATCGAATTCCTGATAGATACGGTGCATCAGGTCTTCAACGGCCTGCAGAACCGGGCGGCCCGGTTTGAAAGATGCACTGGTGTAATCCCTGACCTCGTTGCTGAATTCGATGAAATCTGATTCGAGCACATACATTCGAGCGTCAATGCTCTCGGCATCTGTTGCGTTCTCCAGGTAGTCCACGGCCTGCTCCCAGGCGGTAGGAAATGCATCATCCAGCAGTGAACCAGACGATGACACCTCAACCTCGGAGGTCGCGGTTACGATCAGCTCATTATGCGGTTTCTGAATGCTGAAACTCGCCTGGCGGTTGCCAAAAAGGTCAGACCATTCGTTGACTGCCACCGGCAGGGGTGAAATTTTCAGTTCACTCATGTGGCACGCCTGCTGCGGTGTGGTTCGCGGCAACAGGTGTGACACGTTATGGCACAGTGTCACGTTTTCACTGTAATTATATTGAGTGCTATGTGTCACCCTGTATTTCATTGTTCTGACCTCGTGCGCAGCTGGACCAGCTGATGCGGTGTTTCTGTCACACGGAAGTACGTCGCCGTCAGGGCATTCGATAATGCAGGCAAGCGTGCACCAAGCACATTGAGGAAATTATCCAGCGTTTCCCGTTTGTTCGAGTCTTTGTCAGCCAATGCCAGCCGGTTAACATCGGCCAGCCTAACCAGGGTGGCCGTTTCAAGCGCAAGCCTTTCAAGCTCTGACCGGTTGCCGGATCCGTTCTGGTGCGGCAGGTGAGCAACATGTTCCTCTATCCTGGAAAGCTGGTAAGCGAGTGACCGCGGGTTGTTTTCATCATAGATCACCAGCTCGAGCAGCTCAGGTATCTTGATTCCGTACCTGTAACGCCGGCGGTATGTCATCAGGCTGTCGACAATCGTCAGCAAGGAATCAGATAATAGAACCTGATCCTCCTCGTTCGCAACCTGGACCAGCGTTGACTGTAACAGGCGCGTTATCTGCAGCGCTCTTTCAAGACGCCGGCCCATATCCAGAAAACGCCAGCTGCGACCGCGTGTCATGTTCTCGAGCGTCAGACCGGCAAATGCAGTTAACGCGGTTACCAGGTTATCGAGCTCATCAAGTGCATCAACAAGCCGCTCCGGTGTAATGCCACGCAATGAACGCAACTCCTCATCGATGACGTTGATGACTCGCCATGTATCCGATGACAAACGGTCTCGAACAGATCGTGAAGAGCGCAGCAATGAAGTCAGTGTATGTGTAAGGCTGCCGCTTTTCATGTTGTCAGAAATAACAGCCAGCAGTTCCGCTTCGAGATTGTTGAAATCCTTTAACACGGCACTGGACGTAAAGCCGGGATAAGTTGTTGTCTGATTGGTTACAGCAATCAGCAGGTTTTTGAATGCAGTCGTTTCCTGACTTTCGCCGGTCTCGAGGAACTGTAATGTCAGCCTGAACAGCCGGCTGTTAAATTCTGCCCTTTCAGCATACCTGCCCACCCAGAACATGTTATCCGCAACACGCCCTGGGACTTCTCCACCTTTATCCGGAGCAAGGCGCGCCTGCCTGCGTTCTGATAACAGGCTGACGTACTTCTCAGGTTCGGTTGCGAGCACCCAGGTATCTTTACTGATGCCACCTGCCTGGTTGGATACCACCAGCTTGTTTTCTTCCGAAGCTACTCGCGTCAGGCCGCCGGGCATGGCCATGTAATCGTGCTCATCCGACACCAGAAAACTTCGCAGCACAGTATGACGCGGCTTGAGTCCGTCTTTTGCAAGTACAGGCACTGTTGACATTGACATGGTCTCCTGCCCCACGTACAGATGTGGCTTTGCCCTGATTCTCCGGCGCAGCTCATCCAGCTTTGCCTTGCTTAATTCAGAAGCAAATTTGAATCTGAAGCCGATACCGGGATGAACGGGCTTGATCACCATGCGCTGCAGGTTTGCCAGAACATAGTCGCACTGGGCCCGGTCTCCACACCACCATACCGGGACCGATGGCAGACGCAGCTCTTCGCCGAGGAGGAATTTCGATAATTTCGGCAGTAGTGAAAGCAGCGCCGGATTTTCCAGCACACCACTACCCAGGGGATTTGAGATCCCGACATTGCCCGAGCGTGCTGCATTGGTCAGACCGGGTATACCGAGATACGAGTCATCACGCAGCTCGACCGGGTCACAGTATGAATCGTCCATACGGCGAAAGATCACATCTACCGGGCGCAAACCTTCAAGCGTAATGAGCCAGACCCGGTTGTCCCTGACTGTAAGATCACCGCCTTCGACCAGGGTATAACCGAGATAGTTGGCAAGGTAGGCATGTTCAAAGTAAGCCTCGTTTGCGGGACCGGGACTCAACAAAACAATGTTTGGTTCATCGCCCTCACGGGGGGATAATCTGTTGAGCGCATGCCGCACAGTACGAAAGAAATTAGCCAGCCTGTGGGTATGCGAATCACGAAACAGACTGGGCAGGACACGTGATATTACCAGCCTGTTTTCGAGTGCATAGCCTGCACCCGAAGGTGCTTGCGTGCGATCGCTCAGTACATTGATTTGACCATTCGAGTCCCTGACAAGGTCAGCCGCATAGAACGTCAGCGCTCTTGAGCCGGGCATTGGCATGTTGAAGCACGGATAGAGAAAGCCGGGATGTGCAAACACGAGTTCCGGCGGAATCAATCCTTTTGTGACCAGTTTGCGTGGTCCGTAGAGATCCAGTAACAGCAGATTGAGTATCTCTGCGCGTTGCATCAAACCTGCTTCGATGGTGCGCCATTCTTCACTTTCAACCAGCAGCGGCACCAGATCCAGTTGCCACGGCCTGCTCATACCGCCAGGATCGCCATAGATGTTATAGGTAACATCGTTTTCGCGAATCTGTCGCCAGGCCTCCTCGCGCCGGCGCTGCAGCTCGCCACTGCCCATGTCGTCCAGCGCCCGCATCAGATAATTCCAGTGCGAACGAATACCACCATCTGCCGCACACATTTCATCATGGCCGGGCGTGGCGCCGTATTCCCGGCACATACGGCTTGATTCGGATGAAATGGATTCAGTTCTGACCTGGGTCACGGCTAAGTTTCTTTACTCAATGGCATTATCACGTCACTTTAGGCACACGCCACGATACTGGCAAATGACAGGTTTCAACATGTTGATGATTTTCTCAAATCAAGCGTATAGGGGTAATCCCGGCTTGTTTCCTCGGGGGGAGCTTCAAAATTACCCGGCGTATGGCCAATGTCCCTGAAACGCGCGATTCGGCGTGATTCAGCTTCGTTGGCATTCACCGGAAAAGTCTCATAGTGACGGCCGCCGGGATGCCCCGAGTAATAGCTGCAACCACCAATCGAGCGCTGGTTCCAGGTATCGAGGATGTCGAATATCAACGGCGTGTGTACCCCAATGGTCGGATGCAGGCCTGACGGTGGTTGCCATGCCTTGAAGCGGACACCGGCAACAAACTCACCTCGACGACCTGTTGGTCGCAACGGCACTCGCCTGCCATTGCATACCACAACATGACGCTCATCGGTTGCACCATTGACCCTGACCTGCAAGCGTTCAACGGCCGAGTCGACAAAACGTGAAGTTCCCTGTGCCGTAACCTCTTCGCCCAGCACATGCCAGGGTTCTATGGCGGTACGGATTTCGAGTTCGATATCATCATGTGTGATACTGCCTATATGCGGGAAACGGAACTCCTGGAACGGCGCAAACCATTCCAGCTTGAGCGGATAACCTGATGACTGCAGATCACAGATGACATCTCGAATATCCTGCCATACATAATGCGGCAGCATGAAACGATCATGCAGCTGTGTTCCCCAGTAAACCGGTTTTTTTCTATACGGCTGTTTCCAGAATCTTGCTATCAGCGAACGCAACAGCAACATCTGCACCATGCTCATACGCGCATGCGGAGGCATTTCAAAAGCACGAAATTCAACAAGGCCGAGTCGGCCGCTGACACTGTCAGGAGAATACAGTTTATCGATACAAAATTCTGAACGGTGTGTATTGCCACTGACATCGATCAGCAGGTTTCGCAAAAGACGGTCAACTATCCAGGGTGATGCAGTATCGCCTTGCGGTATTTGCTGAAATGCAATCTCCAGCTCATACAGACTGTCATCCCGCGCTTCATCAACTCTTGGCGCCTGGCTGGTCGGGCCGATGAACAGGCCAGAGAACAGATAAGACAAACCGGGGTGGTGTTGCCAGTAGGTCACCAGGCTTTGTAACAGGTCCGGGCGCCGCAGCATCGGGCTATCTGCTGGCGTTGCACCACCAATGGTTACATGATTGCCCCCGCCTGTTCCGGTATGGCGCCCGTCAAGCATGAATTTTTCGGTAGCAAGCCGTGACAGTCTGGCCTCTTCGTACACGGCCTGGGTATTGGACACCAGTTGCTCCCAGTCGTGAGCGGGATGGATATTCACTTCAATCACGCCGGGGTCCGGGGTAACCGCAAAACGCTTCAGTCGATGATCATGTGGTGGTTCATAGCCTTCGAGGAATACCGGCATCCTGAGCTCGGCCGCGGTTGCTTCGATCGAGTGTAACAGGTCCAGGTAGTGTTCAAGATGTGTCAACGGCGGCAGGAAGATATAAATATGGCCATCACGAGGCTCTACGCATAAGGCTGTGTGTATGATATCGGTATGGTTATCATCCTGTTCATCCGGCCTTTGTTCCTGATATCCGGGTGGTGCTTGCTCACCGGTTTTGAACTCGGCGTAACGGCGCGCTACTTCGCCATAGATATCACCCAGTGGCGGTCGTGGCTCGAAGGTGCAGCGGTCAGGATCGGTGTCACGCTTTTTCCTGTCTACCCAGGGTAATGAGTCCAGCGGCAAGCGATAGCCCATCGGCGAGTCACCGGGCAGCAAAAACAAATGACCGCGCCTGAAAGTCCACTTGCTGGAACGCCAGCCCTCCGTTTCAGTCGTGCTGTCCCATTTAATGGGTAAAACATAACCGGCTACCTTGTCGATACCCTTGTCAAACAATCGGCGCAGGCGTTCACGTTCTGTTTTTTCCTCCAGCCTGTTGTTCAACACATCCACATTGACAGGCAAGGTACCTTCTTTCCACAAATAGTAATAGCTGTCCTCGTAGGCTTCTTGTACGACTTCATCATCTATATTCAGATAACCGCATAGTACCTGTAAGAATTTTTCAGCATCTGCAGCATCATAGTTTTCCGTATTGTGTTCCTGGGCTATCCATTTGGGGTCATGCCAGACAGGGACACCATCAGCGCGCCAGAAACAACCCAGCGCCCAGCGTGGCAGCACTTCGCCTGGATACCACTTGCCCTGGCCATAATGCAATGCAGCGCCCGGGGCAAAGCGCTGTTGCAGCCGCTTCAGCAGCTGACCTGCTCTTGCCCGTTTATCTTCACCCAGTGCAGCCGTGTTCCATTCAATCCCGTCCATATCATCGATCGAGACAAACGTCGGCTCGCCTCCCATGGTGAGTCGCACATCATTTTCCACGAGTTCCTCATCGACAGCATTTCCCAGTGTCATTATTTCTGACCACTGAGTTTCAGTGTATGGAAGAGTGACCCTCGGGTCCTCGTGTATGCGTTCTACCCTGTTATGAAAATAAAATTCAACTTCAGCTTTGTCCGTTGCACCGGTAATGGGTGCTGCACTTACCGGATGAGGCGAGCATGCCAGGGGAATATGGCCCTCACCGGCAAACAGTCCGGATGTTGGATCAAGACCCACCCAGCCTGCGCCGGGCAAATAGACTTCGGCCCAGGCATGCAGATCAGTGAAATCCTTATCGGTACCTGAAGGTCCATCCAGCGACTTTTCATCCGCTTTCAGCTGTATCAGGTAACCGGAAACAAAACGCGCAGCCAGGCCTAAATGTCGCAGTATCTGCACCAGCAGCCAGGCAGAGTCCCTGCATGAACCACGTCGCAGAGTCAGTGTCTGTTCGCACGTCTGGATACCCGGTTCCATACGAATGTTGTAACCAATATGTCTGTGCAAAACCTGGTTCAATGCGACCAGAAAATCATTGGTTTGCACGCGCGAACGGTCGATACCTGCCACCCACTTATTCAGCAGGGGCCCGCTTTCCTTGATAATCCGGTATGGCGTGAGTTCATTCAGAACTTCTTCATCATATCGAAAGGGATAATGATTGGCTGATTCTTCGAGAAAAAAATCAAACGGATTTATCACCACCATTTCAGCAACAAGATCGACCTCGACAGAAAGTTTCCTCGTTCGCTCGGGAAACACCAGGCGCGCCAGAAAGTTACCGAAAGGGTCCTGTTGCCAGTTTATGAAATGTTCCTGTGGAAGTACTTTAAGCGAGTAACTGTGTATCGGCGTGCGTGTATGTGCTGCCGGGCGCAAGCGCACGGTATGGGGTGACAGGCTGACCAGCCTGTCATATCGATATTCGGTTTTGTGGTTGATTGCAACGCGAATTGCCATTTATAGCACCGGGACTATTACTGTGTGAGTAATTATTAGTTAGCTGCAAGAAACGTTCCAATTCTGTTTCAGTAAGCATTAACTGCAAGTACCTGTTATTACTGCACTAATCTGCAACGTTTGATTCAATGTATGCAGTACAGCGAACATGGAGGCACCAATATGATGCGCGTTTATACATTTTGCCACATTCCGGACTGGCACGTGTATTAATAGCTAACGCGACTGCAGCCAGTAAAATCGATACGGCGGAACAACCAGCGCATTCTTGAACATCGCCGGCTTCTCCCCGCTGTAGAGATCATGCAACTGGCTGTATTGATTAAATCCGCTTTGCATCAGCTGATCGAGTTCCATGTGCTGGGGGTGTGCGTCAAAGTTCCCGACCACGAGCACCCTGTCCGAAGTCTGTTGAGGATTGACACGGCAAAACGAAAACAGATGCGGGTTACCAATGTCGTGCAATTCGCGGTTATTGAAATCGGCAAAAGCAGCGATTTCCTTGCGCACCGAGATCATTTTTTTCAAGGCCTGAAAGATGCGGTTTTCTACGGTATTGGGTTTATGACGTAATTCAGCCTTGTCCCAGTCGAAACGTGGACGATGCATCCAGCGTGTATCGCCTGACTTGGTTTCATCTTCGACGTACCTGTAGTAATTGGTAGTGCCAATTTCATCACCGTAGTAAAGCAGGGGAATGCCACCAAACGACATGATCATGCCATGTAACAGGATGATGACTTTGATCGCATCATCGATCTCTTCAGGATTACCGTTCTCGATGGCGGCTTCGAGGCCCGCCAGCGAAGCCAGCGAACCGGAAATGCGTGCATCGCCGGTTTTGGCATTATGTCCGAACGGCCTGCCTCTTGCCGCGGAATTATTGAATTCACCGGTAAAATAGTTGATCAGGAAACGTCGATGCGGCACCGGGTCATAACCTGCGAGCATGATGTCATTATCATCGAAACCAAGACCGATATCATCGTGACAACGGATGTAATTCAGCCAGGTGGCGCGTTCGAGCTTGTCGGGCAGGCTCTTGATCCCCTGGTTCAGAAGACTTGCGCTCTTGGTTGCGACTGCGTCCCACAGCAAGGCCATGAACGTTGCGTTATAGGCAATTTCGCATTCCTTGGCATTGATCGCATCTTCGCCAAAGTACTTTGCCACTTCCACCGGCGCCACGATGGCTTCGGCGATGAACAGCACCCCCGGGGCCGTGACCTGGCAGCAGTCTTTCATTAATTGCAGCAACAAATGCGCTTCACGTTCGTTCTGGCAGGTACTGCCGATTTTTTTCCACAGGAACGCAACCGCATCCAGGCGAACGATATCGGCGCCACGGTTTGCCCAGAACAGTATGACGTCCATCATTTCGATAAACACCGCGGGATTACTGTAGTTCAGGTCCCACTGGTAATTTTTGAAAACGGTCATCACCCATTTGTCCATGCCCTCGATCCAGGTGAAATTCCCGGGTGCTGTATCCGGAAATATTTCGGGCATGGTCTCCTCGAACATATCGGGGATTTCCCTGTTCGGGAACACGTAATAATAATCCTGGTATTTTGCATCACCCTGAATGGCCTTTTGCGCCCATTCGTGTTCATTCGAGGTGTGATTCAGCACCACATCGAGCGTCAACAGGATATCGCGTTTGCTGAGTTCATCTGCCAGATTGTCGATGTCCTCCAGTGTGCCCATACGCGCATCGACTTCGCGGAAATCACTCACCGCATAGCCGCCATCACTGTGCCATGCAGGGCACTTCATGATCGGCATCACGTGGACCATGTTGACGCCCAGGTCCTGGAAATAAGGTGCTTTTGATATAAGGTTTTTCAGGTTACCGGCAAAGCCGTCACTGTATAAGGCCATGCCGGTCCATTTCTGGCTGAGAAACCAGGTATGGTCTTCTTCCCGTTCGATGTCTTTTTGCTTGTACTCATCGGCGCGCAAAATATACTGACGCGCCATGGTTTCCACCAGGCGCTGTGCCTGCTGCTTGAAGTCATCGCGGTCACCGTAAAGCAGGTGAAACAATGAATAGATCGAATAAAAATTTGCACCCAGACGCGTGTAGAAGTGACGTATATTTTCAGCCTTGATATCCGGCTTTAAATTGGTCAGGATTTCATTGAGTAAAGAATGCGATACTTGTTCGTACATTTTATTTTATGTCAGTCGTTTTAAGGTTTGTGTATTCCCCAGGTATAGCGGGTAGAGCCATGATCATACCCTGAGCAGACAGGGAATATTAGTCCGCAAATAACGCAAATAACGCAAATAAAAACTTTAGTCCACAGATGAACGCAGATGAACACAGATAAAGATGTTTTTAAGTTTAGTTACATCTGCGTTTATCTGCGTTCATCTGTGGATGATTTGTTTTAAAAATTTGCGTGTATTTGCGGATAAAACTTTTTTGTTCTCTGTGGCAATTGTTTTGTTCGACCTCACAGGCACCAGTCAGTAATCATGGCCTGGTAAAAGCCCTGATCATGCACTGTAGCGCCCTGCTTTCCTACCATTAGCGAAGCGAATTGCTGCGCTCGTTGCAGCGTCTGCTCGAGCGGCCATTGAAGTATGATGCCGAGTATAAGCACCGAGGTGAAGGCGTCACCCGCACCTACAGTATCGACGACTTCGAGTATTTGCGACGGCGTGACCTCTGCATGTGCGCCATTATCGGTCAACGCGATTGCACCCTTTGCACCCAGCGTAACCACCAGGCCTTTCAGCTTATGTGTGGCCAGAAATTCGCGTGCCTGTGATTCTGTATCGCCTGTACCATTGCCCAGTTGTGCCAGCTCATCCTCATTGAGTTTGACCCAGTCAGCATCAGCTGCAAGATCCAGCACGAACGCCCTGCTCCACCAAGGATCACGCAGGTTTACATCCATGAACACCGTGTCACTGCGTTGTTGTTTCAGGCTTGCCAGGGCATCACGAGAAGCCTGATTCCGCAGGGCCAGGGAACCATGATAAAGCAGCCTGTTGCGGGGTAACGGCGGTAATAATCCTGCATCAATAAAATCGTACGCACGATGTTCGACGATCGTGTATTGCGGTTCACCATCGTTGAATTCGATAGCCACACTGCCTGTCGGATGCAAGGGGTCGAGCTGTAAACCCGAAACACCCATACCCCAGTCCAGCATTGCGGACTTAACCTTTTGTCCCAGCTCATCATCGCCGATGCTCGAGACGACCACGGGTGACATGCCGAAAGCCTGTAGATGCCAGGCCACATTGAATGGCGCCCCGCCCAGCACTGAATTTCCGTCCGGGAAACAGTCAAACAGAACCTCACCGAAGATTACCGGAACGGCATGTTCTTTATCTGTCATATTGAACCACCATCTATAAGGTCTGTTGTTTCAGGCATGTAGTGCACAACTCCTTCGAGTATACCGGCACTGTAATTACCATTCATGCCGAGAAAACCTCCATGCGCGAAATACAATGCATCCACCTCCCCCAGATTCAATGCCATCTGTTTTGCTTCATCTCGCACATCGGAACTGGCATTGGCCACAAGTACAGATCTGATCGGGCTGGTGAGCACGGCAAGATCATTGCCGCTGTCACCGGCGAATACGGTATTTGATAAATCAAAACCCAGCTGATTCATCAGGAACTCGATGGCATGGCGCTTGTTGGCGCTGGCCGGCAGAACATCAAGCAGGCCCGTACCTGCAAGCTCATCAATACTCCAGATCAGACTTGCCCTGATGTTCTTTTTGACAAGCGTGGAATGCATCTCCGACATCAATGTTTCGTGGTCGGCTTCCAGCGGCACATAATAGCTGAGCTTGAATGTGTTTTGCTTTGTGTCTTCCTGCAGTTTCAGCAAAAGAGAATTGCTGAAAAGTGAGTGTATTTCATCGCGCGACTTGCCAGCCCAGTCGGGTGAAATTTCCTGCTGCCACCTGGTCCAATCTCGCCAGTCATGCTGTTGTATTTCGTATATCGTTGATCCGACATCAGCGATGACATAATCCGGACGTGGCAACTGGTATTCATCGATCGCATCCTCGACAAGTTTGCGGTCCCGACCGGTGACATAGACCAGGGTGACACCAGGCTGCAGGGCAAGCTGCCTGAACTTATCTCTGGCGCCGGAAGATTCGGCCTGAGGACCATTGGGCAACAGTGTTCTGTCCAGATCTGTACACAACAGCAGCCTGATGGGCATTAAATGTCCACCTTGCAATCGCGGAAAAAATCGTAATGCACGATGGCTTGCAGGATGCCTGCCGCAAACGGCTTGTCGGCGAAGTAGATATGTTCAATATCAGTGAGTTCGGACAGTTCTTCGTGATGGCGGTTGGCAACGACAACGGATTTGGTGTTACCCCGCATCATATCCTCATCCGCGCCCGAGCCGCCGGCAGCCAGTATGTGTTCCAGCGGAATGCCCCACATCTCTGCAAACCAGCGTAATGCAAAGCCTTTTGAGGCCCGCGCGGGTACCACATCAAGGTACTGGCCAAAGGCCAGCACCACGTTAACCGACTGGTCATACTGGTGCAGCAGATGAACGATTTCATTTACATCCGGCGCAATCGAAGGATCATAGTAATAACTGATCTTGTACTTGCTCTGCTCCGATTTTTGCTGAAGCTGGAGCCCCGGCAGCTCATTGAGTACGCGCATGACCGATCTTCGCCGCCAGTTATGATCGATATGATGTGACCAGGCCGAGTCCCGGGTCAGGTGCGGCATGTAATAAATTTCAGTGCCGAGGCTGGTAATCAATACATCGGGTAAGGGTATATGGTATTTGCGCATTACTTTTAATGCGGAATCGAGCCTGCGGCCAGTAGCTATGCCAAACGTCGTGCACCTTCTGTTTTCCTGGATGACGCGCACAAACTCTCTCAACGAATCCGGATTGCCCAGCAGATTCTGATCCAGGTCGGTAAATAATGCGCGGTCATGGTAGAGCATGGGCCTGCGCTTGAGTTCCATCCGGGTCAGCGGCTCGCTCTTGTCGACGACGGGTTTCACGATTTTCAAATACTTTTCTGCGTGCGCATGCCATGAATAATGTTCACGCACACCCTTGATGCCATTGTGAGCCAGGCTTTTCCATTTGTCCTTGTCATCCAGCACTTTCAGCAGGGTGTCCGCCATGGCCTTCTTGTCCAGCGGATCAATCAAATAACCGTTGTGACAGTTATTGATAATATCTGTCGGTCCGCCATCTTCGGTTGCCACGATCGGCAATCCTGAAGCTGCCGCTTCGATCAGCGTCAGGCCAAAAGGTTCGGTCAATGCCGGATTGATGAAGACACCACCGGATGCAGCAGCCAGACGATAAATGACAGGGACATCATCGGGATGATGATGTTTCGGGTAGGCAACTTTACCATAGAGATCGTATGTATCGATGGAAAGGAATATCTCTGCGAGTACTTCCTGGGCACCGCTGTCCATATCCCGGATATCATCACGATTACCGGCAATAATGACGAGGTTGGCCAATTGTCTGAGTTCTTCTGATTCACCATAGGCCTCCACCAGGGTATTGATGTTCTTTCTCTGATCCGGGCGAGACAGGGCGAGTATGATCGGCTTGTCAGGTTCCTGCAGAAAACGACTGATGTCGCTATAAACAGCGCTGTCACGTTCGTTGCCTTCAGCAGGATAAAACTTGTCCAGATCTGTCCCCGGTGGCACCACCCTCATCTTTTCCGGCGTGTAATAATCGTACATTCCGTACTGCTCGATGATCTCCTGGTTGGTGCTGGTTATTACCCGTTCCGCAACACCCAGTGTTTCTTCTTCTGCATCGATACGTCGTGAAATGTTGTAACGCTGTTCAATCACATCACGCTTTACACCACTGGCGAGCAGGCGCTTGCGCTTGCTGCGCCCCAGCGAGTGGCCGGTGTGAAGCAGGGGGATATTGAGCTGGTGTGAAAGCCGTGTACCGACGTAACCGGCATCCGCATAATGGCTATGGATAATGTCAGGCAGCCGCTCCAGACTGTTGAGGTAAACCAGCGCATTGTCAGCGAAGTTATCGAGCGAATCCCACAGCGCCTCCTTGGGCAGGTAACCCGCTTCGCCACAGTCGATACGTATAATCCGGGCCGCATTCGACAGCTGCTCTACAGGTTCTGCGTAATCCTCGCTGACATTAGGATCGACAATACGCCGGGTTAGCAAATCCACCTGCCCGACCTCGGGTCGTTCTGCCAGCGCTGATAACAGCTCGACCACATATTTGGTCTGGCCACCGGTATCTGCATCCCTGCCCAGCTCCAGGTTCTGTCCGCGTATAAGACCATGGATACTGATGAGAATAATATTGATTTGGCCGTCTTCGGTATTCATTTAAAACCCTTTTAGATTATTTTGTAAGCCGCTGCCTCATCAACAAACCAGTGAGATGCTCCAATGAGGACAATTGGAAGCGGCATGCCCTGTTTCAGCTGTACCAGGGCTTCGTGTTTACTGCTGCCCGACACCAGCACAATGCGCTGGCCGGCAGATTGTATGGTTGTCAGCCCCAGTGAAACTCTTTCCGCCGGAGGCTTGGGTGCATCAAACACCGGTACCACTGAATGCCTGCTTTCGAGCGCCGGATTACCGGGAAACAGGCTGGCGGTATGGCCGTCTTCGCCAATACCGAGCACAACGATATCAATACAGCCAATTTCATCGATTAACCCGGAATATTTTTCCGCCGCCAGCTCCGGGCCCAGCTCTGCCGGTATCGGGTGCAGGTTTTCAGCAGGCGTTTCAATTCTTGACCATAACTGCCGCTGTATCATGCTGTCATTGCGCTCGGGATGTCCGGGCGGATAGCAACGCTCATCACCCACATACCAGTGTATGCTGCTCCACGGCAGTTGCTTGCCTGACAGCAGTTCCAGGCACCGCGCCGGCGTGCTGCCGCCAGGAAGTGCAACATGGCATACCGCTTTAGCATTAACGCATGTCGTTATTTGATCGTAGAGAAATTCAGCAGCAGCCTGCGCTACGGCTTCAGCATCGGGGAATATTTTGAAATCATCAACCATCAGGTCGGCTTGTGCCAGCCACAGGTACAGTCTTGCGACAGCTCATCCATCGCCTCTATATCCCAGGTGCCGGCCCGGTAGCGTTCGATTGAAAAACGGTCCTTCCATGCTTCCAGTATAGGCTCGACGATACTCCAGGATTCTTCCACTTCATCCGAGCGGGAGAACAGGGTACCGTCACCGGTGAGTACATCATGCATCAGCACTTCGTAGGCATCCGCGACCTCGGAAGCATCATCCGCATAAGGTGCGCGCATGACCATTTCTTCATTGTCCGTGGTCAGACCCGGTTTCTTTGCGTTCAGGCGCAATACCACGCCACCCTCTGGCTGCAGACGAAACACCAGCGCATTCGCTGCCGGTATCGAAGCATGACTGTCAAACAGGTTAAACGGCGGTTTACGAAAGCGGATCATCACTTCCGATACTTTTTTCGGCAATCGTTTTCCGGTCCACAGAATAAAAGGCACTCCCTGCCAGCGCCAGTTGTCGATATAAAAACGCACGGCTGCAAAGGTTTCAGTGGCCGAATCCGGTGAAACACCTTCTTCAGCAACATAGGCAGATACATGCTCGTCATTGATAACACCCGAAGCATATTGTGCGGCGACGGTCTGCTTCTTTACCGTCTCGGGATCAAACCGGCGTACCGCGCGCAGCACTTTCATTTTCTCATCGCGTACCGCGTCCGCGGTGAATTCAACCGGGGGTTCCATCGCCACCAGCGTCATGACCTGCATCAAATGACTCTGGATCATGTCCCTGAGTGCGCCTGAATGCTCGTAGTATTTGGCACGGTATTCGATGCCCAGGGTTTCTGATACCGATATCTGGATATGGTCGATGTAGTTGCGGTTCCACAGCGGTTCCATGATGCTGTTGGCAAAACGGTAAACCAGCAGGTTCTGCACGCTTTCCTTGCCGAGGTAGTGGTCGATACGATAAATCTGCCTTTCGTTAAAAACAGACTGCAGCTCAATATTCAGCGCTCGCGCCGTTTCCAGATCCATGCCAAAGGGCTTTTCTATCACCAGGCGGCGATAACCCTCGTCCTCGCTGACCAGGCCGGATTTTTCCAGCCCGTTTGCAACTTCGCCATACCACTCGGGCGGGACCGCACAGTAAAACATTGCATTCTTTCTGCCACCCAGTGATTCCAGTGCCTCGGCAAGACGCGTATAGGTATCCTCCTTGGCAAGGTCACCGGGCACCATTTTCATCCTGGAGGAAAATACCGCCCACTTTTCGTCATCCATGCCGACTTCCGGTGAGAACTCGCCAAGACTCTCCCGAATAAGGTTGAACCAGACCTCCTCTGTCCTGTTGTTGACCACGCCGATAATACGGCTGTCGCTGTGCACCAGACCGCTTTTGATCATGCGCACCAGCGACGGTATCAGCTTGCGCTTGGTCAGATCACCGGCAGCACCGAAGATAACGATATTGGTTGGGTCTGCGGTCTCGAGATTCTGTTCAGTAGTAACCATCCGGCATACTCCTCTCAGCCACTGTTGTATTGGCTGTTATATCAGGATGTCTGTATTCGATCGGGCGCCAGATCATACTGGCGACCGCTTCCAGCGTGTGCGCATGACAAGCCCCGTGGCTGAAATCCTGATTTTTTATAATTATGGAAGCTCTGAATAATTCATCCATGATTTATCAGAACACGAACAGGATTAGTGCGATTGTATCCTGTTCTTTATTTTCAATGGCTTACCGGCCACTGACCATGGCAACACTTCCACGTGTTGCGGAAACTTTGATTAATTCTGAGTTTCCTTATTTATATATAGACCGAAAACCTTTTTTACACATCATCCAGGCCTTGCACAAGTGACACAGATCAATCGCAATGGGTCGTCATCAGACTGCTAATATTTTTACCACACAGGCACAGAGAACACAGAGGCTGATACTTGTATTGTTGTATCGATCTGGTTTACAGCATACGCAGGAGCGGCTTAAGCCGCGAATTCAGTTTCGCTTATGCAGGCAGTTATTCGCGGCCAAAGCCGCTGCTACATCCAATTACCTCTGTGTTCTCCGTGCCTCTGTGGCAAGTTCTGAACAGCGCTCCCGCCTGGCGTTCGCCGGCTAGTGATCACTGCCTGGTGTCAACTTCCATATTTCTTCGTTGTATTCCCGCATGGTGCGATCGGTGGAGAAGAAACCACTGCAGGCTGTATTCAGGATACTCATACGCAGCCATCTCTCCCTGTCTCTGTAAGCACGCCCGACTTCTTTCTGGGCATCCACATAACTGCGGAAATCAGCAAGTGTCAGCCAGGGGTCATGCGGACTTTTCAGCGATGCGATGATGTCATTGAAAATGTTCGGTTCGAACAGATTGAAATGCCCGCTTTCGAGCAGGAACATAACTGACTGCAGGTCGGGATCATCATCGATGATCTGCTGAGGCTGATAATCATGGCGCATCTGATCAACTTCTTCCGCCTTGAGGCCGAAAAGGAAGAAATTTTCGTCTCCAACCGCATCGAGAATTTCAATATTGGCGCCATCATAGGTGCCGATTGTAATGGCGCCATTCATCATGAATTTCATGTTACCGGTGCCCGATGCTTCCTTGCCGGCAGTTGAAATCTGTTCTGACAGATCAGTACCGGGAGAGATAATTTCCATCTTGCTCACATTGTAGTCGGGTAAAAATGCGACCTTCAGCAAGTTGCCGACGCCCTCGTCCTCGTTGACCACCTTGGCAACATTATTAATCAGTTTGATAATGAGTTTTGCCATGTGATAACCGGGCGCGGCCTTGCCGCCAAACAACACGCAACGTGGTGTCCAGTCCTGTGTGTCGCCTTGCTTTATCCGGTTATACAGGTAAATGACATGCAGAATATTCAAAAGCTGGCGCTTGTATTCGTGGATCCTTTTGACCTGAACATCAAACATGGACTCGGGATCAAAATTCACAGCGCAATCTTCTTTCACAAGATCTGCGAGACGCTGCTTGTTTTGCTGCTTGACCTTGTACCATTTTTTCTGGAATTTCCTGTGATCACTACCGGTGAATTCTTTCAGCTTTTCTATCTGTCCCAGGTCTCTTACCCACTCATCACCAATATGGTTATTGATTAACTGTGTCATGGCCGGATTTGCATGCGCTATCCAGCGGCGCGGTGTTACACCATTCGTTTTATTATTGAATTTTTCAGGCCAGAGTTCATAGAAATCCCTGAACAGGCCTTCACACAACAATTTTGAATGCAGTGCAGCAACGCCATTGACAGAAAAACTTCCTATAATTGCAAGGTAAGCCATGCGTACGGCCTTGTCACCGTTTTCGTCGATCAATGACATGCGCGCCTGCTTGTCCTTGTCACCGGGCCACCGCATTGCGATATCGTGTAAAAAGATTTTGTTGATTTGAAAAATGATTTCCATCAGGCGCGGCAACAGCCTCTCCATCAGGTGAACCGACCATGTTTCCAGCGCTTCCGGTAACAGCGTATGGTTGGTATATGCCATTGTACAGGTGGTAATGTTCCATGCCTGGTCCCACTGCAGGCCCTTTTCATCCATGAGTATACGCATCAACTCGGCTACTGCGATTGTCGGATGCGTATCATTCATCTGGAAAACATTGTACTCGGCGAATGATTCGTAGTCATGGCCATGGGTTTGCTCCCATTTACGAATGACATCTTTCAAACTGGCGGATGCAAGCAAATACTGCTGTTTGAGACGCAACTCTTTTCCACTCTCACTGGCATCATTCGGGTAAAGAACCATGGTGATATGTTCGGCATCATACTTTGCTTCGACAGCTTCCGAGTAGCTGCCCCTGTTGAAATCATCAAGATCGAATGCCTTGGTAGAAGTGGACTTCCACAATCTCAGCGTATTGACTGTATCGTTGCGGTAACCGGAAATGGGCAGATCATAAGGAATAGCGACAACATCATGCGTATCAATCCAGCGAGCACGATGAATCCCGTCTTCATCATGAAAATGTTCAGTCCGTCCGCCAAAATGAATGGTCTGCTCAAACTCGGGGCGCGGAACCTCCCAGGGATTGCCGTCACGTAACCAGTGGTCAGGTTCTTCAACCTGGTAGCCGTGATTTATCAGCTGGTGGAACATGCCGTATTCATAGCGCAGGCCATAGCCGATGACCGGCAGATCGAGGCTTGCGCAGCTGTCCATAAAGCATGCCGCCAGTCTCCCCAGGCCGCCATTGCCCAGCCCGGCATCGGGCTCTTCATTGATCACATCCTCCAGCTCTACAGAGAATTTCATCAGGGCTTCAGCCGTTTTATCCTCTATATCCAGATTGAGCAGATGGTTACCCAGTGCACGGCCAATCAGGAATTCCAGTGACAGGTAATAGGCCTTGCGTGTATTCGGCTGGTTTTGACGCTTCCACGTTTTGTGCCACTTCGACATGATGCGATCACGTACTGTCAGCGCCATGGCCTCATACAGATAAAAAGGCACAAAGCCCATGAAATGACCCAGATGGTTTCGAAGATAACGATGAAACCCCTGTGACAGAGACTGACTGTCCTCAGGTAAGGGCTCAATTTCTTCGAGTGTGCTTTCTTCTATCCAGTCTTTGTCATTCATTTTTTCGCATCAACCTCAGCTTGATACAGTTTCTGATATTCATGGGCGCTGGCATCCCAACCCAGCTCCTGCCGCATTGCAGTCTTGCACAGCTGCTGCCATAACTTTATATTGTTATATAGATCAAGTGCATTAAGAATTGTTGAATACAGGGTTTCAGAATCCGCCTGCTTCACCACAAAGCCTGTAGCCGTTCTGTCCTGCAATGTTTGCAGCGAAACATCGACAACCGTATCCGCGAGGCCGCCGGTATTATTCACCACGGGTGGCGTACCATAGCGCAGGCTGTACATCTGGTTCAGTCCGCAAGGCTCGAATCGTGAGGGCATGATAAACATATCGGCACCGGCTTCGATCTGGTGCGCAAGCTCTTCAGAATAACCGATATGCACATGCAGCCTGTCGGGAAATCTTGCTGCAAGGTCCATTAAACTTGTTTCATAGGCCATGTGCCCGGAACCCAGCAGCACCATGTTTGCACCGGTATTTTCAAACAGCTGCGGCAGCATGTCAGTAATAAGGTCTACGCCCTTCTGTTCAACCAGGCGACCGATGAAACCCAGCAGCGGCGCATCGCTCTGTGCCAGTCCTGCTCTGCCTAACAGATCCTTTTTATTCGCAAACTTGGCTTCAATAAAATTATTATCAACGGCGTAATTTTGCACAATATACTCGTCTGTCTGCGGATTCCAGACATCGAGATCAATGCCGTTAAGGATACCTGTAAGCCTGTCACCGAGAGCGCCCAACACGCCTTCAAACCGGTAACCGAATTCTGGTGTGCAGATTTCTTTGGCGTAGGTCGGGCTCACAGTCGTAACATGATCCGAGAAAACCATGCCTGCCTTGAGCATGGAAAAGCCACCATAGAATTCGGCATATTCAGCTGACCACCATGCGGGCGGCAAACCCAGGTGGTTGAAATCAGCCTGGGAGAAATAACCATCATAGGCGAGATTGTGAATGGTGAATACCGTAGCGGGCGCATTGTGCACCATGCTCAGAAACGCCGGCACCAGGCCTGTTTGCCAGTCGTGACAATGCACCACGTCCGGCCTCCAGCTGCTTCCAGGTACCCATTTCGCCAGTAACGCTACAGCACGGCTGAATACCGTGTAGCGTTCGGCATTGTCCGGCCAGGCATAACCATCACTGTGCACGTACGGGTTTCCCGGCCTGTCAAACAGCTCGGGGACATCGATCAAATACAGGTAGTCACCAAGTGTGTCTTCATGTGCCTGGATAATGCGCACCTTGCGCCTGACACCTGCGCCCGGCACATCGATAGTTCCCAGGTCTTTCAATGTATCAACAGACGCCAGCACATCTCTGTATGCCGGCAATACCAGGCGCACGTCATTACCCAGTTTATTGAGTGCCAGTGGAAGACTGTGTATGACATCACCCAGTCCCCCTGTTTTGATAAACGGGAAAGCCTCGCTGGCTGCAAATAAAATATTCACCCGTTTTCCTTTTGCAAAAACAACCCTGCCAGTGGCGGTAGTGTAAGTTTCAGGCTGTATTCAAAGCCATGTTCCTGCTGCTTCAGGGTTGTGACCTTGCCGGCATTACCCAGATTTGCGCCGCCATACCATGACGCATCAGAGTTGAACACCTCGACATATGAACCCTGCTCCGGTACGCCGATGACATAGTTTTCACGTGGCACCGGTGTGAAGTTGAAAGCACAGATTATGGATTCATACTTTGAGCGTCGCATGAACACGAGGATGGAATTTTCATGGTCTTCACATGTAATCCACTGAAAGCCCTCGGGCTGAAAGTCATGTGCATGCAATGCCGGATTTTCACGATAAAGGATGTTCAGGTCCTTAATAAGATTTCTAAGCCCGGCGTGTTTATCCATGCCGGCAACGATCCAGTCCAGCCCCTTTTTCTCGCTCCATTCATCCCATTGTCCGAATTCACTGCCCATGAACAGCAGTTTCTTTCCGGGATGTGCATACTGGTAGGCGTACAGCGCCCGCAGGTTGGCAAATTTCTGCCAGACATCACCCGGCATTTTATCCAGCATACTGCGTTTCATATGTACCACTTCGTCGTGCGACAGCGGCAGTATAAAGTTTTCGCTGTATGCATAGAGCTGGCTGAATGTGAGCTGGTTCTGATGGAATCGCCTGTAGACGGGATCAGCCTGGAAATAATTGAGCGTGTCATGCATCCAGCCCATGTTCCATTTCATGGAAAAGCCCAGACCGCCTGTATCCGTCGGGCGCGACACCTGTGGCCAGTCAGTACTTTCCTCGGCCAGTGTCAGCACACCGGGGAACTCGGCGTGAACAGTTTCGTTCAGGTGCTTCAGAAACTCTATGGCTTCAAGATGTTCGCGGCCGCCATAAACATTCGGCGACCACTGGCCGTGCTGGCGCGAATAATCGAGATACAGCATGGAAGCTACCGCATCGACACGCAGGCCGTCGATATGATACTCCTGTATCCAGAAAACCGCGTTGGAGATTAAAAAGTTGCGGACTTCGCTGCGGCCGTAATTGAATATCAACGTACCCCAGTCCTGGTGCTCACCCTTGTTGGGATCGCCGTATTCATAACAGGCTTCACCGGTAAAACGCGCGAGTGCAAATGCATCCCGTGGGAAATGGGCGGGCACCCAGTCGAGTATGACACCGATGTTATTCTGGTGGCACACATCAATGAAATGCCTTAGTTCATCGGGACTGCCATGTCGTGCTGTCGGCGCAAAATAGCCGCTGACCTGGTAACCCCAGGACTGATCCAGTGGATGTTCGGTGATCGGCAACAACTCGATATGGGTATAACCCAGG
>WOR8_10001079_pt1 | contig 27707 bp, 35 predicted proteins | sample DeeMarSeWOR38_10_FD_19890 | JGI IMG/M metagenome (IMG submission 19890) | reverse complement strand
AGCCCTTTTTTATTATCTGGAGGTAACTATGAGCGAAACGTTGAAAAACGATCCCCGTGAAATTAATCTATCGCCAGCGTTTTTTGAAGCTGAAAAAATCCGTCATAAGAAAAGAGACTATGGTGGTATCAAACCTTACTTTCCTTTCGGCGATAAATCCTTTGTCCAAATGATTCATGTCAAATCTCAACGGCTTGTTAACCTGGTTGCTACTGAAGCATTCCCTAAGAATGAATCCATTAAGGACAGCCTAATAGATCTAATTAATTATGCCAGTTACTATTGGGAATACTTGGAGGGCAAACTCGATGAATAATAAAATGAAAACCTACAATGATCTTAAAATCACAATAATGCAGGAAACAATTAACCCGCATAGAATGATATTGTATGCCTGCAGTCTCACACAGAAAAAAGAATTACCTAAAGATGCAAATGAGTATGATGCATCTGGTTTAATTCGCTATTTGTTTGAGGCTAACCATACTTCACCATTTGAACATTGCTATGCCACCTTCTTGATTGAGAATGTTTCCAGGTCTTTCTTGGCACAGATCACTCGTCATCGTATGGGTTCATTTACATCCGCTAGCCAACATTATACAACATATGATGTATTCCCAAATGTCCTTGATCCGGAAACTCTTTCCATGGAAGGTGTTGTTGATTTCTTGGAAAACTGTGATGAAATGTATCGCTACTTGGTTAGTGTTGGTATACCAAAAGAAGAAGCTCGACAAGTTCTGCCCAATGCTAAAGCAGTTAATCTTTTATGGACAGTAAATGCTAGGTCGCTTATCAACTTTTTCAATCAACGCCTGTGTAAACGTAATGTTAGTGAAATGTACTACTTTGCATTAAAGCTCCACAATATTTGTATGCTGTGGTTACCTGAACTCTTTGATCTTGTTGGCCCTGACTGTGAAGTTCTTGGTGGATGTACCCAAGGTAAAATGAAAGCACAGGAGTGTATCGATGGTTGTATCCCGAATTTCAGCAGATAAAGCGTATTTACGGGTTGCATTGGCTATGGCACAGCGTTCAACTTGTTTGGATAAACAGGTTGGCTGTGTCATTGTCAATGACAAGAATGAAATAATAGCTACAGGTTATAATGGATCTCCTCGGGGAGTTGAGCACTGTATTGACTTTGGATATTGTATGAAAGAAATACATGGTGATCCTAACAAATGTCCTTCTGCTCATGCAGAACAAAATGCTTTATTACAGTGTCGAGTCCCGGAGCAGATACATACTATTTATCTGACTCTCAGTCCTTGTGTTTCATGTATCCGCATCATAATGAACACAAGTTGTCGCAGGATTGTTTTCCTAAATGAACACAGACATACATATGCTAAAGATATGTGGAAAGGAGAGTGGGTGCATTACAATGAAGATTAGAACTATGTTTCGATTGATTGAAGATTATCACAAACATCTTGGTCATAATAGACCATTTGATACAATGCCTCAGAGAATGCAGTCTATGAGGAATAGTGCTCTTGCACTGATGATGGAACTTGCTGAACTTGTCGACAGCACTCCATGGAAACCGTGGAGAGATATAGCAGATCAGCCATTTGATAAGGATAATGCTGTTCGTGAGGTTGTTGACATTATTTTCTTTTTGGTATCCATCTGCGAAGAGCTACATATTACCTCAGAAGACATTGAAATCAAATTCCATGAGGTAATTAGAAACAACTATAGACGGTTAGACAATGGCTATAGTTTGAAAGGAGGTGATACTGAATGCCAAAACGACGAGTAAGGATATCGTATGGCCGCACTGTACAATCTGCACCATTCGAATCCTGTAGACTAGATGTCGCCATTGAAAAAGATGTTGAAGACAGCTCCGATTTGTTGGAAGAAGTCGACAAGTCTGTTAATGGCCTGCGAAAATATGTCAAACTCAAAATTGCTGAAACATTGCAAAACGAATAAGGAGTCAAACATGATAACAACTGTTGTAAGATTTTCCTATCTCAACGCATTCGAACCTAAACCCACACCTTCTGGCGATCTGAAATATTCGGTATCCATGCTTATACCAAAAGAGGATGAAGCCGGTATTAAACAGATCCAGGCCGCCATCAATGCCGCAGTTCAGAAAGGTATCGAAAACAACAAATTCACCCAGGCACAGATTAAAATGCTTCGGCTGCCTATCCGTGACGGAGATGAGGAGTTTGAAGCCGGCAATCGTGGTGCCGAATACAAGGGTCATTTCTTTGTGAATGCCACATCAAAAAATAAACCGGGTGTTGTGCAAGCACAAAAAGGTGGACCTCCTGTCCCCATTTTCGATCCCGATGATTTTTACTCTGGCTGCTATGGAAGAGCGGACGTGAATTTCTTCCCATATAATCAGGCAGGCAATCGTGGCGTCGGGTGTGGTCTCAATAACCTTATGAAAGTCAATGACGGTGAACGTCTTGACGGTCGGCAGAAAGCTGAAGATGCCTTCAGTCAGTATACTGACGAGGAAGTTGAGGATGCGGTTGCAGCAGCTGATCCTGCAACTAACACAGACGTTTCTGGTGCTGAACTAGAATAGTCTAAACGAGGGACCCCTCGGGGTCCCTCACCATAAGGAGGTCTCACTTTGAGTTTAATAGGTATCGACTTTGAAACTCGTTCTGATGTCGACCTAATAAAACACGGCCGTAAAAATTATCTTGCAGGCAGAGAAGCAGATATAATCTGCATGGCATATAAAATAGATGATCAGCCAACAGAATTGTGGAAACCAGGTGATTCATTGCCTGACTTTGTTACTGATTATTCTATACATAAATTTTATGCTCACAATGCACAATTTGATATAGCTGTGTGGAATACATTAGGTCCTAAATACAATTTCCCACGAATACATCATTCTTTTTGGATTGATGTAATGGCCATTTGTGGTCGTTTTACATTTCATCAGTCATTAGCTGATGCAGGTAATGACCTTGACTTAAAACTCAAGAAAAATCCCCGCGGTAAAGCCCTCATCAAAAAGATTTGTACACCACCATTTACCTATACACATGAAGATCTCATGGAATTCTATCAGTACTGTAAAGATGATGTTAATTCCATGCATGAGCTGTTGAATGCTCTACCCGCATCTAAGCTTTCAGATAAAGAACAAAAGATCTGGGAGCTAACTGTAAAGATAAATGATAATGGCGTACCGGTTGACATCCAGGCAGCTAAAGCCATTTATAAACTAACTGAAATTTACAAAGAAGATATGAATCAGTTGCTGCCAAGTCTCACTAATAATAAGGTAACAAAAGCTACACAAAATAAACGAATTGTTGATTGGCTTCGTAACCAAGGAATGGTTGTACCTAATCTTCAAGCAGCCACAGTTGAGAAACTTCTGAAGCGAGTAGACCTTACTGAGAATCAAAGGACTGTGCTCCAGCTTCGTCAGGAATTGGGTAGGTCCTCAACTGCAAAGTATCTAAAGCTGATTGAGATGTGCCATGATAAACGTATCTATGACAATCTACGTTATTATGCCGCATCAACTGGCAGATGGGGTGGCCTTGGTTTTCAACTACATAATCTGCCGCGATCAAAAGTTGTTGATGCACAGCCAATCATTGATCAATTCCTGAACTATGAGATTATTGAAAAAGATCCTATCAATGCTGCTAAGTCAATAATCCGAGGAATGATTCGTGCACCAAAAGGAAAGTTACTTCTCTTCATTGATTATACTGGTATTGAAAACCGCGGTTTAGCTTGGACAGTCGATGATTTGCCGACTCTTAAACTATTTCGCGAAGGTCTTGATCAGTATAAAGACATGGCAGCATACCTTCTAAAGAAGCCTTATGATGAAATCACCGATCAAGAGAGATATATGGGCAAGCAATTAGTTCTTGGTTGTGGCTATGGCCTAGGTTGGCGAGGATTTGTAAAATATATGGAAGGTTACGGTACCCCAGTTTCTGATGCTGTCGCTCAAGAGGGTGTAAATGCCTGGAGAGCTAGGTATAACCTTGTTGTTTCTTTTTGGTATCAGTGTAGGTCAGCAGCAATTAATGCTATTACACATCCTGGTGTTGCATTTGATGTACCTAAATGCCAATTCAAGTTAGTGAAAGACAGGAATAAAACTCCATGGTTACAATTAACAATCCCCTCAGGTCGTAATCTTTATTATAACAAACCTGAGATCAGAGAAGGTGACTATGGTCCTGAAGTAACTGCTATGGGTATCAATCCATATTCTAAAAAGTGGCAGCGATTAAAGATTATTCCTGGACGTTTTGTTGAGAATATCATCCAGGCATTGTCAAGAGATGTCATGGCTGAAGGAAAGCTTAATCTTGACAAAGCTGGCTTCAAAATCATAGCTTCAGTTCATGATGAAGTTATTCTTGAGGTTGATGAGCATTGTGGTGAAACTACACTAAACGGTGTCAGTATTCATATGTGTACCATGCCCCCATGGGCAGCTGGTCTGCCTTTAGCAACTGAAGGTGTAATTGAGGAACGCTACAGAAAAATGTAGAAAGGAGGTAAAATGAAATTCAAAGTATTTAATTTGGAACATCAAGTAGCTAGGTTAAAAGAGGTTCAAGCTCCAGCAATGAGAGAAACACAAGTAACTTTTGAAATCTTTTCACCTTCTACAATGGATGAGGGATTTGGATATGAACCGCCTGCACATATTCATATTTATGGCAAAAATAACCTTTATCAAATGGCCATAACAATTTTAAACTTTTTGGAGGACATTGATGAAAACAAAGACAAGAGCCCATCGCAAGTTGCTTGAAAAAGATATTGAACAGTACCTTTGCAGGCAAGTGGAAAGGCTGGGAGGCAAAGCTTATAAATTTTCCAGTCCGGCAAACAGAGCTGTACCTGATCGCATATGTTGCTTCCCAGGTGGTCAGATAGTTTTTGTTGAGTGTAAAGCTCCAGGTAAACACCCAACTCCATTGCAGCTCAAAGTTCTGAAGTTCTTGAATATCCTTGGTAATAATGTGGCAATCATAGATTCAAAGGAAAAGGTAGATACACTAATTAAAATGGTAAAGGAGGACATGCAAAATGGAGCCAATGAACAGTGATAAAGCTCTGGCATTATTTGATGCCATTGGAACAATGAGTGGGTATTCTAAAATCAGTGCCCTAAACATGAACCCCGCGGCAAGTAAATATGTGCTTGCCGCATATGATCCATTCACCAAATACTATCTGACCAAGTGTGCAGCTGGTAAAGGTGAAGATCAATTCAGCAGTGTAACATGGCTTATCTTAGATAAGCTGTCTAAGCGAGAACTGACGGGCTATGAAGCTCAAAATGTCGTGAACATGCATACCAAAGAAATGACTCAATCTTCGGCTGAGTTGTTTAGACGGATCCTCAAAGGTGATCTTCGTATGGGTATGGGTATTAAGACCATTAATAAGGCATTACCGGGCTTAGTACCCACACATGATGTAATGCTTGCAAAACTATTTGAAGAACATCACCTTAGTTATCCATGTTGGGGATCACCAAAAATTGATGGTGTTCGTGGTACATACAAACGAGGTAAATTTTATTCCCGTAATGGCCATGAATATATGGGGCTCGATCATTTAAAAGAACAGTTGGCAGATATAACTCAAGACATTGATGGTGAGTTAATTGTTCCAGGAGTTTCATTTCAAGTAAGCTCTGGATGGATACGAAGTGATGATCCTACACCTGACGCCCAGTTTAAGATGATTGACTTGCCGACAATCAATGAGCCTTTTATTCAACGGCTTACTATGATGGATGATCTGCATTTTATTGGCCCTGATATCCACAAAATTAAGCGACAAATGCTTCAAGACTTAAGTGAAGTTAAAGAATTCTACAGGCTATGTCGTCGACAAGGATATGAAGGTGCAGTCATCACTCCATATGATTATGAATATGTTGGTAATCGTTCGTATCGTTGGATGAAAATGAAACCGCTATTAACCTTCGATGGCTTGATCCATGATGTCTACGAAGGTAAAGGCAAGTATGAGGGTATGATGGGCGGCGTCATTGTACTCTTTAAGAATGGTGTAGAAAACAAAGTCGGTGGTGGTTGGTCTGATCACCAAAGAAAAGTGTATTGGCAACAACCCGAATTAATCATCGGCAGGATGATTGAAATCCATTATATGGAAGAAACTGATGATGGCAATATGCGGCATGCTAGATTCTTTGACTTCCGCCCAGACAAGGAGGTGTAAATGACAACACTATTAGAGTACATTCAAGAGATGTACATCAGTGAACAAGAGTTGGCCAGTTTCTTAGGGGTTGATCCTAAGAGAATACGTGATCTTCGTAGTTATCACATTCAGGGTAAACAAGAGTTCATAGACCACATTAAACCGACAAGCAAAGCTATTCTTTATGAACGTTCGGAGGTCTTAAACTTCTTGAAAAATCAGAAAGTCTACTCTTTTGGCATTGCTAAGACGAGCCCGGATAAAAAGTCTGAGACTTTAGGAAATTTTGATATAAACGATAATGAGGACTGATATAAACAAAATGGGCCTTCTATACGATCATGAACGACAAAATTTAGAAGGCCCTACTTACCCTATTTGTTTTATGAAAACGATAATGTAGACAATTCTGGATTGAAAGGATATATAAAAACGATGGACAATATATATCAAGAAGAAACCCATGGCACGTGGTATTACATTGACAAGAAAGGTAGGAAACAAGGGTGGTATGGTAATGAACTTGCTGCTGAAACGGGGTATAAAGATTATCTGGAAGAGGAGGAACTAAAAGATGCTGAAGCTACACGGGTACCAAAAGAAAGCGGTGGACTTTTGTCTGGAGAAGAAAAACGTATTCCTAGCGATGGATCTAGGATTGGGCAAGACAATAGTAAGCATGACTGTGAAAAAGAATGTGGATCAACCTGCAATTGTGCTGGGTAACTTGGATGCTATTTATGACACCTGGCCTAAAGAGATTCAAAAGTGGTATCCACAATATACATACAGTATTTTACATGGACCCAATAAAGATAATATCCTGGCCCATTCAGATGCTGATTTTCTGCTAATGAATTATGAAGGATTGAGGTGGTTTTTTCACCAAGTATTAGATAAACGAGTCAAATGGAAAAAACGTATGTTAATTCTTGACGAATCCTCGCTGATAAAAGATCCATCAACTAAACGTTTTAAAATGCTGAGGAAGCTTATGCCACTATGGACAGACTATAGATTATGTCTGTCCGCAACTCCCGCACCAAAAGGATACCATAATCTCTGGTCACAGTACTATATGCTCGATCGTGGCAAACGTCTGTATGAAAGCTATTATAGATTCCGGGGTGCCTTTTTCAATTACACTGGCCCACCCTTGTATAAGACAACCCTCCGTAAAGGTAGCTTCGAGGCTATCAGAGACAAAATCAAGGATATTACATATAGACTTGAGGGTGATGACTGGTTGGATTTGCCTAAGTTTATATACAACAATATACCGGTCAAGTTACCACCTAAGCTGCGTGAGAAATATAAGGAATTAGAGGATAACTTCTTTCTTGAATTTGAGGAAGCAGGTGCCACAGCATTTAGCGCAGCAGCATTGTCTATGAAGCTACGCCAGTTTATTCAAGGTGCAGTATATACTGATGCAAAGGATGGTAGCTTTTATCCCCTGCATCAGATCAAAGTTAATGCCCTCAAAAATCTGCTTGAGAGTTCAGCCGGCCAACCTATTCTCTGCCCAATACAGTTTAAGTTTGAACTGAAGATGATCCGTGAATTCATTGACAGAAATGTACCATGTATTGTAGGTGGTACAAGTCCAAAAGAACGTCGGTATTATATAGATGCCTGGAACCGGGGTGATCTTCCATTGTTATTATGTCACCCTAGAAGCTTGAGTAAGAGTGTCAATCTTCAAGCTGGTGGGCATATACTATTATGGTTTGCATTAACATGGAGTCTAGAAGATTATCAGCAACTGAATGGGAGATTAAGACGGCAAGGCCAGGAATCTGACCATGTTATAGTGAATCATTTAATGATGGAAGATACTGTTGATGAGAGAGTTGCTGCAGTACTTGCTAGAGATGATGCTACACAAGCTATGTTACTAAACGCCCTCAAGCGTTAACCTTCAAACCAACCATTAGCAGCATTCCACCCTAAACTATCAAGATCTGCAAATTCAATTAAGTTAGTTGCAAGACAAGGATAAACACATACTCCTGGTTTAAAATTAACTTCAAATGCCGGACAATTAGTTTGACTGTAAACATCTACAAAATAGATATATTGGACATTTAATACACCATCTTTTGCATATGTAGAAAGAGATGAGCTACAGTTACCAGTAAATGAATATCTACCACCAATACAATCATTGTAAGTTACTATTCCTGAACTATATCTTTCTATTGATACACCTAAGTCATAGTCTTGTGAATTGGTAGTATTTATTTCTGTATTAGTCCCATTCCTTACAGTTCTCCATTCCCAATCTCTAGATTGAGATCTATACATCCACCGAGCATATGTATTAGTGGCATTTATATTCATCATATACCATCTAAAAAACATCTGTGTTTCTACAGTTCGTGGAGTAATAATCTCCATTGCACATCGCCATCTTCCTTGAGTACTTGCAGGAAGAGATAGCGCAAACACCATTCTAGCACCATGACCAGCAGAACCAGGAGTAGCACCTGGCCAAGAAGTGGTGAACCATCCTCCACCTCCAGCTTTAACAGTCCAGTCTCTGTCCCAAATAACTCCAGTAGTATTATTATATAATGTTATAATGCCACCAGGAAAAGCATCTGATGCTAAGGTACCACCTGGTATACCATCAGTATCAAATAAAGGGTATTGAGGTGCAGAAAAAGCATCACAAGTCCATGGTGGATACCCAGCATTAGGCATCATTTTAATTATTGGTAGCATTAAGCTTCCTTCCTATGACATTCAACAGCTAACATATTTGTTCCATCATAATAGAAAGTTACAAGTATTTGATCACCATCAGCAGCAGGTTCAGCAGATGCAGATTTAGATCCCCAATCAAATATAGCATTCCATGCAAGAGTATATACACCTGCAGCTTGTACAACTCTTAATGAATAATAACCGCCTTGTTTAAGATTTGTAGGTGCTGCTATAGTAGTATTCTCAGTTAATGTATGAAGAGCTGCTTGAGCTGTATTTACATTCCATGCCACAGAGTTACTGGAACTAGTAATAGCTACTTCATCAGTATTCTGTTGAGCAGTCCATTCTTTAGCAGTGTCAAGTAAACCAACATTTGATATTGGCTCACCTGAATCTTCAATGCCTGCAGGATCATTACCATCAAACTGTGCAAGGTTATTACTAACCGGCCAGTTTTCAGAAGTTATATCACCTGACGCATTGATATCACCATCTATTGCTAATGAATCTGACAGTATATACAAAGGAGAATTTGGTACATAATATATTTGTGCACCATTGATATCTTTAACTGTCATTGAATATTTTTGATCATCAATATAAAGAGATACCGGGGAGCCATTATATAATGGAATACCACCACCACTTAAAGTAATAGGTTGTGATAATGTTTGTAAAGTGCCATTTTCTAGTAAAGCTTGTACAGTAATTTGATTGTCAGAGTCAGTGGGATCAGTATCAGGTTCACCTATATAAAGACTACCTCCACCTGCAGGTGCACCAGTTGCTGATAATGGGAAGTATTGTGGTGCTAATACAACTAAAGTAGACATTAGCGTTTCTTCCTTTCATCTTCTTTCCTCTGGGGAGCAATAAGACCTAAGCGAACTAGACTTCGTGACACACCAGATTCAATTTTTTCTTTAGAACCACCTTTACCAATTTCCATTAATTCATAAGCAGTATCAGGATCAAGAATACCACGGTTAATATATTTACGAATTCTCTTTTTGCCGAGTCCTCTCAATTTTCTAATGGCTTTCCTAGAAATATCAACTGCAGCAACTGCAGTATGACCTTGTAGAAAAGCAATCCTTCTAAAGACGTCAGCAGCATACTTCTCACCGCCTTCAATCTTCTCACCGGTATGATATTCAAGAGCTTTAACGGCTTTTCTAACTGCTTGCATTGCCTTGAGCTTCTCAGGATTATCTCTGAATACTACTTTAAGAGCAGCATCATATTTCCTGAATTGGCCAGCCATGGCAGTTGAGGATAGTAAATCTCTTGATGTCCCTTCCAAAGGAATATCGGTCAGGATTTCATCAATCATTGCGTTTTGCAAGCCTCTAACAGCTCTCTTCTGATCATCAGGATGGAAGCCTTTCATAGCTTCATCTAATTGGCTCATTAAGCCTTCTGCTGCATCTTTCTTAGAACCACCTACAGCAAAGGCTTGTTTCACCATGTCATTAACATCAGCTTTCAGAACTCGAGAAGCAGCCGATTTTTGAAATTCTTTACTAGCTGCTAAGGCTTTATCTGCAGCGAGGCGTGCTTTAATAAGTGTATTATATTCACCACCTAAACCTAGCTTATTAATTGCAAGGCGATAGTCTTTAAGAAAACCTTTAAGAGAAGCTGTAGTGATTTCACCAGTTCGATTGTTTCTAAGATCATACAGTTTTTGGTTGATATGCTCTCTCATGGCACTTCTTGCTTTATTATTATCACCCATGATTTTCATAAACTCAACTGCAGCTTGTTCACCTTTACCTCTCTTTTGGAAGAAAGCATCAGCAACCATGGCATCTGAAACAGTTTCTTCTCCTCGAAGAACTCGACCAACAGAACCTTTACCATATTTTTCGACAACTTCTGTACGGAAATATTGCTGAGCTTTACGAAGTTGTTCGCTAGGAGCTTTAGCAGTTTTGGGATCAACTGCTTTTGATTTTTTAATTAAACTTTGTGGAATTAAAAATTCATCTTGCCACCTTAATCCATCATATCCCATTTCTTTTGCAAGTTTTAATTTATCATCAATATCTTTAGTATTCATAAACCAAGTAACAAAAGCATCAGCAGCCTCTTCGCCACTTCCTTTTTCTATTTTTAAATCAAGCTCTCCATAAGGACCGCCATATCCAAAAATTTCACTTGCTTCATCATATTCTTTTTGAGTCATTGGATGTTTTTTGGCAAATTTTTTCATAAAGTCTCTGGAATCTTTACTTCCATCCCATAGATCCAATACTTTAGTATTTTTAGGTAATCTGATAGCATGTATATTTTCACCATACACTTGAACTATTTCATTGTCAAGAGAATACTTACCACCAAAGAAACCACTTTTTAAATTCTCAGTTTTAACATCAGCATCAGTTGCATGATAAAGTACTTCTCCACCTTCTTCAGTTGTTTCGCCCATAAGCTTTTTATCAATGACATCGACAGCTTGAGTTAATCTTTTTCGTAAGCTACGAGGTAAACCCTTATCTTTTGCAGTACGAAGATCTTCAAGAATCTCGCTTCTTAATTGTTGTATTTCTGCAAGAGTTATTGTTTTAGGACCAGCTTCTTCAATAACATCTCTAGCAGTTTCTTTTTCCCAGCCTTTATGTTGTGGTAAACCTTCAAGAGCTTCAGCAACTTCTCGCCAAGTTTGTCCTTTAGTACCAACATCCATGCCTTCTTGCAATTTTCCTTCTGCTGAAAGTTTTTCAGATTGACGATAAAAAATATCTGCTTTAGCTCTTGCTTCTGATGCTGTATATTTACCTGATCTAGCTATTCTATAAGCATGATCAGTTGGTGCTTCACCTTTCATAGGTATTTCAATATTTTCTAAATAAGCAGCTTTGGCAAGATCCATTTCCTTAGATGATTTTTTACCACCACTTTTCAGTTCCTCAAGAGCATCACGTAAGACTTTTGGAAATTTATCTCTACCCTCAAAGCGGCCAGGCTTAAGTATTTTTTCAAATCCAGTAATTAAATCATCAGCAAGCATTTCTTGGTCTGGAACTGCTGCAAAAAGTTCTTCGGCTTTTGTTCGAGCAGCTTTTTCTCCTGCCTCCATTTCACTACGAACAGTAGATCCAATTTCCATAGGATCAATCTTGCCTTGTAAAGCAGTTTGTTGCCGCTCTAAATTAGATGCTGCTAAACTTTCAGCCTCATCCATCATAGCACGTACAGCTCTAAGAGGTCTCATGACATCTTCAGCACCACGCGGGCCTTTTTGTTTTTTAATAAAGTCAGTAATAGCTTTCATATTAGCAGCTTCTCTTTCAGCTCTTTTGGCTGCTAATTCAACAGAGTCGTCTACACCTTCTATAATATATTTTAAAGCACCTTGATCACCAGTTGCTTGACCTAAATCAAATTTAAGTCCAGGTATCATTTCTTCAAGTGCTTTTGCTTGTTCCATGTTTTCTACAATTATTGGGCCTTTATTAGTAAAAGCAGCAAGTACTTTACCAGCTGCTTGCTTAGCTTGTCTATCTGAAGGATAAATTTTACTTTTTGCCCAAGCAGCTCCTCTGCCTGCGCCTTTTAACATAGGTCCAGCTGCCATGCCACCCATTTCATAAGTAGCACCTTCTACAGCAGCTTCTCCGGCTTTTTGCATATGTAGCATAACTGGCATAGGTTCATAATATCCAAGCCATTCTTGAAGCATATCAGTAAATCTATCAGCCATGCTATAGCCTAAAGCGCCACCTGCAACACCACCTGCAGCACCACCTGCTATAGTACCACCAGGACCAAGAAGTGTACCACCAGTAGCACCACCACCGCCGCCAATTATAGCACCTGCAGCAGAACCAAAACCTTCTAATACTGGTCTAACCCAATTGTCAATAAGGCGCCTTCCCAAAGGATACGGTTTCTCCCATTTTAGATCCTTTGGATTATATACTTGACCACCATATTCATCAGTTTCAACAGATTGACCGCCATATTCATCACCCTCTTCTATCGGTATACCACCCCATTCATCGACATCTGCATTAGGATCATCTGCAGGTATATCAGGTAGAAGAGGATTGTTGATTGCTCGTCTTGAAGCATTAATTGTTTTAAGATAATTATCTGTTTCAGTAAAAGCTTTCATTCCCCTAAGTTTTTTAAGACCATGCTTACGGACATTAGTTGGGCCTGCATTCCAAGATGCAATAGCAGAATCCCAATCACCGAATTCTTCATAGTACTCACTTAGTTTCTCGGCAGCATAATCAATAGAAGCTTCAGGATCATAAGGATCAACATCAGGATGAAACTGTGGAATGATTTGTGTAATACCTTTTGCTTTTCCGTACTTAGTCTCAGGACCTAGAGCATCAGGATTAAAACTACTTTCAGCCTGAATCAAGTTCGCAAGCATGTTTTTCGGCAAGCCATATCTTTCCTCAGCGGCATTCACTGTACCGAGGTATGGCTCAGATGCTTCAGACGATTCAAAGTCATACTCATATTCTGTCATTAGGGTTTCCTCATCAATTTTCCGGTGTGTTTATTTTTATAAACAGTTCCTGAAGGAAGAGCTTCATATTCTTCTCTAGAACCAACCACAGGTTTTTCACCTTCTTCAATTGGAGTTTTAGTATATTTTCTTGTTCGCATTTTTTCACGAGTCCTTTCTAATTGATCCTCAACACTTCTTATTCTCATTCTACCTGCATGAGATGTCTCTGATAAAAGTTCAAGCATAGCAGATGTACTGAGGTTTTTATCATGGATCTTATCCCATCTCTGTTGAGCATGAGTAGAAAGTTCTGCAATTGATTGAGCATTACCTTGTGCTAGTTTACCAATTTCAGTTTCAATCTCAGCAAGGTATAAATCGTATTTAGCCTGATTAGGATGACCAATGATTCTACTTCTCCACAATCTACGTGGAACGTTCATAATTCTTATGCCATCTTGATCAAGGATTGCTGCAATCTCTTTAACACGTTCTATTTGTGCTTCCATATTAGTGATAAAACTACCCATAGCAGCAGTTTGCTTTTCAAGTTGTCCAAGAGCCATTTGTATGGATTTAGTATCAGCTTGCTTACCAACAACTTCCATGGCAGCATCTATGGGTGTTCTCTTTTTATCACCAATTGTATCACCAAGAGCTTGTCGAGCAGCACTTTTAAGAATAGCTGCTCTAATCTTAGTTGCTTGTTTACCGCGACCAACTGAAGGCATTTTACCTACAGCATTAACCCAAGCACCCCACATATCAATTTCCTCTTGAGTAAGGTCTTCAATATCAATGTCGATACCTGAGATTTTATTATCATAAGCTTTAATGATGGGATCAGTTGGTTTCATACCACTTTTGATATAATCCTGGCGTTCTTGAATAAGCTTCTTTAAGGGGCTAGGACTATAAACTTTATCAGCAGCTTCACCAAGGATGCGGTTATTGTACCCTCTGATAATATCACTTGTAGGATCAGCACCATTTTGGAGATAAGTAGCTCTTTCCTCAATCATCTTTTTAAGGTTACTAGGAGCACCCTGATTCTCTTCAGGCCAGATTTTTGCATTGTAAGCTTTTACTTTGGGATCATCTTCAGAGAGACCCTCATCAAGAAGTTTCTGACGTTCATCAATAAGCTTCTTAAGATTACTTCCTGTTTTACTTCCACCATCACGATATACTTCTTTCCATACTTTATATCGTTTAGGATCATTTTTGGCAAACTCATACTCAATCATTTTCTTGCCAATTGCTGGATTCTTTTTATAGATACTCTTGACAATATCAGTTTTATTTATTGGACCCTTACCGGGCGCAGTAACAGGAGTGGGGGTCCCTCCTGCCAGACCTGTCAGGCCGGAGGTAGGAGCCATAGGTGCTGGAGCTGCGCCCGGCAGGGTGTCTGGAGGAAGGTCTTCTTCAGTAAATCCAAGACCTTCCGTTTCTTCAGGAGGTGATGATATAGTACCAGTTGTTTCAAGTTCAGTGAGCATATTCTCTAAATCAGTAACATAGTCTTCACGTTTATAATCACGGCGCTTTTCATAAAGACTACTAAGAGTCTCACCAATTTCTGGATTTGCCAAAATAGTTGTTGCAATGATATCTGGATCATTAGTTTTGTAGGCTTCAATAGCCGCCTCAGAAGCTTTTCTCTTCTTTTCTTCAGCTTCCATAATAGCTTGCTTTTCTCGGCGAACAGCCATACCTTGACCAAACATTTTAAGGCCTGGCAATAGATTGAAACCTGGATCAACATAGAACGGATTTCCATTCATTAGAAGACTCCTATCATTGAGTAATTGATCCACATGAAATCATTCCTGAGAACAATGGCTTCAGGCATTACATCATATACTTCATGAGCCATACATCCACAAGTTGATCCTGTGAGACCCAGTTTATTTGCAATTGAATTCCAGTCAAAGGAATAGAAATTAAATCCATTGACTTTACCTATCTTTTCAATGTTTTTCTTAAGACGTATATCAGAGGCCATGATTAAACCTCCAATACCTAAACCAGTATTAAGCCAGTTTGTTACACCCTGGTTCTGAGCATTAGCAGCAGCTACCTGACCTTGTGCATAAGTCTGGCCTATATTACCCATTTGATTAGCAATCATACCAGCATTTGAAGGTAAGCCTGCCATACCTTGAAGACCTGATAACTGTTCATTATAAGATGACAACAAAGCTTGATTTTGAAGTTGAGTAATATAGTCATACATATTACCTTGGACATTGCCTGACCTTAAACCGCCAGTAGCTGCAGCATTACGCATGATAGCTTCTTCACCAAGCTCTTGGCCACCCATTATATTTTGGTAAAGTGGACTCATTTTAGCTCTTTCAATGAATTCATTCATTTTACCATATGGATCCCACTCTTCAGTTACAGGTTCTCCAGTAACAGGATCAACTGCACCACCTGTACTATCAGTGGGTTGTGTATCAGAAGGTGGACCCAAAGTTATACCTTCACCAAGTGGAATAACTCCTAATTGCATTTTTTCAAGTTCATCTAACTCATTTTGCAATACACTTATAGAATTTTTAATATGTCCAGCTGACTGATCTCGCATTTTTCCACTGTAATTATTCCAAGCATTTTGTAGATAATCAAGCTCATAAGCAACTTGTTTATATCTATCAATAAGATTAGATGGACGAGTTAAACCTTCACCACTATTTACCATATAACCAAAATGACGTGGGTCTCCTTCGTACTTTTGAATCTCATAACCCCCAGTACCTGTACCTCCTCCACCTCCAGCAGGCGCAGGAGCATAAATATCACCAGTACTAGTACTGCCACCTCCATAAAGCTCACTACCTGGACCTCCTAGACCATATAAACCACCAAGAGTTGTTAAAGCTTCTTTGCGTAAAGCTTGTGGAACCTCTTCAGTTTCTTGGAGATAGTCAAGAGCTCGATTCTGCCATTGAGCTTGAGTTTCTGCAGCTTTTTCTGCAGCATCAGCAGCATCGTCACCTGGATTAAAAATAAAATCAATTATTCCGCCCATTGTTTTCTCCTTACATATACTTTTTGTTTACCAAAGGAACGTAGAAGTATGAATCCACATTCCTCGGCAAGTTTAACGACACTTCGTCGTTCAATTACACCGATAACCATTTCACAATCAAATATATCAAAGATAAATTCACAATACTCATTAAGAGCTTGTTTCAATTTCCGTAAGCCCGCTTTGTCAGATGTGAAATGACCAACCACAGCATTTCCTTGTTGAGTTGCTGAAAATAAGATCTTACAATCAGGATTATTCCATCTGAAGTTCAAATGATTTTCTGAGGTTACTAATCTACCTGTATCCCCAGTATATGGACTGAAAGATAAAATCATTAGACGATCTCAACAACATCCAAAGCAACAGTAAGTTGATCGGCAGCACTTGCGATTGCGCTGATTAAGTCTGCCGCATCAAGTACTTGGCCTACAACCTCAGGGCATTCATAGGTTTCCTGACCGCCGATCAATTTGGTATTCATAATCAAGTTATCAACACCAACTGACCCACCGCTTGGAACCTTGTTAAATGAAATTGAAGCAACGGTGGTAGTATCATTTGTTACCGTACATTTCAATACCCTTGCCACTGTATTAGCAGGACAGGTATAGAGGGTGGTATCCGTTGCTCCAGCTTGGGCCATGTACGCATTCTTTAAGGTTACCGGCATTTCTCTTTCTCCTTATAAAGTATGAAGTTTATTTACTAGTATCTCAAATTGATCTTGAGCTAATAGTAGATTTAGGTAATCAATCCAAAATATTGCAAAAGCTTCTGCTCTAGGTTCTAATGTTATCATATCGGTAGTTTTATTATATTCAATTTCCCTTAGGGTTCTACAAGTATCAAGAGTATCTTGAACTTCCAATTTAAGCTCAAGTTTATTATTGTCTTTTTGTTTCATTTCAAAACAGAAGTTTGATTGAGGTCTATGATCACAAAAAGAAAGACCACAATTATCAATACCTCTTATCCATTTTTTAACATTTAAACGAGCATTAATCCATTCTATTCTTGGAACTGTATTACCTGGGGATGTAGGTACTGATATCTGAGAAGTTTCATGGCCATTAGTAGCTACCCATTCATTAATTAAAACATCATCAGAGTAAAATTGAATGCGAGCTTTGTTTTCTGCTAATTCATAAAAGAATTTAGTTGATAAAGCCATTGTATCCTCCTATTTAAGGTCTTCTATCCTTGAACCTACTGTATCCTTTTGGTAATGTGAATCAATAAAATCAACATATACTTCACTACCATATTCATCTTGAGTGGCTGCTATTCTAGTAAGTTTACATTTATATAAAGTACTGACAGTTGTATTAATCGCAGCAATATCTGCTATTTGAAATAATTTATGTAAAGTAGTATAATCAGCAGCTATTGTATGTTCTGCAGTATATGGAGAACCGGATGGTACTGCATAAGCACCATCAATTGGAGCTGCAATAACATCAAGTTGAAATTGAAATCTATCAGGAGTTCCACTACCATCAGTTGGTGTACAATAATGTATATGGCTATCCATTATTGTACTTAATTTCATTGAATGGGAAGACTGTATATCAAAATACAAATAGTCATTTACATCAAAACCTAATGATGGAAATGTTACTCCACTACCTATACCATGTGCAAATAATCTTTCTGTAGGAGCATTTGATGCTGGAACTCGTATATTAGATATACCTACTTGCAAATCATCCCATACAAATTGTGGTAGATAATATTTAAATGGTTCTCTTGCATCAAGAAGTTTTATTATAAGATCAAGTTTTTCTTCACCACCTGGTTGAGCAGTCAAAGCTATAATCTTTTTCTCTATATCAGCAAGCTCATTATCATACTGTCTAGCTGCTGGAAAAACATGAATTTGTTTATTAATATCTGCAAGTTCATTATCATATGATTTAGGAGTATCAAGAACTACTACAGCTTCATTTCTTTCTGCTTCTGGTTGATCAACAAGAAGCATAGCAATTTTTTCTTCAAGTTCATCAAGCCTTTTATCATATGATTTAGGAGAAGTATCATATGGATTTACAGGCTTTTCATCCTTTAAAGCATTTATATCTTTATCATAGGACTTAGGAAAAGGAAAAGACTCCATCATCTTTTCAAGTTCTCTTATCCGCTTTTCAATTTCTTTATCTTCAGTCTTATATGCTTCAGCAACATCAGCACTTTGAACTTCAAGTAAAGTCGGTGCAATTAATCCACCAACTCGTTTATGTAGACCTCTAAAAAACTCTTGCCATTCTATGGTAAGAGCCCTATCATCAGGATCATCCATAAACATTTTAGATGTTGGTATATTAGGTAATGATAAACTTTCAGCCATTATGATGCCGTCACTTTCATTTGAGAAAAAGCCATTTTAGCTGTAGAAGCTCCACGTAATTTAAAACCCACCCAATCTTCTACATAACCTAATCTTCGGATAATTAAATTAGTATCATAAGTGCCAACTTCACTATAGTCTGACCAATACTCAGTACCCCATAAAACTCCATCATAAGTCATTGATAGACCTACAGTTTCTACTGAGTTTGAATATCCAGGAATAGTCTCAAGTTCAACTTCATCAATAGACATTTTTTCAAGATTCACAAATGGTGTATATAATATCCATTCAACTTGAGTAGTATAGTGTGTTGGAACTGTATCATCAAGTTTACCAAGATATGTAGTTGTTTTATCACCACAAATCCATTCACCTGCTCTCGGATCAAATATAGTATTTATCCCACGGAATGGAGTATCATTTTCAACATCTGATTTTAATAAAGACCATGCATTTTGTAAACCAAATTGTCTAGCAATAGTCTCATTAAAACATAAAACATAATCCGGGAGGTGAATTAGAATGAAAGTTATATTATCTTGTGAACGAACTTCCATTCTAATATCTGCTAATTCAGTTTCAGTATATTCACCAATATATTTATCAACCTCTCTTGTAGATACTTTTTGAGGTTGACTAGCAGATATTCTATAAACACCCACACCTTCATCTCTTGGCCCACCAACCATGAAAATGTCATTCATTAATTCACATTTAGCATGAGTGGCTACTATACCAAGCTTTAAAGCTCTTGATTCAACTCTTGTAAAAGCAAAGTTTGCCTGAGCTACATCGGCAAAAAATTCAGTTGAATATCTACCGAATACAGCAACTTTATTATCAGAAGTTTTTAGTAAACCAAGAGTAGTATCAGGCATAAATTCAGCAGTTGCAAACTTAAGAGGATCTATAGCTGTTTCATCAGCAATATCAGTATGATAAACATAATCACCATCTGTTAGAAAGTAATAACCATTAATCCATACTCCATCAATTGGATCACCTAAATCTGCATCAGTTACTTCTGCAAGACCACCAACTGATTCATATAACCACATTTTGCCATCAGTTATAACAGCTTGTGTGTTAAATGAAAAAGGCATAGCCGCTTGTCCAGTACCCGTTATCTCACCAACATTAGTAACAGTACCATCAGCATCAACATATATAAATCGTGTACCGGATACACGAAAATGATTGCTTTGCCTATCATTATAAATACCACCACGATCAATACCTAAGCTTGTACCAAAGGAAGTTAATCCCGGAAAACCAATCATATATCCTTGGACACCTTTGATCTCCCTTGGTACAGCATACATATTGACAGGAAGATTATCGCGGTAATCTACATCTGAACCTTGATAATCACCTTTAATTAATGTTACTGGAATTTGAGGCACTGCAATCTCCTACCTTTCAGGATTATATTCATGGGAATTTGGAATTTCTTGGTATGGAAGACCTTCTTTTGTCATAACAGCTTCAAGATTTAATTTAGTCTCACGAACGTCATCACTCATCTTCCGAAGCATATAACTACTAATTCTTATATGCTCCCGAAGAAGTTCTGTATTATTTTGTTGTACTATAAACATGTCTTTAAAACGTTCTTGACTTTGCATATCTTCATGGTACCAATAAGCACCACCGATGATTAATATAATAGAAATAAAAATTTTTAGCACAGTAAAAGATACTTTTGACCTTTCAAGTTCTTCTATTTGTTGAACTTTATCATGATGAAATGGACAAACATCTTTTCTTCTTTCAGTATGACCATCCCATTTTTCTTCACTCATTTATGGCCTCCTAAGAAGCAGTTATTATTTTTACTTTTTCTACAAATGCAGTAATTTCACTATCTCCAACAGATGTATTTTCTCTACCACATCCAATATGAAGATATCTAAAAGCTGTAGATGAACATGTTATTGTAAGAGTATCAACTAATACTGTTCTAGCAGCATCAGAATATATTTCAAGAGTCAATGTAGTTCCAACTCTTTTCCATGTGCAATATTTACGTGATATTGTTGTTCCACCTGGTTCATAAATATCACTATTAGAAAGTGGATTATCATATATTTGCAATTCTGCATTGCTATCACCTGCTCCACCGTAAGCTTGTATTCCTATACCTTCACTAGCATCAAGATGATCTTGTCTTGTGCCAATAGTATTAGCTAACATTAAAAATTCAAAATTACTATAATTCTCTGAAGCTTCTATTTCTACTACACATTGAATTTCAAAATCACCAAAGTAATCAACTCCATAATCTATATAATTGTATGAATTAGCATCTCTACGCATACTATTTGCATGAATTTTAAACTGTGATATTGTATAATCGCCGTTTTCATCAACTGAAGTTATATCATAAACTTCTATGTAATCATTTGGATTGATGTCAAAATTTTGTGTATAACCTGTAGAGTATTCTGTTGCTGCAAGTTCTCTTGATGCTAATACTTGTAAATATCTATAGAGAGTAGTTACACCTGTAATTGTCAAAGTATCTACTAAAACAGTTCTAGCAGCATCTGAATAAATATAACAAGTTAAAGTTGTATCCACTCTGGTAATTTTGTAATAATAAAGAGTTCCAGTTGGATCAAAAGCTGCTTCATCACCATTATCTAAAGAATATTCTTGAATTTTTATACCAACAGCTGCATTAGAATTTAAATGTAATGACACACCAACATTTGAATCTATTATATCTTGAAAAGACCCAGGAGTATTTACTAATGCAAATACAATAGTTGAAACATTAGATTGTTGTACTGTTGCTATAGCTTCAAATTCTATTTCAAAATCACCAAAATAACCAACTCCATAATCTTTATAAACATAAGCAGCAACTCCTCGCTGCATTGTATCAAAAGTACATACATATTTGGTAATTGTTATATCACTATTTGGGTCTACTTCTGTAAAAGTAAGTAGATCTTCATATGGTATAACTACACCACCAATATGTTTTCCTATTTTAGCAATTAAACCGATCATTGAGCAATTATCCTAAATTGCACTGGTACTTGAAATTCACCAGCAGGAATCCAAAAATCATGAGATACAATATTTGAATAACCAGTTGAACATTCAGCTTGAGTTGTTCCATCAGATTGAGGAATATCACCACAAGTTCTCATTCTAAAATACCTTGTTTGAGTAGTTCCTCCAGGACCTGTAACTGTTGTTTCCAAAGGAGCTTGAAACTCGGCTTGAGGAGTTCCGTCGTAAGGAATAGATCCAATATTCATAAAAGGACCTGTATCGCTTATACCCATTTCTAATTCCCAATGAGTAACATAATCAAGAGTTTCTTGCTGCCATCCGAATGTTAGAGTTTCAGTAATATCAGCAAAAGCAACTGTGGCAAAAAGACATATCAGGAGAATAATTAATTTTTTCATTATCTGCGTTCTCCTATATTGAAGATGACTTTTGATCCTGCAGAAAATGTACCATTTGCAAAAACAAAGCCAAGGCGTAAACGTTGATTGTCAAAATACACTGTTCTTGGTTCATCTGTTACATCAGCCATCAATCGACATTTTACAGGCGAATCTGGATGAACTTCAATGATGTCTACTACATCATCAACTGCTCCTGGGATAAAATGAACAGATTGAACATTTAGTCCAACACCCATTGAATAATCAGAATCAATTGCACTTACTTCAATGGTCCGATTTGTGGTCTTAATTGTATTAGCCATTGCTTACTCCTTATGATGAAATGGTTGAATCCAAAAGTTGAAAGTTTATAATACGGGTTTCTATTCTTCCAGCAGATGTAGTAACTACAATTTTAACTCTTAATAAACCAACATCAGCACCTGTACTTAATCCATCTGCCTGTATTGTATAAGTTATAAGAGGGGTTGCATTAGCTGAAGTAGAAATGGTTAAGCCAGTTTCAGCTGTAATTGTATATGATGAGATTGTTTCACCTGAGTCAAGATAAGCAGCAAAAGACTCAACATAATCATTGATGTCATCAATATACATTGTATGGGAGACTTGAGCATCTTGAGGAGTTTGAGATTCAGGATTGTTGAATCGTGACCACCAAAGAGATCTCCGGGCATTAGCTTCCCCTCTCGGCATTCGAGTGGGGTAATTGACCGGTCTAAATAGTGCAGTATCAGAGGAGAGAAATGAGAATCCTGATGATACTTGTGCCATCAATGCTGGAGAAGGCTCTTTGCCAAAATCAGCTAAAAGCCTAGCTGCTAGGTTTGCCGCAAACGGGAAACGATATTTACGCTCCAGGTTATGTAAAGCACCGGTTGTTGGTGAGTTCTCGAAGTTATAATTTACATCAATATTCCTTGCAAGAAACTCATGAGCCATGTCTTCTAACCTAGCAAGAGCAAGAGTCAGGTCAGAAGCAGAAGGGTCTTTGGTGAGCCCTGATATTCTCATTAAAGAGTATGCAGTATTTATTATATCAACTTTTGTGGTCACGATTCCTCCTACTTTTGCGAAGTCGCCACATTCGTAGATGTCTTACTAGGTCCAGAAGCTTTCAGACGTCTGTCTGCTGCTCTAAGTTTCCCAGCGGTCACTTGCGACGCAGCAGGCTTCGCCTCTTTCTCCATGGAGCTTTTAGGAGTCTCTCCTCCGTTGTTTTTGTAAAGGTCATTTGGGTTTAGAACCCAACCTCGCTTCAGGAAGGGCTCAAACCCAAATTCATCAACAATTTGTATCTGACAGGTAATTCCCTTATAATTGTGAGAAGTACCTTCTTTGAACAGAACGATCATTTTTTGGCCTTTGCTTTCTTTTTCTTTGGTTTTTCAGTTTTGACCGCTTTTAAAATTTTTGCTTTTGTTTCAGCAGCAATTTTATCAGCTTGGGAATGATCAACTGATTTATCCATTATCAGGTCTCCTTATTCATTGACTTTTTCGAAGATATCATTGACTTTGTCCATAATATCATCAAGTTTATCCAATAGGTCACCTGTAATAAAACTACTTTTAAAATTACCAATGCCATCACATCTACTACAGGTGACCATTTCTGGATTATAGGAACCTGGATTAAGTGGATCAGGTTGAGTTGATGGAACTTCACCTGACCCACCACACCTTTTACAAATAGTTCTAATTTCTGACATGATAACCTCTTATTCTAATACGCCATTACAGTAATTGCCACCAATATGGTTTCCTGTAGTATCACCCTCAATGCCATCAGTGGCTGAAATAAAATTACCATAGACATCGATTGTAGGAGTAGCCATGTTAATGTCAATACCAATAGCAAGAGTACCAGAACCACCACTAATATAATTATTAGTAATCATAGTAATGGGAGCTACCGTAGTAGAATGAAATCGAATACCAGCTTCTGAACAAAATGAAATGATATTTCTATCAATCCAATTTCTTACAGAAGTGGGACCGCCGCCAGCGGTCCAGTCAATTGCACAATCCATATAAAAGAATTGGCAATCGCGAATAAGATTGGCAACAGCATCAGTGAGATTCATTCCTCGAGTTGCTGTAGTTGCTTCAGGCGGACCTTGGAAGGAACAATGGATAATTTCATTGTTGTTAAAATTTGTAGCTGAGAAAATGTCAGAAGCATCAGCTACTTGAATATTAAGGTTATACAATCCACTGTTAATCATTGAAGTAACAGCAATTGCGCCACCAGAAGCAGGTCTAATTCGAACACCACGTTCACCATCAGCATCAAATGCATTACCATGACCAATAAGACAACCACCATAAGGCATTGATGTTAAATTCTCAGCGTACTTTCCAGGAGCGATATGAATTTCAGTGTTTACTGCCCACGGAGATCCACTCCAATTAATATATGAATTGGAAACTGAAATAGCTTTAGCAATAGTTGCAAAAGCGGTATCCCATGTTAAACCATCATTATTATCACTCCCAGCTTCATAAATACCGGGCACAGGAGATGCAACTCCACTCCCTCCTCTTACAAAAAACTTTTTGGTAGGATTCAAAACATTACTTTTAATACCAGAAATGTCACTCCTACTAACTTGTAAACCAGTGTGAAAGAAATCTCTCATGTTTTATTCTCCTTGTTCAGGGTGGGGCATAAGCCCCACCAGGTAGAATGGTTTTAGACAGTAGTCACCGGGGGACCAGAAACGCCGGAAAGACCCAGGATGATCCAACCAACCGTATCATCAACATAATACAGAACTGCACGATCACCGGCATCAGCGAAAACGATTGTGGCCCAACCAGTTGCAGTCGAAGGTGTCAGAGTACCATCACCACCGCCGTCGGTGGCGAGAATGATAACCAACATCTGACCCTCGCTGCCATTTGCCAAGGTCAAAGCTTCCGCATCACCACCAGTCGTTTTCGAAACAATAGGATGAGTAATAGGAATAGCCAAGGTATCAGCGGCGACAGCTTTGACAGGACTTGATCCTTGTTCAGGGATCAAATCACGGTGTAAAAATTCAACTAAAGTAGCTCTTGCAGCCATAATTTGATTCTCCTTGTTCAGGGTGGGGCCGAAGCCCCACCAGGTAGAATGATTAGTAAGTTACTGCAACTCCGCAATTGGACGGGTTGCAAATAGTAATACCATACCAGGTGAAGAGTCTGAATCGGAAATTCATGGTAGCGATATTGCCGTCATAAACCAGATACAAACGCAGGCCGTTTGACATTGTATCAGTGATGACTTTCATGCCATCATACTGTTTGAAAAGATCGGCCGGAATGGTGCCACCGATAACCTCGACAGCATCGCGTTCGAAGAAGATGTTGGCCTTATTCGAAGCATCGATATTGAGGCGAGTGAGGGTGGCGCCATCAAGAATGGCGGTGTCAATATTGGCATAAGCCGCCTGGAGAGTTGTAATACCCGTCTGATCTGCTGCAATCGGTTTCGGGTAGATTTTAATGTGAGTGGAATCAGTGATCTCAATGACAGAAAAAGTCATCGGCTGATTGGTATCAGTCTTATCAGCAAGACCGACAGCATCAATGGCAGTACCACTGTTTTCAAGCTGAAATTTATCACCGACACTCACAAGCGATGAATCGTTGACAACAAGAGAGGCTTCCCTGTAATCAACATTGGTTACGACGCCAGTCGTTGCATTGACAGTGCCGCCTGAGGGAACGAAGGCCTGATTACCAGTAACCGTAACTGCTGGGTCTGCACCACCTGTGATATTCGGCAGGAATGAACCAGTGAAAATGTCAAACTCAGCAATGTTAGCGCCGATCTGACCCTTTGACCAGGTTTCTTCCGGACGGCCCTGAAGGGTTTGGCGAGCGGCAAGATCTTGACCAAAGGTCAAGTTGTCACGATCATTGAGGATGAACGCGCGGCCATTATTCATAAGCTGACGTTCATTCATGAGGGCCTGAGCTTCAGCAATAAAGTCGAAGCCGCTAGTGGCATTTGATCGATAGAACAGTGATCCCTGAGTAACAACTGCCTGAGCAATTGCCTTATTGAGATCGGTAGCCTGTTTCCTGCCAGATTCTTTGGCTCGGCGTTCCCAGAACCGTTGATCACGAAGATCATCAGCTCTCATCCTTACGAAATCATTCGAAGGGGTGCCGAGTAAGGCAGGATAGGTTTCCTCGATAATACCGGTTTCATTACCGGTGAGGTCCCATCCTGAGATTACAGGGGCATGCTGCTGAACGGGATACCACACAAAATTACCCGCATTCTGCATGTCCCCACCGTTGGGCTCATGAAAATTTACCAAAGGAAGCATACTCATTTGGTGCTCGTATGATTCCATGGTTTTTTCAAAGAGGACTTCTGCGATTTTACCAGTTGAAAGAGCCATGGTAGTTTATTCTCCTTACCAAGTTGAAACGTCTATACCCTGTTGCTTAGCCTGTTTTTTGATGTCATAGGCAGCTTGCAAATTACCTACAGCTTGTGCAGCTTTTCTCTTCTTCAGCAAAGATTTAGCCTTAGCTGAGGTAGGTGCTGCATCACCTTTGACTTTCTTTCCAGGAGCTGGGGCTTTGGACATTCGTCGTTTGTTGTTTAGGAGGCGTTCACGTTGCTGACCAAGGTACATGGTTGCTCTAAGCCCAGTTGGATCTTCGACTAGCAAGGATTTTAGCTCATTTAAGGCGTTCTTATTTCTACCAAGGAAATACATAACTTTTTCCGATCCTTCACCTAAGACAGATATAATCTGATCGGTGGTGAATTCACCTCTACCTGGCATCAGGGTTTCCATAGCTTCCCTGACAGTGCGATCGGCTTGTTGGTAAACCTCAGTGTCAATACCATTGTCCTGAATAAGTTTAGCAGCTCTTGTATAGTGACCATCCACAGCTTCTTCCAACTTGGCCTTCGTGGCCATCTGCAATCGTTGAATTTCATTCTTTCTATTTGCAGTTTGAAGCCGGTAATCAACCATTTTCTGATCATATTCACTAAGTGCTTCATCAAATTCAGCCAATGTTTCAAAATCATTTTCCTTCGGCCTCCGTGGAGGTTTCGAGGGTTGTGCAGGTGTTTGTTGCCCCGCCTTTAATCGAGCATTTTCCTCTCTGAGCTTTGTCAACTCATCGCTTTGGTCATGCAGCCTCCCCTTCAGTTTCTGTTTCATTCTGATGTGAGTGCCGACAGGAACAGTTGAAGGTGGCTGTCCGTCTTCATCTGCCATCCAAGGTTCTTTCTTTTTGGCATCATCGTCATCGTCATCATCTTGAATGTCATCATCAACAATGTCGTCATCAACATCTTCAACATCATCATCAATGACATCATCCTGAATGTCGTCATCAGCATCAACAATTTCACCATCTTTTACTACTTTTTCTCCAGCCATTACCAGGACTCCTTTCCTGTGTGAAAGACCGCATGCAAGTCATGCGTAACTATGTTTAACCAGGTCATCTCTGTTGAGCCCCACCAACTGAGGCTTTTTTACCA
>WOR8_10001270_pt1 | contig 27725 bp, 25 predicted proteins | sample DeeMarSeWOR38_10_FD_19890 | JGI IMG/M metagenome (IMG submission 19890) | reverse complement strand
TTGCATAACTCCAAGCCTGATAATAATAGGTTGTGCCTGCTGTAAGTCCTGTATCCTCATAATTGGTGCCACTACCATTATATATAATGGTTCCCTCACCACGTGCCCAGCTTGTTGCAGCAGTTGAATTCCTTTCAATATATGTTGTATTTGCTCCGTCACCGGCAGTCCAAGTCAAATATACAATAGAAGAACTATTTGCCTTTGATATAAAACTACCTGGTATTGTAACATTTGGTTTTGTAAGAAATGCTATTTCCGTGCCGTTAGCAAATCCATTTGAATTACTTGCCCACGCTTGATAATAGTAAATTTGTCCTGGTATGAGACTGATATTATTGTTGCTGAATTCCGTATTACTTGAATAAGAGCCTTTAGTAAAGTTTTCTGAATAAATTCCCGAACTTGTTCCAAATCTAAATCCACATGTAGTGATTGCACTACCATCATCCTGCAACCAACCATTTAGTGTAACGTTTGTTTCCTCCAATCCAGTTGTCGTATTGGTAGTAACAAATGGTAATCCAGACTGTGTAATGAAATAATATGTATCGTTATCCCAGCCACCTTCACCATCGCTTGTATTAACACTCCACCAATATTTCGTGTTGTAATTATTCATATTGATGGTATTTTGATACAATGTTACACCACTAGAAGTAGGATTAATGCTATTATTTGAACCGATATCAGCCCATGATCCACTAGCATTTGTTCGAAATGTTACATTAACTGTTTGGTTAGCATAATCTGCATCATTAACCTTAATTGACAATGTAGGATTCAAAATTTGACCAGTTGCTCCATTTGAAGGATTTGGATTAGAGTTAATCGGATTTTTATTTGACCATACTGTTGTCCAACTTAAATTCCAACTGCTAAGTTTTACACTACCATTGAAAAATCCATATAACTTAATAACATCATCAGTTATAGATGAAATACTATCACCATTACCAACAAGACTGCTTTGTATTACTGTGCCAGTTGTTGCATTAATAATACTAAATGTACTATTTACTGTATTGTTTACCTCGGCATAAAAATTACTCCAAAATGAACCAACAGGTTTTGTAATAGCTATTGAAGTAATGTTTCCATCAAAATCTAAATCACTAGAAGCGGGAATAAATGAAGCTGCTATTCGGGTCATTCGATTGGCACCAGTTGAAAAAGTTGAACTAAGTGACGTTTCACTTCCTAGTGCACCACGAAGTTCTGCAATACCGAGTCGAGAGCTAGCATCCTGAAAATCATATATTTCATTTTGCCCCTGACCATGAGCCCAACCAGTCCCTGCATTACCACATCCCACAGCTGAAAAAACCCATGCGTCAGCTGAAGGGCTAATCGAGTTTTCTATTGTATCATCAGCAGATGCTGATTCATTGGTACTAGCAATTAATTCAGGGATATCCTGATTAAAACCTGTATACTCTGCACAATAACCGGTTATCTCTAAAGTTGATAAAGTCCCAGAACATGTAATTGATACAAGATTCGAACCATCACTAGGAAGATTAGCATCAAGGATATACCAAATTTCACTAAGATATCGATAACCAGTTGTACCAGTATCGCCATTTTCTATACCAACATAAACAACAACTAATCGATTAGACCCAGAAACAAGTGTATGTGAAAATTCTAAAGTTAAAGCGTTACCAGAACTAGAAGTATCAGTTCCTACTTTTGAAATTACTACACCTGCTGGTGTATCAACAGTCCAATTACCATCACCATCGTGTGTCATATTATTATAAGTTGATACAAAGGTTGTTCCAGTAAATATTGTATCATCAAATGTGTCGTTGAAATAATCAACAGCAAACCATCTAACATCTGAATCATTTGTACCTGCTGTTGTATTTACTGAAACATTCCAAGTATGAATACCTCCTCCAACATTCCAATCATAGGTAACTGTTTGATTACCAGTTGTATTTGTCCAATTTATAAGAACGCCATCACCGTAAAACTTGACCCCCATGTTTTCACCAGCAGAGTTATTTACTGTAACATTTAGGGTTACTGGAGATATCATTTATAGGTGAGTTCATAGTAATTTCTGGAATCGTAATACCACTAACATAAGCTTCAAACTCATACATCTCAGAATTCCATTCATTTCCAGTGGTCTCCAACCTAATATATCTACCATCCTTATCTGTAACATCACATTCTACCCATGTAGCACTTTGAAAATTAAAGGCAGAAGCAACAGAAGCACCCCAACTTAAGGGATCATCACTTACATAAACATTTGTACTATCCCAATCCAAACAATCATAGCAACGCACGCTTGAAACAGTATAAGTCTGACCCATATCAAACTCAATATAATGAATATGAAACGCTGAGGTCAACCAATACGTACCAGTATTACCATCAATAGTGTTAGAAGCAGGTTGACCAGCATTCTGACAGCAATAATTATAAACACTACTAGGACTTTGCCAAGAAGGATCAACAATATAATCTATTTGAACATCTCCATCTAAAACCAACAAATCAAATGTATCTTGACTTCCATTTAGATTTGTTAAATATACTTTATTATATTCATGAGATGTAAGGTTTTCAAATTCTGCAATTATTATATCTTTATCCACTTCATATATCCATATTTTAGGTGTTCCATTAATTATTCTTGGAAACAACGTAATATCTCTAGAGTTGTCCAAAGGCGTCTCAAAAGTAACTCTAATAAAATGACCGCTTGGAATTGTCTCACTCCATATGTTATCGAGTTTATAAACCTCATTATAAATATCAGAAATAAATCCTCTATTTTCATCAAGATGCTCTGCTTTACTTATTTCGATGATTAATTCATATGTTTGATTACTTAATGAGGGGACGATCCATTCAATATAATCAATGAGAGAGTTATTGTTTAAATCAAATTTATTTATCTCAACTTCTTGTCTGATACCATCAATCAAATGAAAAAGTTTAACTGATTCAGAATTGGCTTCTACCGGTAACTGAGTATAAGCTATAACATTTTGATAATGAATATTTGAACTAACAGTAATTCTTTTTATAGCTCTACCAATTTGCTCCTCTTCAATCTCAGGGCTCTCTGTTTGATAAGTAATTTCAATTAAACCAGAAATATTAGATATTACCAACTGAATCTCAACATCATCAAAAATAAATCCAGAAACATATTGCTTAATATCACTATATGTTTCATTAAAAACTTCCTCAAGTGATATATTATCTCTTAGATCACTATATGATTTGTATAAATTAAGTTCATATTGTATATTATCTGGATTTTTTTTAACTCTTGATAGCCACCTATTAACTCCCTTAGCTAATATTGACTTTTTTTTATCGTTATTGAACTTATTAAGGCTTTTATTACTACTATTTTCAATTACTAAAATATCATTTCCAGAAGCTACACCACGTACTGTAATATTATAAGCATATTTTGAAATATTTACAGTTAGATTATCTTCAGCCTGGAAACTCTGTTTCCATATTACTGGGCTTCCTACCTTAATTACAGATATTGCCTCAAAAAAAACAGGTTCCCTTATCAGTACATAACATTCCCCAATCGTTGTTATATTCTCAAATCCTTGAGCAGAACAAAAGACATTATATTCAAAAGAACCATATGTATTAAAGGACCTATTATAAACATAAACTCCGTCTACAAAGGCCATAGGTACAGGCTCAGTCCACCCTGATAAGTTAAAGGAAATTAAACACGATGCATAGTCAGTACTGATATTATTGCTAATAAACTTTGCATAAAAAGTTACTTGATCCCCAACATATCTCTCTTGATTATCAGTATCATCCCAAATTACCAAATCAGTAATATTTCTTGAAAAGTTATTAATTGGCACCTGTAAGACCTCAAATACAATATCTTTTTTAACAGTTTCATTAAAATAAGAAACTTCAGCTGTTATTATCAAACCACAATCTATGATAGGAATAAACTCATAGTTAAATCTTCCATTTATTACATCTAAACTTATAGATGAGTTATAACATGTACCGATTATTGACAAATTAACAGTATTATTTATTAAAGAATCATTATGTTTAACAATTCCGCTGATCAAAACTGATTCATTTACAAAATAAATATCTTTATCAAGCCAAACAGTTAGGTTCAAACCTAAAGGAACAACAGTATCATTTTGAGACTCATTAAAATAAGTAAAATTTGAAGAGGGTATTGAATAATTAGAAGGTATTGTTAAATTTGAACTTGGTTCAGATGACATATTATTCACAGAAGTTACATTACCAGAAGAATCATTAAAAATATCATTAATTTGAGATGTAGAATTATTTAATGAGGAAACTTCACTTGTATTACTAGTAAAAGTATCAGATATATTATCTGAATCAACAAATGAGGTTGCCGAGGCAATAACTGCAAATAATAAAACAAAAAATATTACTATTGCAAACAATTTTTTTACTGATATTAAATCACTCATTCCAAAAACAGAACTAATAAAAGAATTACCATTGAATGTTGTAAATTTTTTTTCATTAGATGTAAAGTTTCTTTTTGCAAGCAGTGCATCAACAATAGAATTTATATTATCAATTATTTCATTTGAATTTTTTTCTTTTTTATTTTGAGGTTTATAGAACAAATTATCTAAAATATGCTTTTTTTTATCATTCCTTACATCTAGAGATCTTTCTGAAAACAACCAGTAATTCCCCATCCACGCTCTCTAATGACTATATTTATAGAATATATACTTAAATATATATAGCTTATGTTTTTCTTGGATTTTTTAAAAAAATTTTATAATTTAGTATAAAAACGATAACTTAATCAATACATTTCCTTATTTTCCGCACAGATTTTAATGTATGAAGCAAAGGTAAAAATTGGACTTAAAAAGGGTGTTTCAGATCCTGAAGGAGCAAATACATTAAAAGCATTACATCTGCTTGGTTTTAATACAGTTAAAGAAGCAAAAACTATCAGAACAATTGATCTTATAATGGAAGATGATAATAAGGAAGTAGTAAAAAAGAAGGTTGAACAAATGTGTCAAAGACTTCTAACAAATCCAGTTATTCATACATATGAAATTGAAATAAAAGAAAAATGAGATTGGGGAAGAATCATTGGATCTTGATAAATTTTTCATAAAAAAAAGTAGATCGTTTCCTGTTTACGAAATTAATCTTGAATCTGCTTCTGACAATGAATTAATGGGCATCAGTAAAAAAATGGGTATTGCTCTTGCACTTCCAGAAATGAAGAGAATTAGAGATTATTTTAAAAATAAAAAAAGAAATCCAACTGATGTTGAACTTGAGGCTCTTGGTCAAGCCTGGTCTGAACACTGTTGCTATAAATCTTCAAAAGTTCCATTAAAACAACATGTCTTTGGAATTGAAGAAGAAAAAATTATTGCTCGAGAAGATGCAGGTGTAGTAGAATTTGATAAAGACCATTATTATTGTGCAGCACTTGAATCGCATAATCACCCCTCTGCAGTTGAACCTTATGGTGGAGCTGCAACTGGTGTTGGTGGTATTGTTAGAGATGTCATATGCATGGGATCTCAACCAATTGCATATATTGATCCATTATTTTTTGGACCACTTGATCTACCATTAAGTGAGGTTCCAAAAGGGACAAAACATCCAAGGTATTTATTCAAAGGAGTTGTTGATGGAATCAGAGACTATGGAAATAGAATCGGAATTCCCACACTATCAGGTCAAGTATATTTTCATAAAGGATACACTGGGAATTGTCTAGTAAATGTTGGATGTATCGGTGTAATGAAAAAGAAGGAATTAATCCACAGTCGAGCAAAAGCACCGGGAAATGTATATATTTATGCTGGTGGAAAAACAGGACGAGATGGAATTCATGGAGTGACATTTGCATCTGCAGAACTTACAGAAGAAAGTGAAGAAGGCAGCAGATCTGCTGTTCAGGTTGGCGATCCAATCACAAAAGAGCCATTAATTCATGTTACTCTTGAATGTAATAGAAAAGGTCTTTTAGAGGGACTTAAAGATTTTGGAGGTGGCGGTCTTTCATGTGTCTGCGGTGAACTTGCCTATGAAGCAGGTTTTGGTGCTGAAATTCATCTTGATAATGTTCCACTTAAAGAAGAAGGTCTTGCACCATGGGAGATCTGGGTATCTGAAAGTCAAGAAAGGATGATGTTTCTAGTTGACCCGAAAAATGTTGATAAAGTTTTGCATATATGCAAACAATGGGATGTAACATCTGTTGTTGTTGGTAAGGTTATACCTGAAAAAATTACAAGGGTGTTTTTCAAGGAAAAAAAAATCCTTGAGATGGATATGGATTTTTACACCGGTGGACCAGTCTATGACAGTTGTCAAAGACCGTATATTGTTCCGAAACAAAAAAATGAAACTGAAAAGGATTTTAAAATCCCTGATTTGAATGATATATTAAAAAAGTTGCTTTCATCTCTAAATATTGCCTCTAAAGAATGGGTTATCAGACAATATGACCATGAAGTTAGAGGTAATACTGTTATTAAACCACTTCAGGGAAAACTTGGTTATGCAACCCATGGAGACTCAACTGTTTTAAAACCACTTGAAGATTCATTTAGAGGACTTGCAGTAACAGCTAATGTTAATCCACGCTTCATGGAAAGAGATCCCTATTGGGGAGCATGTTCAGCAATTGATGAGACATGCAGAAATCTTGTTTCAGTTGGAGCAAGGCCGGATTCACTACTGGATTGTTTGAACTTTGGAAATCCTGAAAAACCTGAAAAAATGGGAGAGTTTTATGAAGCATGCAGAGGCCTTGGTGACATGGCAAGAGAATTAAAATTGCCATTTATGTCAGGAAATGTAAGTTTTTATAACGAATCAATCAAAACATCAGTTCCCCCAACACCTGAAATTATGGGAATCGGAATTGTAAAGGATATCCGAAAGTGCATAACATCTGATTTCAAAAAAGAGGGAAGTCCAATTTATTTAATTGGAAAAGAAACTGAAAAGGAAATGGGAGGTTCTGAATATTACAACCTTTTAGGTTTTAATAGTGGAATAGTTCCAAAAAGTGATACAAAGATTCTTAAAAATTGTATAAATGGAATCTTAACTGCTATTGATAAAGAATATATCATCTCTTGTCATGATATATGTGAAGGAGGAATTGCAGTATGCATATCAGAAATGGCAATTGGAGGAGATATTGGGGCAATTTTAGATATATCAAATATTGGAAAAAATCTTAGAAGAGATTTCAAATTGTTCTCAGAATCTAATACAAGATGGATAGTAGAAGTAAAAAAAGACAAACAAAAAGAATTTGAAAAACTATTATCACAAAAAAATACTAATTTTGTAAAAATAGGTGAGACAAAAGAAAAAAAATTAATAATAAAAGATAACGGGAGTGAATCAATAAATATTGATATATCAATACTTAGGGATTGCTGGAAAAACGCTATCTGGGATATAATGGGATAAAACCTAAAAATTTCAAAAGAATTATTAACCACTTTATTTTAATGAATGAAATATTAATAATTACCAAAAGGGAGGCATATGATTTATGGCAAAAGAAAAAAAAGGCAAAGCTGAAGAAGCTGCCGAAAAAACAGGTGAATTTGTTGGCAAAGTAGGTAAAAAAGGCTGGGGAGTTGTCAAAGGATTTGGTAAAGGAGTAAAAAAAGGAGTATCAAAGAAAAAGAAATGAGGAGGTATAAAAAATGGTAACAATAAAAGAGGTGAAAAGTACTATAGCTGTTGCAATAGCTGGTGCATTTGGGTTTATTATTGCATTGATCTGGAAAGATATAATAATTGGTGCAATGAAACTAGCTAATTTATGGCAAGAAGGTGGGTTTGCAGACACAAATGCCCTAATTATTGGTATTGTCGTAGCAATTGTTATTACAATAGTTGCAGTATTCGGCATACTTATTATCACAAAATGGGGCGGAATAAAAAAAGATTAATTATCCCCATTCTCTTTTTTTTATAAACATTAACAAAAATAATATATCACTCTATATGTATTGCAATATTTAGTGATGAACGAACCCTTTCTGAGCCTCTGGCAGTGATGAAGATCTTGAGTGCTGAAATTTGCTAGATATGCAAGCTTAGCATATCTGCAATTTTTTCTAAAAATTCCTTATCTTTCTTTGTAAAAGCACTTTTTTTGTCAGAATCAATATCGATTTCACCTAAAACCTTACCATCTTTTATTATTGGAACTACAATTTCAGATTTAGTTGAAACAAAACAAGATAGATACCTAATATCAGCATTCACATTTGAAATTATCTCGGTTTTTCCACTTGCCACTGCAGAACCACATATTCCCTTTCCAATAGGTATCTTTGTATGTTCTGTAGCATTTGGTCCCTTCCAAGGACCCAAAACCAAAAAATCCCCCTTAATTATATAGATGCCAACCCAACTATAGTTTTCAAAATTTTCATAAAGAAAGTCAACAACATGATTTAATAAAAAACCATCATCTCTGGAGATAATATTTTTTATATGCCTTTCGGCCAAGTTATAGTTCAAGCAATCACCTTGAATATTCAAGTAAGCTCGTTTGTTTGTCCTTTGGCCCCAACTTTAAAATCATTAAATCTCCCTCATCTTGCGTGGGAAGTTCAATTGCTCCATACTGACCACCACCACCTGGCCTGATTATCACTTTTTTTTCACGAAACATTTGGATGGCTTCAGTTATTGCAGGCGCTGTAACACTTGAAATTTCATCAATATCAACATCTATTAAAACTTTTATTTCACTACCAAAAGAATCAACCAGTTCACCCCATCTTTTCATAACAGTTTTTGTAAACGGATTATGCTGGCCAATTGCTTTTGTTATAATTTCAGCAAGTGGTATCAGATGTATATATTGAGGCCGGTGATCAGGATGCTGTGGTGTTTCAAAATCAGCTCTTTCATTAATTCTATCTTTAACTCCCTTCTTTATACGTTTTCCACAACTACATTTCCAACGTCTACGCTCTGCTTCCTGCAGTGTATAATGTGTATAACATGAGATACATGCAGACTCATGATATTTTCCTTCTTGTGGAGGTAGCCCAACATTTAAAACAGGTCTATTTCCATCAATTCTTAAAATTGCTTTTTTTATTTCATTAAAAGTAGCAGCCTTTACTTCAAATCTATTAAACTCTCTAGCAAGTCTAACAGGATGAGGACTATGACAGTCAGAATTTGTTAAAAATGTAAGTCTTTGTAACTCCATTATTTTATCTGCAAAATCAGTATCTGCAGAAAGCCCAAGTTCAATAAATGATACATAATCTGCTAAATCTCCATAGCAATCCTTGAGTGATTTATAGTATGCATATAATGCAGTCCATGGAGTAAAACCATGGGCTGGACCAATCATGATATCAAGGTCTTTTGCAATGCTTGCAATTTCTTCGCCGTCCATGTAAATATTTGGTCTGCCGTCACTCTCAAGATTTTTAGATTTTGATTTAATCCTTTCTTTGAAATCCCAAACAGATGTAACATTTGGAAAATAAAGTAGATGATGAACACGCTTTTTATCTTCAACTTCAGTACTTAGAATAAACCGTGTTCCATTAAGCTCAAAAGTGCCCTCATCAATTACATTACACTGCCTAATTTCATTCATCCATTTTCCATATAAACAATCACCAGTAGCTACAACATCGACACCTTTTCTTGGAGCCTCCAGAGATATCGTTTCTATTGTCATTTTTTTACTAGTAGCTCCAGAAAAACGAGAATGAATATGTAAATCTGCATTGATGAGCATATCTCCCCACATGTGATATATGAAAACTTTTATTATAATTTACTAAAAATTACTACTCAAGTCTATTTCCACAATTTATACAAAATGTAGCATTTTCCTCCAATTCTGAACCACATTGTGAACAAAAATTCTCTTTAGTTTTTTCTTTTTTTTGTTTTTTCTTTTTAGAAGGGTCAGGTAATTGAGGTTGATTAGGTTTTTGAGGTGTCTGCATAACTTGATTTTTTTTACCAGGGATCGGTATTTTTGTTTTAAAGAATTGAGTATTTGCAATTTTTTCTAGAATTCCTGAAATTATTAATACAATTCCTCCAATAAGTAAATACCAAGCACCCGCACCAAGACCCCAACTCAATTTCAAGGGAGCAAATAGGCCATCCCCAACATCAATGTTGAAGGTTTGTTCATTTCCAAAGGGCGAGTTTGAAACAGAATTTAAAATATTGGAAATAGAACCACTTACCTCATCATTTCCAGCAATGTCTGATGGAATAACTGCTCCTAAAGTCATCATTACAATTATTATTAATATTACTGGAATAAGAAATCTAATACCTCGAGTAATATATTTACTACCTAACTTTTTACTATAAGAAATACCAATAGTAATTACAATTAGAAAAATCAAGCTAATACCAAACATTACTGAAAAAGGTATTGATAATGTTCCAAGTGGAGAAAAACCATTTTGACCAGGAATTACAATCTGTATTCCACTTACACCATCTATTTTTAAAAGTTCAGTAAGTCCACTAGTTTTAAATTCTTCAGATATATCAAGAGCAGATGTGTCATAGGAAATTTGATACCATGGATATATTAATCCAAGAATTATCAAAACAATACCTATTATACAAACTATATTTCCGATACTTTTTAAATTAATCCCATCTATATATAAAAGGGATACAATACGTGGACCAAGACCATATTTTTTATGTCTTCTATAAATTAAGAAACCAGTTATTGCAAACATAATAATTGTAATAGCAATAAAAATCATGACAAAATTGTAGATAAACCATTCTAACATAAAAATTGAATCATCAGCTTCTAAAAGACTCTCTCCCCACCCAGAAGGATCACCCCACATATCACCTGAATCTGATAATCGATATTGCGGTCCACGTGGACCAGCTTGTCCAAGAACTGATTTGGCTGTTGATTCAATAACATTTCCACCAAGCTCTCCCCAACGACCTGAATAGTTCAACCAATTTACATCATCAAGTGATATAAGTTCATAATCACCTGGTCTTAATACTTTACCATTACTGTCAACAAAATCATTTGCAATTCCAAATTTCCCAGAATATGATCTTAAAAAATTTGCATGCGAACCTCTGGCTACATATACTTTTATGTGATTTCCTTCTTTTTCTACTTGTTCCCAAGTTGCTCGTTGACCACTATAATGCTGGCTATATGCAACCCATTTAGCTCCATTATCAGGAATAGAAACCTGGACCATTTCCCAATCGCCTTCATGCTGATTGAGATGACCTTTATTAAAAGCATAAAACATCCAATATTGAATAAAAGTTGAACTAGATTCAAAATCATAATATTCTCTATAATAGACTGTATAACCATAGCTTTTCTCATTTTTTTGATAATGATTAACAATTTTATCATCATCAATAGAACCGATAATATTATCTAGATAATAAGAATCATAAAGTTCAGAAGATGAATACGTATCAAAATTAATCCCAGCTGGATTATCTGAAATTAATTGACCTGTATCAGAATAAAAATATGAATTTTGAATATGATAAGATGCATCGACTGGGAAGCATTTTTCTTCAGATTCAAAATAAAAGATTGGTGAGAAATCCTCATATATTTGTGCACTACAACCAATTCCAAATAAAGGAACAATAAAAAGTAGTAAAATTAATGGAAAAATATATCTTATTTTCATTTTTTCATCCCTAATTTTGTTAATGTAATATAATCAACTATTTTTACATTTTTTTAAAAAAACAAAATTTTTTCTAAAAAAGGCACTTTTTCATAGTAACATTTATTAGCTTCTACTCCATATGAGGAAGGGTTAAATTAGCCTTTGGAGATGGGATAAAAAAATTCCTGAAAAAACTAGCTGAATTAGCCTAAAATATCGACATGAAGTGAATAAAATGAATGACCAAACTGGAAGTTATGATACCGATTCAATTCAGGTATTGGAAGGGCTTGCCGCCGTTAAGAAAAATCCTGCTATGTATATAGGTAGTACTGATGAGAGAGGACTTCATCATCTAGTCTATGAGGTAGTTGATAATTCAATTGATGAAGCTATGGCAGGATACTGTACAAAAATCCAAGTGATTCTTAATAAAGATGGATCAGTAACAGTTGTAGATAATGGTAGAGGAATACCTGTTTCCATGCATAAAAAATATAATAAATCAGGTGTAGAACTTGTTATGACAACTCTTCATGCCGGAGGAAAATTTGACAGCAATGCATACAAAGTATCTGGTGGTTTACATGGGGTTGGTGTGTCTGTTGTTAATGCACTTTCTAAATGGTTAGAAGTTAAAGTTAGAAGAAACGGAGCTGAATATTATCAGAAATATGATCACGGGATGACAGTAGATACATTAAAACAAATTGGTAAAGCAGACACTAATGGTACAACAATTGTTTTCCTACCTGATGAAGAAATATTTGAAACAGTAGATATAAAATATGAAACGATCTCAGCTAGATTAAAAGAAATGGCATATTTAAATGCTGGACTTGAAATCGAAATAATTGATGAAAAAACTGGAAAATGTGAAATTTTCAAATATGAGGGAGGGATTTGCGAGTTTGTCCAGCATATAAATAGAAATAAAACAACTCTGCATCCAGCCCCTATATATCTAAAGGCTGAAAAAGAGGATGTGGAAGTAGAAATTGCTATTCAATATACCGATGGTTATACTGAAAATATTTTTACCTTTGCAAACAATATTAATACGCATGAGGGAGGGACTCATCTTTCAGGATTTAAAGGGGCTCTAACAAGAGTTCTTAATGATTATGGAAAGAAAAATAATATTTTTGATGGCGAAAGTTTTAGCCTTAGCGGCGAGGATTGTAGAGAGGGAATTACTACAGTCATTTCCTGTAAAGTAAGACATCCACAATTTGAAGGTCAAACAAAAACAAAACTTGGAAACTCTGAGGTTCGTGGTATTGTCGAAAGCTTGACTAATGAAAAACTAAGTTATTTTTTTGAAGAAAATCCCAGTGTTGCAAGAATAATTATTGATAAAACAATAACAGCTAGTCGTGCTCGTGAAGCAGCTAGAAAAGCAAGAGAGCTTACAAGAAGAAAGGGCCTTCTTGAATCTTCAGCTCTACCAGGAAAACTTGCTGATTGCTCAAGCAGAGAACCAGGCAAAACAGAGTTATTTATTGTTGAGGGTGACAGTGCCGGTGGAAGTAGTAAACAGGGAAGGGACAGAGAGTTTCAGGCTATTCTTCCTTTAAGAGGAAAAATATTGAATGTAGAAAAATCGCGCATGGATAAAATATTGAAAAATAATGAAATCCTTGCTTTAATTACTGCTATTGGAACTGGTATTGGTGAGGAATTTAATATTGAAAATGCAAGATATCATAAGATTATAATTATGACCGATGCTGATGTCGATGGAGAACATATTAGAACGCTACTTCTGACATTTTTTTTCCGCTATATGAGACCACTTATTGAGGAGGGGTATCTTTATATCGCGCAGCCTCCACTTTATAAAATTGGCAGGGGGCGTGATATTGCATATGCTTATTCTGAGAGGGAACGATTGCAAAAAATGAATGAGATGGGTGGAAAAGGGCTAAGCATCCAACGTTATAAGGGACTTGGTGAGATGAATCCTACTCAACTATGGGAAACAACAATGAATCCCGAAAAAAGAACTATTGTTAATGTAACTGTCGATGATGCAGTTGAAGCTGATGAACTATTTACAATATTAATGGGTGAAAAGGTAGAACCGCGAAGGGAGTTTATTGAAACACATGCAAAAGATGTGGTCAATCTTGATATTTAGAGGTGTCATTTTATGACTGATGAACCAGAAAAAAAAGAATTGATTCGTGCAATAGAATCTGAGATGAAACGTGCTTTTATTGATTATTCTATGAGTGTCATAATGAGCCGTGCACTTCCTGATGTAAGGGATGGATTGAAACCGGTTCATAGAAGAATTTTGTATGCAATGAATGATATGGGACTTTCAAGTGAAAAACCGTATAAAAAATCTGCAAGAATCGTAGGAGATTGTCTTGGACGTTATCACCCACATGGTGATCAAGCAGTATATGACTCACTTGTCCGTATGGCACAGGATTTTTCTCTTCGTTATCCACTTGTTGATGGTCAAGGTAATTGGGGATCAGTTGATGGGGATTCTGCAGCAGCTATGAGATATACAGAGGCAAGGATGTCAAAAATCGCTAAATTCTTGCTTCAGGATATTGAAAAAGACACTGTTGAATGGACAGATAATTTTGATGCATCATTAAAAGAACCAGTCATGCTTCCTGCAAAACTTCCAAATTTATTGATTAACGGTGCATCTGGAATTGCTGTTGGAATGGCAACAAATATGCCTCCTCATAATATTTCGGAGGTAATTGATGGTACAATTGAAACCATTGAAAATCCTGATATATCCACAGCAGATTTAATGCAGATTATTCAAGGCCCAGATTTCCCAACAGGCGGAATCATTTATGGAAAAGGAGGGATCCTAAGCGCTTATTCGGAAGGCAGAGGACTTGTAAAAGTTAGAGCAAGGACAAATGTTGAAGGTGAAGAAAAAAAGAAAATTATTGTCACAGAACTTCCATATCAGGTTAATAAATCAAACCTATTGAAAAATATCGCAGACCTTGTTAAAAATAAGAAAATAGAAGGAATATCTGACCTTCGTGATGAAAGCGACAGGGAAGGTATGCGCATTGTAATTGAATTGAAACGTGATGCAATTGAAGATGTGGTTCTAAATCAATTGTTTAGTCATACTGAGATGCAGACTACATTTGGCGTTTTAAATCTAGCAATTGTCGACGGACAACCAAAAATTCTTACACTTAAAGATATAATCCAACAGTACATTGAATACCGTATTTTAGTAATAACTCGTCGGACAACTTATGATTTAAATAAGGCAAAGGAAAAAATGCATATTCTTGAAGGACTAATGATTGCTTTAAAAAATATTGATAAGGTAATTAAGATAATACGAAGCAGCAAACAGGTAGAGGAAGCGAAAAATCGTTTAATTAAGGAGTTTAATTTTTCTGAGATACAGGCTAAAGCAATTCTTGATATGAGGCTTCAAAAATTGACAGGAATGGAAATTGAGGAGCTTGAAAAAGATTATAATGAAACAAAGAAACTAATCGAGGAGCTTGAAAAATTGCTCTCAGATAAACAAAATATATTAAATGAAATAAAAAATGAATTATTAGAGATAAAAAAACAATTCGGTGATGATAGACGTACTGAAATAGTTGAAGGCGAAATTGGAATTGAAATTGAGGATCTTATTCCTGTTGAAGATGTTGTAATAACAATTACAGACAGCGGATATATAAAACGCATTCCTTGTGAGACTTATAAAACACAGCATCGCGGAGGAAAAGGTCTTATTGGCATGGAAATAAAGGAAGAAGATATTGTCGTTGATTCATTTATTACCTCAACTCATGATTATATCATGTTTTTTACAAACCATGGGAAAGCATTCTGGCTAAAAGGCTATAAAATCCCTGAGGGAAGCAGACATGCAAAAGGAAAAGCAATAATTAATCTTCTACCCAGACTTGAAGATGGAGAATATGTCGAGACTGCAATTCCAGTACATGAGTTTGACGATGAACATTATCTTGTTTTTGCTACAAAAAATGGAATTATCAAAAAAACATCTCTTTCAGCATATAGCAATATTCGCGTAAATGGTATCAGGGCAATAAACCTTGACAAGGATGATGAGCTCATTAGCACTAGACTTTCTGATGGAATGCAAACAATCATGATTGCAACTGCAGATGGACAAGCATGCAGGTTCAATGAAAAAGAAGTACGGCCAATGGGAAGGGTCACAAGAGGAGTTATAGGAATTAGATTAAGAAGGGATGACAAGGTTGTTTCAATGGCAGTAGTAGGTGAAGAGGGTAACTTACTTACAATTACTGAAAATGGATTTGGGAAACGTTCACCGATACAGGATTATAGGAAGACGCATAGAGGAAGTAAAGGAGTTCGAACTATTGTTACAAATGAGAGAAATGGTAAAGTCATTTATGTTAAAGAAGTAGTAGAAGATGATGAAATAATGCTTACAAGTAAAGAGGGGATGATGGTAAGAGTTCCAGTAAAAGATATCAGAATACAAGGAAGAAACACCATGGGCGTTACAATCATGAGGCTGAACAAGGGAGATAAAGTTGTTTCAGTTGCAAAAATAATTGAGAATGGAGATGAAGAAAGTCAAGAGGAATAAATAAAATTAAGAATTATAATTTTTTTATGAATTGTACAAGCTTATTTTAGTAAATGAAAAAGAAAAAAAAGAAATTTTCTTTTATTATTGATTTGGCATATACGGGTTGAATGCAGGATCTGCGTATAAGCAGTATTCTTGATATGTCAGGTATTTATGCTCAGGGACGTTTGGTGCAAGATTTACGCCTCCTGCTGCAAGTGGTGGCACCCATTTAAATGTTGCATCCCAATCTTTTGGAAGGTAATCGTTTCTTGCATTTCTAAGTGCTGTTCCAACGTCTTGATCTAAGCCAAGATATTCAAAGAAATCGCTGTATATTATAGGCCCAAAATGAAATTCTGGGTAGTTACCCTTTCTAGCATTTAATCTGTTGGCAATATTACCAATTATGTTATAACGATCCCATTTTATTCCTTTTTCAAGGTATGGTTCAAGATACCCGCCAGGAACATTTGTTTCTGTTGGTGAAGCAATCAATGCATTTATTCCAGCATGTAATGGTGCTTGGCTAATAGCTTGTTTGGGATACATTCCATCAATTTTACCTGTAAAACAACTTTCTATAATCATTATCGATGGCCCAAGTTTCATATTTTCAACGTTTCTAATATTGTGTGTTCCATGCTGAGTTAGAGGTGTCATAAAAAAGTTTTGACCAGCACGTTGAAGCCAATTTCCGATAAGATATAAAATAGGTCTGAAACCAAGCGTACCTGTTGCAGCATCACCAAATTCGTAATAATTTGGCATACCATGTGCATTTTGATAAAGAATGTTACATTCTTCTAATAGTTCACCACCAATGACCTTCTTTTCACCAGACACTATCTTTGTTAGCGTTTTTCCAAATAACAATCTACTCAATAGATTTTGAGTGGCCATTGTATTAATTGCTGAGTCGCTGAAACCCTTGACTTGTGATTCAGTATTGTACGTTCTGTAAACCTTAAAACCAAGAGGTTCTAAAACAGTTTTTTGAAGACTGTCACCAGTTAATTCAGTATTTCCAGAAAACCATTTTACAATATCATCACCACCAGTCATTTTTCGTATAAGAGTTGCAAGTGGGGGTCTTAAGAAATCAGTTCCACATCCAGTTTGAACTGTTGCCTTGTCCTTCCAAAGATCATATTCTTCTTTTTCCAAAATATTATCATAAAAAATTGTTCTAGCAATAAGTGCGCTTGCATCTTGGACATCCCAGCCCGTTATTCTACCAAGAATATTTTCTTGAAATGCATAATTTTCATCATCATCCCAATAAACATCTGGTGTTACCATGTCCCAGGTATCAGGAATTGGATCAATATTACCATAAATTATATCAGTTGGGATTCCAACACCATATTTTGAAGAGATATATCCTTCCCCCGGAGGTGTCAAATAACTATCATAAATTAACTGAGGTATTCCTACATTTCCTCCGATAAGACAAATATATACCGGATTATCTTTGTAATAGTCCCTCAAATCTTTTAAGCTGTCTATCTGAGATAAATCAATACCAACAAGCTTTGCTAGGAGTTCATTGATTTGATCATGTATATCAAAAACATGCTTGTTATTTGCATATAATAAACCATGGTTTGAGCGAGATTGATATGTTCCAGGTGAAGTTTGATCTCTCTCATCTCTGATATGGTCATCAGCAACAAAAGCAAACTCGGGTTTACCAAATATTATTCCTTTTCTATAGGCAGTAAGATAAGGTGCTGTTGCTGATAATTTTTTCATCATTGGATAAACAGGATCACTTAGATTTTCAATTACAAGATTTACTTTTACATCAGCTGAATCAGAAACAAATAATGTTGCGCTTTTTCCAATAACATCGAATTCTTCCCCACCTAAATCATAAACGACATTTTCCGAATAAACGCGATCAACTTTTATGTTCCCGTCAGAATCACGAATTGGAGTACCTGCTGGTGTGCCAAGGCCACTACCAAATACTTCATAATCACCAATAAATTCAAAAGATACACTACTACCAAATTTATTTGGATCTTCATCACCCTTATATTCAGCAGTTCCTTCAAATTTAATTAGTGCGTATTTCCAGTCCTCAGGAATTGTTATAGTACCAAATTTTACAGAAGGATTAAGTGCAGTTTTTATGTTACTTAGACTGCTTTTTAGTTTAGAAGGAAGTAAAGTAAACATTGATTTTAAGCTTCCCTCATAATTCTTTGAAATCGAGCCCATAACCTTTGGTTCGTGAATATCAATTGGATTTGTAATTGTAATATAATTTACTTTTTCAAATTTTTCTTGCACTACTTGAATACATGCATCTACTACTTGGTCAACATCTTCAAATTTTAAAATTTCTCCAAAACCTTCGAGGTCCCCACAAATTATTGTGCGCTTAACACCTAAGTCATTTAATACCTCTCTTACTTTTTCATCAACTTTATCTGTTACTATTACAGGTATTGAAAAATATGAAGCTATAGGGGTTGCAAGCACACCAAGATTATAACCTTCTTGAGTGTATTCAATTAATAGGGCGCCTTGACTACTTTTCCAATATCTCTGTGCAAAATCTAATGATAGGTCCTTAGGTGATATATCTTCTTTTACCTCTTCATCTGCAAAGATTCCTATCATTTCTTCAGCTCTTTCAATTGCACTTGATGGTTCTTCAAAATTCTTAATATATATTGGTATAACATGTTGATATCCTTCAGAATCATAATTGATAGCCACAGGTGTTGCTATCAATGAATAAAAAGCACAACTATCTGATATTGAAATTGCCTCAGGCAAATCATTCATTACTCCAGATACCATAAAAAAATCTTTCACTTCAGCTTCTATAAATGCTGGTTCTTCAGACCAGTAAAAAATTCCGACTGCAGCGATAATCAATATGACTACTCCTAACACTGCTATTAACTTATCATTTTTCTTCAATTTTTTATCCCCCATTTAGAATAATTTTGTATAGCTTCCTATATTTGTATCTTTCTATATAATGTTTTCTATTATATTAAATATTATTTTTTTATAAAATATAACTATAAAAATTATCATTAATTACAATACCTTTAATAGTGAATTAGGTATTCACCAAAAAAAGGAGTATAAATTTATGGCCGATGTAGAAATGTCAAAACAATTGCAAGATCAAATTAGTAGATTACAACAAATGAGAATGCAATTACAGATGATAATGCAGCAACGTCAACAAGTAGATTTAAGATTAAAAGAAATTGAAGAAGCATTGGAAGAATTAGAAAAAACAGATACAAAAACTCCAATTTACAAAAGTATCGGATCATTGTTAATAAAAACAAAAGGAAAAAGTGAGGTTACAAAAGAATTAAAATCAAATAAGGAATCTTTTGAATTAAGAAAAAATACTCTTGAACAACAAGAAGGGAGAACAAAAGAAAAACTAAATGAACTACAAAGCAAAGTTCAAAATGCTTTAAGTACATCTGAGGATTCTTAATATTGTTTTTAGGAATTGTAGATAGGTATGTTTAAAAAAAGGTACTTCTCAGTCCATAGTGATTTTAAAACAGGAAAATTATGTAAATTTTCTTTTTTTTTAGGATTCCTATTTTTGATTATTGCCTTATTTTTCATTATAAGTGGTCATTTAATTGGGGAAGGAAGTTCAGGCATTCTTAATCAAATTTATGATTTTTCCAAAACTACAACTCCTAGTTCCATTCTAGCATTTTCTATTATATTTTTTGCAATAGGAGTGATTCTTTATTTTTTCTATTGTCAATTTGCAAAACTTGCAAAAATTGCAGATGAAATTGAAAAATTAGAAGAATCAAAAGATACACCAGATAATTAGATTATTTCCCAAACCTTCTGTTTCTTAGCTGGCAAGTTATTATTGCTTTTAAAAAATCTCTTTTTTGAAATGCCGGCCAAAAGACATCTGAAAAATATAACTCTGAATATGCAAGCTGCCATAGCAGAAAGTTAGATATCCTTTCCTCACCTGAGGTTCTAAGGATTAAATCAGGGTCAGGTATTCCATTTGTATAAAGATATTTTGATACGATTGGTTCGTTTATATCCTCAATTTTAATTTTTTTATCTTTTACATCTGTTGCAATTTTTTGTATAGCATGAATTATTTCTTCTCTTCCACCATATGCTAATGCAATATTGAAAGAATATGCACCGTACTCTTTAGTTTCATCCATAATATACTGTGCAGATTTGGCAATATCTTTAGGTAATGCATCCATACGTCCTATTACCCGTATTTTTACCTTATTTTTATGAATCCGAGAGTCTTTAGAGGCTCTTTGTAGTTCCTCTTTACATAGATTCATAAGGGATCTAACTTCATTACTATCCCTATCGAAATTTTCAGTTGAAAAGGCATATACTGTCAAATTTTTGATACCCAAATCAAAACACCATTCTAAAACTTCTTCAAGTTTTTCTTTTCCATAAATATGACCTGTATCAGGTGGAAGTCCCAGTTCTTTTGCGTAACGTCGATTACCATCCATTATTATTGCGACATGTTCTGGAACTTTGTTTTGTTTTATTTGTTCTATTAGTTTATAATCACGAAATTCACCAAATTTTTTTGATATGTGACTATATGGTGCTGAATTAATTATTATATCACTTAATTTCCTAAATACATCGCTATGAAGCGCATAATCCTCAAATTTATCAATTTTTTTTCCTGCAAGAGTTTTTATAGAAGGTTTTTTAGATGAAATGAATTTTTCCTCCATTTTCTAATTTCGTAATTATACATACTTTATATAAGTTTACATTAGGGAGAATATTTTGTAAAAAAATAATTAAAGTATATTTTTAAATTAAGATGGAAAATTTATGATTTTTGCTTTGAATTTTCTTTGACAAACTTTTTAATATCTTCAATATGGTCAATAATTATCTGTGCTTTTCTAACTCCAAATCTAAAAGGATAAGCATCATTTTCATCTCTTTTTAGTATTATTACAGGGTTTCCATTATATACATCAAACTCTACTGTCATTTATATATCCTCCAAGCTTCAGTATAAATCTCATTTGGAAATAAACTGCTATTTTATAATATATTCTATTAATTTTAAAAAAAAAAAGTTGTATAAATTCAATAAATATTAATAATAAAAATATATAACAGTATTTAAAGTTAGGATAGGAGAGTTGAGAGGATAATGAAAAAAATAATGGTAGTTGATGATGAGCCAGACCAAATAGCCACGTTTAAATATGTTATAGAAAGTTCAAAAACTGATTATGAAATTATCAGTGTAAATGATGGAATGCAATGTCTTCAACTTTTAAAAAATAACCAAATTCCTGATCTTATTTTGTTGGATATAATGATGCCTAATATGAGCGGTTGGGAAGTTTATAAAAGAATCAAGGAATTACCTTCATGCAGGGATGTACCAATTATTTTTCTAACTGCAAGAACAGATGTGATGGCAAAAAAAGCAGGTAGCTTTTTAGGTGATGATTATATTGAAAAACCATTTGATTCCCAAAATTTATTGAAAAGAATCTATGAGGTCTTAAAAAGTAAATAATAATCACCGTTGGAAGGAGATAAACAGATTATCTATCTGCAGAAATTATCAGATTATTTGTAATAGTTTTTAAATTTATAGAGTAAATATTTGACAAATTATACTCTTTTAATTACTTTTAATAATAACTAGCAAAGTTTTTTATATAACCTAAAGATATTCCGACCTCTCAATTTATAAGGTGATATCTTGGGAAATATAAGACAAACTTTCATAAAAAATATTGCAATAGATCTTGTTAAGAAATATCCAGATCAATTTAAAGAAGATAATTTTCAACATAATAAAAAAAAGGTTGCAGAGTTAAGTGATGTAAATAGTATTCTTTTAAGAAATCGTATAGCTGGGTATGTAACCCGATATTTGGTATCTAAAAGCAAAAGAAAGGTTAGTTCACCAATTAATGAGTAGCAACCCAAAATTTATTTTTAATGAGGTGAATCTACATTTGGGTGAATTTATAAAAAAAATTGAAAAAGCTATAGCAGATCTGCAAAAAGGTAAATTTATTTTAATTTTTGATGATGAAAGTAGAGAAGGTGAAACAGATTTAGTTATAGCATCAGAATTTGTTACTCCTCAATCAATAAAAACAATGAGAAAAGATGGAGGAGGTTTAATTTTTTTAATGATATCAAAGGAAATTGCAGATAGATTGAAACTACCTTTTTTAGCAGATATGTATAATAATATTAATGATAAATTTCCAATCTTAAAGGAACTGGTTCCTAATGATATCCCTTATGATACAAAATCTTCCTTTTCATTATATATAAATCACAGAGAAACCTTTACTGGCATTACAGATAATGATCGTAGTTTGACAATGAATAGATTTGCAAATATGGTAAAAAAAATACAGAATTTAAATGATGGACAAGCAACAAAACTTTTTGGAAAGGAATTCAGGTCCCCTGGACATGTTCCAATATGTGTTGCTGCAAAAAAATTATTAAATGAAAGAAAGGGACACACTGAACTAGTAATATCAATGATGAAAATGGCAAATCTCACTGCTGCTGGAAGTGGTTGTGAAATAATGGGCGAAAATGGGAAGGCATTATCAAAGGAAAAGGCAAAGGAATACGCAGATAAAAACAACCTTGTTTTTTTAGATGGAAAATCAATAGTTGAAGCGTGGAAAAAATGGTCAAAGTAATGGCAACTGGAACTTTTGATCTCTTACATCCAGGTCATATTTATTACTTAAAAGAAGCGAAAAAATTAGGTGATAAATTAGTTGTGGTAGTTGCCACTGATAAAACAGTCAGAAGATTAAAACATGAACCAGTTAATCCTGAGGAAATTCGTCTCAATTTGATAAGAGAATTAAAGGTTGTTGATGAAGCTTATCTAGGACATGAAGATGATATGTATGAAATTGTTGAAGAGATAAAACCAGATTTCATAGCACTTGGTTTTGATCAGATACATGATGAAAAAAATATTAAGTCCCAATTGAAAAAACGCAAAATAAATGCAGAAGTAATCAGGCTTTCAGAGTATGTTGGTGGAAGTGATCTTGAGGGTACACGTAGAATTATTAGTAAGATAATATCAGCTTATGAGTTTCAAAAAAGTATAGAAAAAATAGAGGAAAAATGAAAAGAATTGGAATTGCTGACACAACATTTGCAAGATATGATATGGGAAAATCAGCCATCGATGAGTTGCAATCAAAGCATACCGGATTTAAGATAATTAGATATACTGTTCCTGGAATAAAAGACCTGCCTGTTGCATGTAAAAAATTATTTGAGGAACAAAATTGTGATATAATAATGGCTTTGGGCATGCCTGGTCCCAAACCTATTGATAAACAGTGTGCTCATGAGGCAATTACTGCACTTTTACAAACCCAACTTATGTGTAATAAACATATTTTGGAAGTGTTTGTGCATGAAGATGAGGCAAGTGATGAAAAAGAACTTGCATGGCTTGCTGAAAAGCGTTCTCGTGAGCATGCATTAAATGCCTTGGATTTGCTATTCAAACCTGACAATCTAGTTAAAAAAGCAGGTAAAGGCCTGCGTGAAGGATTTGAAGATGCAGGACCTTTAAGAAATTAAGGAGGAAAAAAATGGTAGAAAAAATTAGAATCGGAGCTGTTGTTTCAGAGTTCAACTATGATATTACAATGGCAATGCTTGAACGAGCAAAAGAACATGCCCAATTTCTTGGAGCGGATATTAAACAAATTGTAAAAGTTCCAGGTGTTTTTGATATGGGCCTACCGATTAAAAAATTGCTAGAAAGAAAAGATATCGACGGAGTAGTTGCCCTTGGAGCTGTGATTGAGGGCGAAACTGAGCATGATGATATTGTAATACAACATGCTACTAGAAAGATTGCAGACTTATCTATTGAATACAATAAGCCTGTCGGACTGGGGATATCTGGGCCTGGAATGACTCGTCTTCAAGCTGAAGAAAGAATCGAAAGGGCAAAAGCTGCTGTAGAAGCAGTAGTAAAGCTTCATAGAAGACTCAGGCTTTAAAAAAATAAATAAAATATTCAAGGTTTACTTTTTTTCTTTATCAATCATTTTAAAAATTGATGGTAAGTGAATAGTGTAAGACCCGTCTTTTTGAATAATTATTGGTTCTTCCTCAAGTAAACCTTTGAGATCAATGTTGTATTTACCAGGTTTTTCAATATCAATTGTTTCAGGGGTTGCTGACTTATCAACCTCAGACTCAATTTTTTCGATAGCCTCTTTTCTATAATCTTCACCTGTGATTACTTCAATTTCTTCCTTTTTTTCTGGAGCTATCTTTTTACTTTCTGAATAATGTTGTTGCATTGCTTTTCTAATGTCTTTTGGTTTTATTTTCACCCAATTTCCTGACGGATCAACCATATCCTTTGCTTGATCACCCATTAATTCCAAAATAGTTGTATTGATATCTTTTCCAAACTTTTCAGTTATTTTATCTCTTTCTTTTTCATCTAGTGGGTTTTTAGTAAAGAAAAAACGATTTCCACCACAATTTGGACATCCCTTTAATAGTTGAGACGACCCCTCTTCAAATACTAATCCACACTTAAGACACTGGTGAGGCATTTTTATTTTGCTCCTCGGCCAGGAATTATTTTTACTTCAATCATTTCATTGTCCTTTTTTATCTTTTTTAACAAATCTGCAGGTCCGATAAGAGTCATTCTAGGTTTTTTTGAAATACCTAATATCTTTTGAAAAATTGAAGGATTATCCTGACCATACCCTTCCATTTCAACACCAATAAAAGTATCCTGTTCAATTTCTCGCATGGTATTTTCAATTAGACTTGTTTGTTCAATAGGTGTCAATCCATACTCAAGAACAAGTATCTTTCCTTTTTTAACCTCTTTTAATATAAAATTTAATTTTTCATCTGTAGAAAGCTCCCCCAATTTCTGCCGTGATATAAGATTAAACGAAATTCCATCCTCCTTTTTTTTCATAGTATCTACCTCCGTTTTTTTCTTTTTCTTTTACGAAAATGAGAAACCATCGTTGAATACAGATTATCTGAGTTATATCCAGTTAATGCACTTATTGGCACAACCGGATGTTGTGGAAATGCTGATTTTAATGTTGCTGGGCTTGAATCCTCCATATCTATTTTGTTTGCGGCTATCAATACAGGAAGATTTCTTGCTTCAAGATTTCCAAGAATTGTAACATTTACCTGAGTAAAAGGATCCTGAGTTGAATCCATAACAAGCAATACTCCATCAATTCCCTCTAACCACTTTATTGCTTCAATAACTCCTTCTGTTGCTTCTTTTGCTCTTCTTTTTGCTTCATCCTTGTTTAATCCATATGTGTTCATAAAATCCTTAAAATCTACTTTTGTAGATATTCCGGGAGTATCAACAATGTCCATCATAAGAGATGAATTTCCATTATCAACTTTTACATCCTTTTTCCATTTGGCTCTTCGTGTTTCGTGAGGTATTTCTGAAACACTGCCCATTATATCTCCAGTCCAATCACGAAGAATACGATTTGCTAAAGTGGTTTTACCAACGTTAGGTGGACCATAAATACCAATTTTTGCATGTTTTTTACCGAAAATTTTTTGTAGAATATTAGAGAAACTAAGTTTTTTTAATAATCCCATCAAATTTAACCTCCTAGTAAATAGGTTTAATATCCAAATTACGTATATTTAATCTACTTTATTAGTTTAGTGGTATAATATTTTATAAGATATAAATAATAAAAAAAATAAAAAATTTTAATTATATTATTTAAAAATATTAAAATATTTATTCATAATTTTATGAAAATCCTTAAATATCAACAAATTCATTAACGGTGGCTTGAATTTAATTTGGGAGGCGTATTAATTATGAGTGAGAAAACTGAAATGGTAAAAGATGCAGAACAGTTAGGTTTGCTTAGAGAAAAATTACTTAATGTATCAGATGAGATAGATGCTGTTAAAAGTTCTTTCTCAAGAAGTGCAGACGATCTATCAAGGATACAAACCATGCTAAGGTTAGAGCATTTGGATGAAATAAGTGGTATTCTCGATAAATTTGAAAATAGAATAACTGAGGCTGAACAAAGAAAGATAGAAGCATCTGAAGGCGCTAGAAAATATAGTGAAGAATTAGAAAAAGAAAAAGAACGGTTGATCAAACTTTGGGATGCATATAAAAATCAAGAAGAGGAGCTTTCGACTACAGAAAAAAAGGTTGCTGAGTTTGAAGAACGAACTAGGATGGCTGAAGCTTCAAAAAAACAACTTGAAGAGGATTTAACCTCAAGAATTAATACACTTTCTCAAAAACTAGGAGAAAATGAGGAGAAAATCCGGCAGTTTGATGATTTTAAACAAAGATGTGAAGATTTTGATGATATTCGCAATAATCTTGAAGAAGAAATTCACAGCTTAAAAGAAGAAAATAGCAATAAAGAAAGTATGATAAAGGATTTAAGCAGTCAAATTGAGAATTTTAAAAATTTAGAAGATTTTTCAGAATACAAAGAGAAATTCGAAACAATATCAACTGAGTATGAAAAGGAAAAAGAGAGACTAACAAAGTTATATCAGTTATATGAAGAAACCGATTCAGACTGCAAACGACTTAGCTCTGAAAATAAAAGATGGCAGAATTGGTACGACTCAAATAAAGAGATATTTAATAAATTATTTTCCACTGCCCCGCCGATTGGAATCACAGAAGATACTGAAAACACAAAACCAGATAAACCAACTGAAAAAGTTAAAAGTCCAAAGAAAACCAAAAGAAGATTTAGATTTAAAAAATAAATCTAAATTCTTTTTTATTATTTTTTTTGAAAAAATTCTGTACAGAATAAAATATTTCTAAAAATTATAGATAGGATGTACAAGATTTTTATAGTAACCAATAATTATTAAAACCCAGTTATAATATATATAGAAAAAAGAGGGGGCAAATATGAAAAAAATATTTACAATTACAGTAATGGCAGTTCTTGTCTTAAGTGGGCTTGGGGCAATTGCTGAAACTGAAGATAAAAATGAAGAACTATTATCTGAAACTATTATTTTTTCACAACCTATCATAAGTGAAATTAAAGATTATGTTTCTATTGAATTATCTGAAGCAACTTCTATTTCACGAGAAGAAGGTAAACCATCCTTACCAGTAGTCAATAAAGTGTTTATCTTTCCATTTGGTACAAAAATAGAAAGTGTGAATGTAATACTATCAAAACCAATTAAACAAATGATTTCAAAACCAATTATTCCATCACCAGAAATAAAGATATTTTCAACTAATTTCGTATCAAAAAAAATTACAAAATCCGATACTGTCATATCATATTCTGATATTGATGTTTATCCTGAAGAGCAATTTGGTTTTAGGACGGGTGGTGGTTTGAACGATGGTGAACAGGTGACCTTTTTATCTGTTC
>WOR8_10001137_pt1 | contig 27725 bp, 24 predicted proteins | sample DeeMarSeWOR38_10_FD_19890 | JGI IMG/M metagenome (IMG submission 19890) | reverse complement strand
TTCAGGCTGGGGGTCAGCGCCGGCTCCTACTTCGGTCTGGGCGTTGACTACGGCGACGACTGGGCCGGCCGCTACTACACCACCGAAGCGGAGCTGCTGACCATGGGGGTCAACCCCGCCGCCGGTTACCGGGTCAACCGCTGGCTGTCTGTCGGGGGGGGTTCAGCGTGCTGTATGCCACACTGGACCAGAAGGCGGCCATCAACAACAGTGCCGTTCCCGGGCAGGCGGGGCTGGCCGACGGCAAGCTCGAACTGGACGCCGACGATGTGGGCTACGGGTTTAACCTCGGTGTACTGTTGTCGCCCTGGAGCAGCACCCGCTTCGGTCTGACCTATCGCTCCGAAGTGGAACTGGAATTCGAAGATACCGCCAAGCTGAAAAACATCGGCCCGGTGCTGCAAGGTATTCTCAACGGGTCGGGGCTGGCCGGTAGCGAGGTGGACATCGACATGACTATTCCCCAGGCGGTGATGTTCAGCGCTTACCACCAGCTGACCGACCGCTGGGCGATCATGGGCAACATCGGCTGGCAGGAGTGGAGCGCGTTCGGCAAACAGGACCTGACCTTAAGCTCCACCACCTCGACTAGCTTCACCAAGGATCTTGGCTACGACGACACCTGGCACTTCGCCCTGGGTGCCCAGTACCGCTTTGCCGAACGGTGGCTGTGGTCGGTGGGCGCGGCCTACGACACTTCGCCTGTGGATGACGCTGATCAAAACACGCCAGAAATGTGACCGTAGGTGCGGCCTATGAATATCTGGATGCGGGTGACGCCGAAATCGATCAGGAAGGCGGGCCCCTTCAGGGACCCCTCAAAGGTGACTACGACACAAACGCAATTCATTTCTTTGCCGTCAATCTGATCTGGAAGTTTTAATTTGTCATTAGATTAGCTAACGCTATGCACAGATTTTAAGAATGATAGATGTCGGCTATGCTTATACAATAGCTAATTTTTGTGGATATCATCTGGTAACCTGATATTAATCGCCTATCAAAAAAGGCTATTCCTGCTTATCGGGAACAGCCTTTTTAGTAGGTTTCATTGTTATGATTGCAAGTTCTATCCAATCTTCATCACAATAGCAGCTGCTGTATCGCCTGCCGCACACCCGCCAAAAAGCATGTATCCCCCTCCGGCCATGACGACCTCTTCAATCCCTTCAATAATCAATCGCCCGGCTGTTGGTCCCTGGGGGTGACCGTAAATCATCGAACATCCATAATTATTGATATTGTTCACATCGATATTCAATTTTTCGGCCAGCACAATATCATTGACTGCAAATGGATTGTGGGTTTTTATGGCTTTAGCGTCATTGACAGAAATATTAGCACCGTCAAGGGCCATTTGAACCGCTGGATATACGGCTGCGGCCATATGGGCCGGTTTGGCCCGTGCATATCCGTAGGAAACTACCTGGATTTTAACTTCCGGATCGGCACTGAGTTTTTGGGCTTTTTCCTGGGTGGTTACGACAACTGCACAATTACCGTCTGCCGGATGGGTCTGGGCGCCAAAGGTATGCACGCCCTCAGGTAGCACAGGTTTAAGACCGGCCAGGCCTTCGGTGGTTGTTTCCATAACCCCTTCATCTTCTTCAAGCATGATTGTCTTTTTCTTGGAGACTTTTAGCGTCACCGGATACATGTAGCGCTTTTGGAACGTCCGATCATCGGCCAGTGCTTCTTTGTATTGTTCGTATCTTCTTAAAGTAATGGCATCGCACTGATCGCGTGTGACACCGGCTTCTTTTGCCACATTTTCAGCTGTTTGAATCATGGCTGTCCCTCCCCAGGGATCCAGGCTAAAATTGTCCATCAGCCAATCTTCAGAAATGACTTGTGCTCCCGGTCCCATGGGGTTGGGCCAGATTGCGTGGGGGCCGTTTGAACAGCGATCAGTCATCAAGCAAAACGGTGTTTCATAAAGACCGGTTTCAACGCCCACACTCGCCTGATAAATACATACGGTGGAAGTTGAACATGCCTGGCTGACGGTGAGCCCGGGAATACCGGTAGCACCCATCAGCGCCGCTGCCCATGGGCCGCCGTAAAAACCGCGGTGCTGGTGAACCGTTATGCCGAGAAACAGGTAATCGAAAATTTTGGGTTCCCAGTTTTTTTCCGCCAACCAGCGTTTAGAGGTTTCCGCTGCCAATACAATCGAGTTTTCATTTGCCATGCTTCCCTGCCAGCGGGCGAATGGAGAACTGAAATAGCCTTTGTAGGGTATGTATGCCTTTGTCAACATGTCATCAACCTCCCGACTTTTAGTGGATAGTTATTGGAATAAGATTGCGCTGAAAGCGCATTCCTTAACTTTAGTTCACTTTAGATACTTCAAACTTTAGTCACTTATCTTTACCAAACCTTTCCCTGAGTTTGCGGTGCAAGATCTTTCCACTGGCCGTGCGGGGCATTTCATCCTGGTCAATAAATACGATTTTTTTCGGACGTTTGTAACCGGCAATCTTGCCCTTACAGCAGTTAATGATGTCTTCTTCGGTTATATCTTTTTCCGAGAGACCCGGCTTTCTGATCACCACTGCGATCACTTTTTCGCCCCATTTGTCGTCGGGCAACCCGATCACCGCACAATCAAAAACACATTCATGGCTGCCAACAGCTTCTTCCACCTCGCTCGGATATACGTTTTCCCCACCGGTGATGATCATGTTATTTTTGCGATCGACAAGGTAATAGTAACCGTCTTCATCCTGTTTGGCCATGTCCCCGGCTGAAAAGAGCCCATGTTTAAACGATTCGGCGGTTTTTTCGGGCAGTTTGTAGTATTCGTCAAACAGCATGGGACCCCGAGAGTATAACTCACCAATTTCTCCGACGGGCACTTCGTTTCCTTCCATATCCAGGATTCTTATAAGATCTGTGCCGATACATTCGAACCCGATTGAGCCCAGCTTGGTCATCTGATATTCGGGTTTTAGGATGGTGACCATGCCGGCTTCGGTCGAACCGTAAGCTTCATAAAGTTTCACACCGGGAAAGAATTCCATAACCGCCTGTTTCATGCTCTTTCGTCCCGGTGCAGATGAGCATAGCAACTTTCGGATGGAGCTGACATCGCATTTTTTGGCCTCCTCGGGAGCATTTAAAATAAGGTTATAGTGTGTGGGAATCAGCGAGATAAAGGTGATTTTCTCGCGTTCAATGATTTCTAATATCTCCTCGGGTTTAAAGCTAAGCGCCGGGTGGATATAGGCTGACCCGCCGATATAGAGAAATGTAAATGTGAAGAAGATGGAGTTGATGTGACAAAGGGGCATTACATTCAAACACACATCATGTTCGTTGAAATCGAAGTCAATGGCATTATGCAGATAATAGGCGATATGCGACTCATGGGACCGGATGACGCCCTTGGGCTTTCCGGTTGTGCCGGAAGTGTAGATTAGAATCCATGTATCTTTGACATCAACCACAGCCTCCGGTTCAGATTCCGGTGAATCTTTGATAAACTCTTCGTAATGCCTGTACCCGTCATGGCTTTGGCCGACAATCACATATTTATCTGCGGCGATATTTTTAAGATTTTTTCGGATCGGCTCCACCGTCGTGGCAAACTGGTCATGGACAACAAACGCTTTTGCATCGGAGTTGTCGACAATATATTCAACTTCAGGACTCACCAGACGAAAATTTATGGGTACAATGACTATTCCGGTCTTGGCGGTAGCCAAAAACAGCTCAACTATCTCGATGCTGTTTTCCAGCAGTACCGCTACCTTATCGCCCTTTTGAAGACCCAGTGACGACAGGCTGTGCGCCAGTTTGTTTACCCTCGTGTTCATTTCCGGATAGGTAAACGCTCTGACTTTATCTTTTAATGCAACAGTATTTGGAAATTTTTTTGCGTTCAGTTTTTGGATTTGACCCAAGTTCAACCAGTAGGTCATTTGTCTACCTCCCTCTGGGCGCTTATGCGCTTAACATCGACAGTTCTTTCTTCCAACTGCTCTATGAAAGCTTCCACATTTGTTTGGGTCTGCTCATCCGAAATCAGTCTAAGATCGTTCAGGTCTGCGTTAATAACGAGACTGGGAACGCCCGTAAGCTTTTCGACGCGCTGGGGCATGCCGTAACGGCAGTTGGTATTGTTCGGACATGTTTTCGAATCATGATAGATGATGCCATCGACTTTAAAAAAATCCAGCATATTTTTAATATATTCCTCCTTGGCCTGATCCGAACGCACGATGAATAATTCGGTGTAGGCTTTGGCCATACTATTGAAGGGATCTTCAGGGTCCAACGCTGAGAAAATCCAACTGTTGCAATACGTGGAAGCCAAGACATTGGTGTTCAGGCCTGCGAATAATTTCGCATGGGCACTGAGTCTACCCCAGACCGGCATGCCATCCCAGTAAATTCGGTAACGCTCGTCATTAACCGCCCCTTCAGTGTTTTTGATGCGTTCTTCCAATTCTGCCAGCACATTTTTGTAAACATCCAAAGCTTTTTGGGTACCTCTTCCAACCACCGCCGGGCCCATGAGTGTTGTTGCATCAAAAAACGTCAACGGTGCCGGAACCGCCTCGGCCGCATTCAGTATTTTTTTCCAGATCTCCGAACAATCCCGCGATAGCTTGACGACCTTCTTAAGCTCCTGCATGTCAAAGGTTTTTGCGGATATTATTCCCAACGGCTCAATCAACGATTCCATTTGTTCGGCAACGGATGTGATATGGGCGTCGGTTATCTCACCAACGCCTCGGTGGGTATAAACGCCGATCACCGGAACATTGAATTTTTCGCCATACCAGCTAAACCAGTCCTGAACATCTCGGCACTGGTTTGTGTTGAAAACTAAGACATCCGGCTTTGGAACGCTATCGATTTTATAAACCTTGGTGAGCGGAGTAATTCCTCTTAAAAATGCGCCAATGTCTGCGGTAAGATACGAGCAGATATCCGGTGAATAACCCAGCGCATTGGCTTCCGGGATAAGGTCGGTGGCCATTCGTGTAACGCCTATCATGGCTGAGTGGGTTTCCGGAAAGTAAACCAAAAATCCCATGGCTCTTAAGATTTCCGCCGGCCCGACGCTGGAACACCAAGCAATTTTTGGATTGCCGGCTTTGGCCGCCTGATCGAGTTCAAGATAGTAATCCGCCATAAAGCGGGATACATCTTTTGCGGTTTCAAGTTTTTTTATCAGTGTTTTTTTTTCTTCAGCCATAATCTTTCCATTTGATCTTTTGTATTTTCCGCTAACACCGGGTTGCTGGTTTCTAGTAACTGGTACCTTGCAACAGAATTAATCAGCATGTTCATGGCCAGAGACGAGCGACCAGAGACCAGGAGAGGTTTTAATCTTTTTCCATCGCATACAGGGCAGCACCGATTGCCCCGGTCAACTGAGGATATTTGGGCACTAAAATTTTGCGGCCGATTATCTCTTCAGTCATTTTTACCATAAACAGATTATGAGCGACCACTCCGCCGGTCATGACCACCTTCTCGGTCAAAGCGTCCATCTCAAGGACCCGCTTGATCATAGAGAAGAAAACGCCTTTAACGATATCGGGTAATTTTTTGCCCTGCCGAATATTTTCCAATACTTCGGTTGCAGAAAAAACCGTACAAAAGCTACCTAGTTTGACCATATTTTCAGACTGCCGGGCCAAGTCATCCATGTCCTCAATTGCAATATCCAGCCGCAACGCCATCTCTTCGAGAAACGCGCCGGTGCCGGCCGCGCATTTGCGGTTCATTTTAAACCCGGTGCGAAGCCCCTTGTCGTTTAGCTTAATGACTTTATTGTCCTGGCCTCCGATATCGATAATCGTAGTTGAAAATGGAAAATAGAGGAAACAGCCCTTGGCGTGGCAGCCGATTTCTGTTTTGGTTTCCTGCGTATACGTTACATTTTTCCTGCCATATCCGGTTGATATCGCTGCTGAGATTTCTCCTTTAGCGGCCTTTGCCATTTTTAAAGCGGTTGTTAAGCATGTATCAGCAGTGGAGGCAAAATCTGTACCGGATTTTTTTACGGCCTGGCCGATTAAATTCTTATCAGAATCGAGGATGGCAACTTTTGTTCTTGATGCACCCACATCGACACCGACGAAGATGAGCTTTGAGGATATGTTTTTATCTTTAATCAGATTTAACTGCGCTCCGTTTTTTCCGATCGCTTTATAACATTTAACTCATAACAATTAACGCATGATAAAATGCCCACAGCATTTTATTATTTCGACTCCAGACCTTTTACAAGCGCACTTAATGTTTTATTGTAAGGCGTTTCCACACCAGTTCGCGCGCCGTATTCCACAAATTTACCATTGATAAAATCGATTTCGGTGCGGCGTTTGGCCTCGATATCCATTAACATCGAGGGCTTATGGTCGCCCGCATTTCGCATGTATTCGATTGCATGCGGATAAAAGTCCCATCCCAAATTGATTTCATTGGCCCTGGCCACATTGATGCATTCTTTGACCAAGGCATCAACAATTTGATAAACGATGGGGTCATTCATTGCACGGGACATGGTCAGGCCGGTTACGGCACATACCGGATTCATGCAGGCATTCATAGCGCTTTTACGCCAGACCATCGAAACGATCTGATCCGTGTGTTCGGTGGTCAACCCGCATTGGCTCAATATTTCAGCAATACTTATTGCCTGTTGTTGTGATACCGGGTCAAGTTCCTGAATATAATGAGGCGGGTGGTGAAACGGCATACGGACATGGGCCGGTCCAATAAGCCCGCACCCATAATTGACAACCGCCCTCATCACCGGGCCTTTACCCAATGTTTTGGCCAGCACCAGTTCTGTATCGATGCCGTTTTGCCAGCTCACCACAACCATTCCATCCCTGTAAAACCCTTCGATGGATGATGCAATCAGCGGTAATGCATGTGCTTTGACGGTGATAAAAATGACATCCGGATCGTGATCTGCAAGTTCATCGATATTTGTGCAGGTCTTTGAGACTTTCTCCTGGAGGTTTTCTGCACCTTCGATAATAATTCCGGGATCGAGTGCCGGGGCCAAAAGGTCGGCTATTACATCGCAAAGGATCACCTCATGGCCTTCTTTGGCTAAAAAGGCGGCCACAATGCATCCGACCGGACCGGCGCCGACGACTGCAAAAGATTGCGGACTAAAGTCTGAGTTATCATTCATTTTTTACCTCAGTTGTTTTGGTCTTTCATCAACCACGCGTAAGGCCTTGCCCTCACTGCGAGCGATGAATTTGGGTTCTACCAGTTCGACTTCAACACCAATGCCCATCATACCCTTGATATGGCCGGCAATCTTAGCCTCAACCTCCAATTGTCTTTCTTTTCCGGCGTCATAAACTTCTTTTTTGCCTTCAACCTGCACCATTAATTGATCCAGATATCCTTTTTTGCGCACCACGAGTCTATATTGAGGTTCAACCTCATCGATGTCCAAGAGCAGAGATTCGATCTGGGAAGGAAAGACATTTACGCCACTGATGATGAGCATGTCATCTGAACGCCCATAGATTTTATCCATTTTGACGAATGTTCTGCCGCAGGGGCAGGCTTCGCGACGAAGACGAGTGATGTCTTTCGTGCGATACCGGATCATGGGCATGGCTCTGCGCTGAAGCGAAGTAAAAATCAGTTCACCCTGCTCTCCCAACGGCAGGGGCTCCAATGTGTTTGGATCGACAGTTTCAGCCAGGAAATGATCTTCATTAATATGAATGCCATCCTGGGCCTCACAATCATAGCCGACACCGGGTCCGCAAAGCTCGGTCAGACCATAGGCTTCCATTGCCTTGATTCCCAAGCGTTCTTCAATCTCCTGGCGCATACCCACAGTCCAAGGCTCAGCTCCGAAGACACCCACGCGCAACGGTAGCGATTTAACATCCACTTTCATTTCTTCAGCGCGTTCGGCAATGGTGAGGGCATAGGACGGCGTGCAGAATAACACAGTGGCACCAAAATCCTGCATTAAGGTGATTTGACGTTCAGTCAGACCTGAGCTTGTGGGAACAACGGCACACCCCATTTTCGTGGCCGCTTGATGGAACCCCAGGCCACCGGTAAAAAGACCGTAGCCATAGGCGTTTTGGACAATATCCTCCCGGCGCACTCCGGCAGAAAAAAGATTTCTGCACATACACTCGATCCATTGCTCTAAATCTTCTTCCGTGTAAGGACCGGTGATAGGTTTACCGGTGGTTCCCGAAGATGCGTGAATTCTGACAACGTCTTTCAGCGGAACGGCGCACAAATCAAACGGATAATTGTGCCGCAGGTCGTCTTTTACGGTAAACGGCAGTTTGGCCGCATCTTCGATACTTTTGAGGTCATCCGCCTTGATACCCAGCTTCTTGAGCTTATTTTTGTAAAAAGGAACTTTTTGGGATATCCATGTAACGGTTTCCTTAAGCTTATCAAGTTGAAATTTCTGAAGCTTTTCCACCGGCATACATTCATACTTTTTATTCCAGGGCATGGCATTCCTCCTTTTTAAATTATACAAAACGACATAAGTCATTGCGCATACATACACAGCGTTCTGAATGTTTGACCCTATACGGTGGTTCTGAAATCAACAATCTAAAGGGCGAATACGCAATTTATTATGACGCTGTGTGTAGATCCTTATCCACCACCGGCATGCTGACTATTATTTTTTTAAAGCAGTGAATAAATCAGCATCCCCCAGATAGCTACTGCATCTGTTTACCTCATGCGGCCTCAGCAGCGGCAGAATACCCAAGATCGAAGGCTTTGAGATTGGATTCCAGAAATTGTTGTTTGGTTTTTCGTTTCATCGCTTCCTTTACATCTTCTTCGTTGAGAGGCAAGACTGCGGTTTGAATCAACGCCCCCAGCAAAACCATGTTTACAGCCAGCACATTTCCGGCTTCTTTTGCCAGATCCGCTGCATTAAATGCAATAAGTTTAGCAGCCTTGTTTCGAATCAGCTCCTGCAGATTTTTCAGATCCGGATAAACTCCCTGGCCTATATTTACGGTAAACGGCATCAACGGGGCGAGATTCGTAATCACAACCGTACTGGCATTGCATTTATTTATGGCCCGTAATGTTTCGGCAGGCTCAAATCCAACCAGTATGTCTGCCTCACCGTCGGAGATAATCGTACTGCTCGCATCCCCGAACACGAGGGCGGATTCCACAACACCGCCTCTCTGGGCCATCCCGTGTATTTCACTCATATGCAACGGTATCCCGCAAAGGAGTGCTGCTTCGCCTAAAACACTGGATGCCAGCAGGTTTCCCTGTCCTCCCACAGCCACAATGACTAATCGTTTTGTTTCCATATTGATCGTCCTATCGAAAATAGATTTAAAACATTATAATTATCTTATCAAATATATAGGTTTTAATCAGCTAAACCCATAATTCCATAATTCCTATTTTCCATTTAGTGCAAAGCCCATGTGCCTAAGCCGTTGCCTTTACAGGTAGGATGGCGTTTTCGGGACATATCTGGGCACAAAGCGCGCATCCGGTACACAAATTGGGATCAATATTAACTTTTTCGTCCCAAAGGTAAAACGCAGGACAGGCCAGATGGTTTATGCAGTCCCGATGATCTTTGCATTTCTCACTGATGCGAAAGGGTTTGCGTTGGGGTAACTTCAGGGCTTTCGCATACAAGGCACAGGGTTCCTCGGATATGATCACTGAAACCCCCTGAAAATTAAGTGCCTCTTTTATAGCCTCAATGCTTTTCTTCACCTTGTAGGGTTTGATCATCGTAACATGTTGAACGCCAATGGCTTTTACAACCGCTTCGATGGATACCTTGCCGTAGCCCTCAAGTTTTAATTGAGTCATGTCAACCCCCGGATGGGGTTGATGCCCGGTCATTGCAGTGGTGCCGTTATCAAGTACAACCAGAGTAAAATTATGATTATTGTATACCGCATTAACCAGTCCGGGTATGCCGGCATGAAAAAAGGTCGAATCACCGATAAAGGCGACGACTTTTTTATCGGTAACTTTCGAAAATCCGCCCGAGGTACCCACCGAAGATCCCATACATAATAGAAAATCTGCTGTGGATAACGGGGGCAGCAATCCTAATGTGTAGCATCCGATATCGGTTGGAAAGATGGTTTCCATCCCTTCTGCGGCTTTTCGGATCTCAAAATAGGTGGCCCGGTGAGAACAGCCGGCGCAAAGAGTTGGCGGGCGTTGGGGAACCGGCGGAACATCTGAGGTATCGACAACCTCCGTCGGTATATATTTGAAACCAAAGTAGTTTGCGATACACTTCCTTACTTGCCCCGGATCGTATTCGTAAAGTCGTGTAAACAAATCCTTGGCTTTGCCTTTAATTTCAAGTGTCAAGCCTTCCTCCTGGGCAAAAGCCTTCACCGCTTCTTCCATGTAAGGTTCACCTTCTTCAATCATGAGTACTTTTTCGCACGCTTTTAAAAAGCCTTTAATTCGTTGCGGAGGAAGCGGATGTGAAAAACCCATCCGCAGTACTTTGACCTTATCCTCAATGTTTAAATCATTGATGGCATCGCGAGTATAATTATAACTGACGCCATTGCAGATGATACCCCATTTACCCTTGCCGGTGATGAAATTATATTCGGACGATTCGGCGAGCTTCTGGGCCTTATCATATTTTTCAAGCAGTTTGATATGCAGCTTTCGTGCAACTGCAGGGACGGTCACCAAATTCAGGGGATCTTTGACAAAATCACCCTGTGTGACGCGTTCTCTGATTTTGCCCAAGGTCACGATACCGGTGGAGTGATTAATGCGGGTGGTTGTTCTGAACAGAACCGGTTCATTGAGTTTTTCAGAAAGATCAAAGGCATAGGAAACCATTTCTTTGGCTTCTTCTACTGACGAAGGCTCAACCATAGGCAGCCCGGACATCTTCGCGTAAAATCGGTTGTCCTGTTCGTTTTGGCTGGAAAACATGAAGGGATCATCGGCTGAGACAATTACCATTCCGCCCTTCACCCCGACATACGCCAGCGTCATGAGTGCATCTGCTGCAACATTCACGCCCACATGTTTCATCACGCACATGCTGCGGACGCCGCAGTTCGCAGCGGCGGCTGTCACCTCCATTGCTATCTTTTCATTCGTGCTGTACTCAAAATACAGATCGCTTTCTTGAGACATTTGGAAAAAGTTGGTTGAAATTTCCGAAGATGGTGTGCCCGGATAAGTACTGGTGAAAGCAACACCCGCTTCAATGGCTCCACGGGCAATGGCTTCATTACCCAGTAGCAGCATCTTTTCACCTGGATTGTCGGTCAGTAATTTATGCATGATAGTCTTCCTTAGGTTTATTTTACTAGTTTCCAAAATTGAAACATCCCTCAATCGGTTTCAGCTTTTTTCCTAGTATAGATGGTTTTGTAATTTTCGGGCATCAACTGCATGCATCCAGTGCATCCTTTTTCATTTTCGGGATTAAACGGTTCAAGGTGAACTTCCAATCCGATCTCCTCATACATCTCCACCATTTCCGATAACCGGGGTTCGTCGTAGGTTGCCTGTTTTGTCCATCCTTTTTGGATGAGCTTCTTCTCGGGGGTAATTGGTTTAGGCTCCTTTAAACTCAGGCTTTTTACGACCGACGGTCGAGAGGCCCTCAAGGGCATCGGCAGTGGAGAAGATTTCATTAAGGTGACCAAGCTCAATTTCCACGGCTTCTGCCATGGATTTGCCGACTTGCTGATCAATGATTTCATTCACCAATTTTAAGGCAATCGGTGCTTTTGCGCTGATGATCTTGGCGGTTTTGGCAGCAATTTCTTCGGAAACACCATCTGGATGGCTTCCGGAAAAAAGCTTTTCGATATTTTTTTGGCTGCACAAAGCAGCATATGCCTTTAACTTCTCAGGGATTTCGCGCTTCTGATACTTTGTGGGCTTTCCTTCTTCGATTAATTTCTCTATCGCAGAATCCACCTCTGAAGGAGCAACCAACTGGGTTACAATACCCAGTGCTTTTGCATCTTCAGCGTTGACGCGTCTTCCGGTAAAGACATAGTATTTGGCAAGCTCCGGTCCGGCAAACCGGGCGATCCGAAGCATGCCGCCCAATCCGGGATAAATGCCGATGCCGGTTTCCGGAAATCCCATGGAGCCCGCAGGTGTGGCGATGACCGCCTGGCAGGCAAGGGCCAGTTCACTACCGCCGCCAAGAGACAGACCGTCAAGCAGTGCAATGGTGAGTTTTTCCGAATTTTCGATTCTAAGAAACAGCTCTTGTCCTTTGCGCGTAAAGTCGATGATATCCTGGATCCGGTCGGATTTAATTTTATTGATGAAATACCGGATATCAGCACCGGCGACAAAGGCCTTGCCCGCGCCCTGGAAAACCACAGCTTTTACATCAGGATTTTTTTCAGTTTCTGAAAATCGCTTATCCAACTGGAAGATAACGGTTTCGTTTAACGCATTCATGGCCTCTGGGCGATTGAGTGTAATGGTGGCGATGTCGTCTTTGATTTCTAAATCGACAAAATTGAACTCAAACGGTTTGCCGAGTTCTTTCTGTTTGGTCAGAACCTGCGGCATTTTAAAGTCGGGATATTTTTTCGTGATGGCCTCTACCGCTGCATAGGTTTTGTCGACACCGATTTGGTTGATTATTTCAAACGGTCCCATGATCCAACGTAAACCGATTTTTGCACCGCGGTCAGTGTCTTCCATGGAGGCCACCCCCTCATCCACCAGGGCAGCGGCCACTCCTAAACAAACACCGTAAAATCTTTCAATGACCGCCGGAATTCTGGATTCGTCAGCGTCTCCTGCCAAGTTCCAATCTTCATTTTTCTCCATCTGTGCTTTTAGGATATCTGCCGTGGCATAAAATGGTCCGAGCTCATTGCCAAGTGTTTCAGAAGCGTGAACCGCAATGGGAATGCCGGTGACATTCATCAGTTCGAAAGGTCCCATACCGATTTTAAACGCCTGCTTGGCCGCCTGCTCAATCGTGGGGATGTCTGCCATTTTTTCTTCAAACATTCTGGTGGCTTCGTTGAGAAACGGAACAAAAAAACGGTTAACGGCAAAACCGGGCGTATCCTTTACCACAATAGTGGTTTTGCCGTGGAGTTTCGCCGCCAAAAGCGATTTTTGCAAAGTTTCCGGGCTGGTTTCGCCATGGGGAATCACCTCTAAAAGACGATTTTTAGCCGGGTGGTAAAAATAATGAAGGCCGATGAACCTGTCGGGGCGGGAGGTTAGCGCTGCAAACTCGCGAACATAAAAACTTGATGTATTGGTCGCTAGAATAGTTTTTTGCGAACAGATTTGATCCAGGTTTTTAAACAGGTCGGATTTTACCTTTTTGTCCTCGTAAACAGCTTCGATGACAAGATCGGCGTCGGCAACCGCCTGAAAGTCGGAGGTTCCGGTAACGCGCGAGAGGATACCATTTATCTGTTCGGGTTTGAATATTTTTCTTTCAATGCCTTGCTCCAGGGTTTGTTTGATATTTCCGAGGCCGCGCTCGACATATTCGTCTTTAAGGTCTACCATAACCACGTTCAGACCTTCCTGGGCGATTTTCTGAGCAATACCGCTTCCCATATTCCCCGCACCGATTACACCGATTTTGTTGATTTGCGACATTGGGCTTCCTTTAAATTGTCAATTTATGATTGACGATTGAATATTAAAAAATTGATCATCATGTTCCAATATTTAATTTTCAATTGTCAATATTCAATCTCATTTGTTTTTCCAAACCGGTTTGCGTTTTTCTTCAAAGCTCGCAATCCCCTCCAGAACGTCTTCTGTTTTCATTAATGTGTTCAGAAAAAGATCGCTGACACTCTTCAGTGCTTGGGGAAAATGCATTCCGAGGTGTTGTTTGACTGCTTGTTTGTTGAGCCGGATAATCAGCGGACTATTGGTCTGGATCTCTTTAACAATTTTGTCGACGGTTTCGTAGAACTGACCGTCTTCAACCGCGTAGGCCACCATTCCCATTTGCTGCATCTCCTCTGCGGCGTAACGTTTTCCGGTGGTGCAAATCTCTATTGCTTTGGACGAACCGACCAGATGGGGGAGACGAATAGCCGCATAGGGCGGCAGAAAACCAAGCTTAATTTCGGGTTGGCCGAAAATGGCGCTTTTACTTGCAATAATAATATCGCACGCGATGGCAACTTCCATGCCTCCGCCAAGACAAGCGCCGTGAACGGCTGCAATCGTCGGCACCTCGAGCTTGTCAATGAGTTCGAAGATTCGGTTAAAAACAGCGATCATCTCAGCGGCCATCTCCGGTTTATGATCGGAAACCTCCACGCCTGCGCACCAGCTCGGGCCTTCGCCATAGAGGACCAGACCCTTCAAATCTTTATCGGCGACAAGCTCTTCCAGTTCGCGGTTGAGTTCATTCATCATTTCGATGTTGAGTACATTGTGCTTGGGACGTGCAAACGTAATGCGCGCCACACTATCAGCTTTTTCAATTTTGAGATGCTTGAGTTCGGACATATCGATCTCCTTTATTGATTGGTGTCTTGTGTATGGTATTTCGTGTTTTGTTTTTCGTCAGTGTTTTGAGACTTCGGAAATTTGCAAAACACGTTGCACCTATTCGGTCTTTGCAAAGACATAATTCAATTGATCATTTGGAAGTTTGTTGACAACCGTCTTCATTTCCATACCCACCTTAATTTCTTCTTCCGGCAGGTCACTGGCTATTCTGCCAAACACTTTATAATCGCCGTAGTCCAACAGTGCGATACAATAGGGCACGTCTTCCTGAAAGCCGATCGGAGCAAACTCCAATTTGCTATAGGTCACCAGCTTACCCGTTCCGGTGATCTCAGACCATTCCATATTACCGGCAAAACACTGATGACAATCTGCCCGGGGCGGAAAAAAGACCCGACCGCAGTCTTTGCAGCGGGTGCCCATCACTTTGCCTTTTTCCAGATAATCGATGAAATCGTTGGTTTTGGTAATGGAGGTAAAGCTCACCGTACCGAATTTTTTAAACCGATCATCAATCTCCTTAATAGAACCCATATTTTTTCTTCCTTATTTAGAATGAACGAAAAGTATTTAATTAGCGGCTTAATATTGTAACGTTCCCGTAAAGTCCCACACCGCCGATATTATGAACCAGACCGATTTGGGGATCCTTTACCTGGATATCGCCGGCTTCCCTGCGAAGCTGCAGCACAATGGTTCGAATCTGAGATCCGCCGGTGGCTCCGATGGGATGTCCTTTGGATAGCAGACCACCATCAACATTGATGGGGATACTGCCTTCCTTATAGGTCGCTTTATCCTTAACAAGTTCTTTGCCTTCTCCCGGCTTGGCAAAACCTAAATCTTCATAGGCCATCATTTCGGCGATCGTAAAGCAATCGTGCACTTCGGCAACGTCTATATCCTTGGGCGCAACGCCGGCCATTTCATAAGCCTGCTTGCCGGCCTGCTGGGCGACGGCTAATCCGGTAAAGACATCTCTTCCGGCCAAATTTACACTGGCCGTGGCAGCCCCGAGGCCCATTATCCACACGGGTTTTTTACAGAGGGCTTTGGCTTTTTCTTCATTGGCTATAATTATGCAAGAGCTTCCGTCCGCATTGGCGCAGCAGTCACCAACCCTTAAAGGGCTCGCCACCGGTCCGGACATCCGATTTTCCGGATCAGAGAACATGTCGAAGGTAACCGGTTTGCGGTAGACCGCCTTGTCATTCAACTGGCCGTACGTGGCCGCCTTTACCCGAATCAACGCGAGATCCTCCAGGGTAGTGCCGTATTTTTCCATATGCGCACGGGCAAACATGGCATAATAAGCCGGCATCATGGTGCCGAAAGGGCTTTCCCACTGAATATCCGCACCTCGGCCCATTCGCTCCTGGGATTCAGAAGAGGAAATCTCCGACATTTTTTGAAACCCAATGACGGCCACAACATCATGAAGTCCTGACTTGACCAGAGAATAGGCTAATCGGACTCCCATGCTGCTGGAGGAACACAAGCTTTCCACATAAAAGGTCGGTTGCGGATTTAGGCCCAGATACTCGGCAAATACGCCGGCCGGTGATCGTTGTTTATCATATTCCGGGGCAGAACAGATGACGGATGCGTCAATATCCTTGGTTGTCAAGCGGGCATCCTGCATGGCCTCCTTGAATCCTTCAAACGCCAGTTCCCGTATCGAACCCGGATATGACCTCACAAACGCACTTTGTCCTACACCGATTATTGCTATTTTAGACATCAGAAGTCTCCTTACTAAACTAGGCAGCCAATGAAAAAAACTTATTTATACCTAAACTGATCGGTTCCAGGTTGAGGGTTCAAGGTTCAAGGGTTATAAACGAAGGACACTGCTCACAATTTTTATCAAGATCTATGTTCGCCAACATAACCTTTTGGGTGAGGTGGCTGTGGAGCAATGACGAAGACAGGATCCCCTTGATATGATTCGGTGAGGGTTTTTCAACCCGGAACCCTGAACGCTGAACCGCTCAACCCAGGTTATATATACTGACCTCCGTCTACCTTAATTACCTCTCCGGTAATATGCCTCGCTTTTTCGGATGCTAAAAAGGCTACTAAATAGGCCAAATCTTCCGGTTGACCCACTTGTTTCAGCGCGCTTTCACCCATTGCCATATCAACGATTTTATCCCTGGCTTCCGATTCTTTGAGCATCGCGGTTTCAATCAGCCCGGGAGCGACGGCATTGACATTCACACCGAATCCACCAAGCTCCTTTGCCAGCGCCTTGGTAAATCCGATAATACCGGCTTTTGATGCCGAATAGTTCGTTTGACCGAACTTCCCGCGTAGTCCGTTGATTGAGGTGATATTAATAATCTTGCCGTATTTTTGGTCCTTGAATATGGGTGCAGCCTGGCGGGTAAAATTAAAATAGCCTTTTAAATTGACCTCCAGTACCCGATCCCATTGTTCTTCACTCATTTTCCAGGACACCCCGTCCCAGTTCATCCCGGCATTGTTGACCAGGATATCCAATCTTCCAAATTCACCGATGGCAGTCTGAACCACACGTTCGGCGTCGGCAAAAGATGATATATCGCATCGAACAGCCACGGCCTTGCGCCCCATTGACCGTATTTCCTCTGCATATTGTTTCGCCTCAGCCTCGTGTTTGCGATAGGTAAGACAGATGTTGGCGCCTTCGCGGCCCAATTCGAGAGAAATCGCAGCTCCAATACCTTGAGAGCCCCCGGTGACCAATGCATTTTTTCCCTCTAATAGCATTTTTTTCTCCGTTTCTCGTTAAAAAATCAGTTAAAATTATACCGTCTTATAGTTTTGCAACTGATACCACTTTCAATCAATGGACGACTCTATTTTTGCACCAAATTTAAAATAGGTTTACTAACGGGAAAAGGACCATTTCGGTTGAAAGTTAATTATTTCTGGGGTTTGCCGAGTACCGCTTCCATAAATTTCACATCAAAGGCATCACCCTGAGCCTGACGCCGGCGATACTCAATAAAATCGATCGTGTCCTCGCCCGTGATCTTTTTGGTGTTGAACGCATTGAATCCGAGATAGGCCTCGCAATTCATGTTGGCAGCAAGCCAATGACGATTGATGACCTTAGCCTGATCCCAGAAAAATTTCTTTTTCAAGCGGATACCTTCAACGCTTTTGATAAGGCAGCCCGGAAACAGGTTGGTATAGGTCCAAATAATTCGATTTACTTCAGCATCAAGAAGCTCAAAATCGATCTTCGCATTTTTCACATATTCCCGTGCTTTCTTTGCCTCTTCGCCGGTCTTGAATTCACCGAAAACAATTTCACCGTCATCGATATACTTGTCGATAATGACAGCTGGATTGCGTACCCATTTGCCGTTATCTTTTATGACCGGGAGACATTTTGAAATCAGGCCCAGATGTTTCATTTTGTATGCGCTCCACATTTCACAGGAAACGCAATTCCACAATGCAAGTTCTATCGGAAGCATCCACGGTAGAAAATCACTGCTGCCTCCGTCGGGTGCTGACCCATGCCGTGGACCTGCCTGGCCGAATATGGCTAAGTCACTGGCAACAGAGGTATCGCAAGCCATTCCGATTTCCTGACCGCCGGCAACCCGCATACCGTTTACCCGACAGATGGTGGGCTTTTTGCAGCTTAAAATGCTGTCGACCATGCCGTTAAAAAGATCCATGTAATGACCGTATTCATTCGGCCGCCCGGAATAATACTCGGCATACTCTTTGGTGTTGCCTCCGGTGCAAAACGCCTTTTCACCGGCAGCGGTAAATACCGCCGCCACAACGGACGTATCTGCCGAGGCGCGTTGAAAACCGGCAATAACACCTTTTACCATTTCAGTTGTATATGAATTGTATTGTTTGGGATTGTTTAAAGTGATCCAGGCGCAATAAAGGCCATCAACTTTATTTCCTTTGGGATCGAGGATGGGTTTTTTTTCGAAGATAATACCCGGGGCTTGATCGGAAAAATGTTCATCTCCCCACAGATAATGATCTTTCAGACCCGATTCTCTCGGCAACCAGCTTAAATCTGCCATTGGCTCTCTCCTTTGTTTGATGAAGTTTATGTTTATTTGCAGTATATTCTTTCTAAATGTGGGTCACCTCGGCGTTGAAACAAATCCGTTTAAGATATAGCTATATATTAGCTACATGCGTGTTTAGTCAAGAAAAAAAACTGTGATTTATAACACGAACCGGTTCTACTCTGATGATGATTGAAAGGGTTGCGCAAATAATTTACTAATTCAGGAAAAGAGCCGTTTCCGGATAAGAACTAATTGGCTTGACACCCGCTTTCGCGCATTGATATTTGATTGAGATATAAATGGTTAACATTTATTCTATACTAAAACTGGGGTGCTCTTAAATCCCCGCCTGACGCTATATGGGCAAGAATCTCGCAAAAGAAATTTTCCGTACAACCCCCAAAGGCGATGTGCGAATTCGGACATTCTGTAATTCCAGAGAGATTCGCCAATACACACTTGACAGTCAATTTAGCACCCACTCCCAATATAAGTCCCTTTATACCAAGCGGGATACGTTGGAGCAGATAGCACAGCAGCCGGATACAAATGTGGTTTTAGCTTTAATCGAGGCGAATACGATCATCGGTTTCGGTGTGATGGCCTATCCCGAACCGGGTGAGCGATGGTCCACGTTAGGCCCTCAACTTATGATGGAAGTCAAAGCCATTGAGGTTGCACGCACTTGGCGATCTGCAAAAATCGCTTCCGATATCATGAAAATGCTGATTGAACATCCACTGATAGAAGATAAAATCGCCTATATGGTCGGATATTCGTGGACCTGGGATCTCGAAGGGACGAAGAAGACGGCTCAGGAATATCGTAGTATGCTCATCAGATTATTCAGGCCGCACGGATTTCAGGAGTATCAGACCAATGAACCGAACATCTGTTTGAAGTCGGAAAATGTGTTCATGTGCCGCATAGGTAAAAATATGTCCGAGGTAATTCTAAACCGGTTTAAATGGCTGCGATTCGGACTTTCCCCTTGGACCTGGGCTGATGGAGGTCCTGGGACTTAATCATGTTCAAAGTCTTAAAACTTCATCAACCGAATTTGGCAGGTTTGACAGTTTTTAATGGAAGATGATAAGGAATATTTCCTGCGCAAGTTACCTTTTTGTCGGGATATGAAAGGAAAGGAGAGAGTAGATGTTAAGCGAACGAATCGTTTATTTAAGCGGAGATTTTGTTGCCTGGAAAAACGCAGCGGTTCACATTATGAGTCACAGCTTTGGTCGGGGATCGGCCATTTTCGAGGTCATCAGTTTTCATAATACCGATTCCGGACCGGCCGTTTTTCGACTCAAAGAACATATTCGACGGCTTTTCAAAACCGCTGAGCTTCTCGATATGGAACTGCCCATCTCGCATGAAGATTTTTATGAAGCCGTTGGGAATACAGTAAAGCGCAACCACCTTAAACAGGGTATTATCAAGGTTATCTGCTATTATCCTCAGTTTTCCCTTGAAGTGATTCCACCCAAAGAGAAACTGAATGTTTCCGTTTTTGCCCTTGACCCCGCTCAGGATTCAGAGGGCGGCTTTTCTGCCGTACCGTCAACAACCGCCTGCATCAGCAACTGGCGAAAACTTGATCCTCAAACAGTCCCCATTCGAGCCAAGGCAGCTGCAAATTATCTTAACAGCATGGTGGCGCGTTTAGACGCCAAGAAGCGTGGCTTTGAACACGCCATTATGCTTGATACACAGGGATTTATCGCTGAAGGCGGAACCGAATCGGTTTTTCTGGTAAAAGACGGTCAGCTCGTGACCCCATCATTGGGTGCGATTCTGAAGAGCATTACGCGTAAATCTGTTCTCGAAGCCGCAGAGGTTGAGGGCATCCAGACGGTTGAAGGTCGATTGTCTCCCGAGTTGATTTATGAAGCAGAAGAAATATTTTTTTCCTGCAGCCCGATAAAAGTTTTGCCGGTAGGCCGGATCGAAGACCGGGTAATGGAAAACACTCCCGGACCGGTGACCCAAAAAATGGCGGCGTTGATGAATGACATTGTCACCGGTAAGGACAAGCGTTTTGAGCATTGGCTCGATCCTGTCCAATAGTTTGTGTAAATGAAAGCTGAAGCAAAAAAGATTCTTCAAGGCAATCAATTGGCGGCTGCCCGGTTAATTCGCATGCTTGAGGACGCCGAACCGAAGGGTATTCAAGTCCTCAAGGCGCTTTACCCTCACACCGGCCATGCCTATATCCTGGGTCTTACCGGACCGCCTGGTGCGGGAAAATCAACCTTGCTGGCACATTTGATTACCGAATTTCGACAGAGGGATTTGAAGGTGGGTGTGGTGGCTGTTGATCCTTCAAGTCCCATTTCCGGGGGTGCATTGCTGGGTGATCGGTTGAGAATGCGTCAACATACGGAAGACAAAGGCGTTTTTATCCGTTCCATGGCGACCCGCGGTCATTTGGGAGGCCTCAGCAAAACCACCAATGAAACCGTTCTTGTCTTAGATGCCATGGGCTATAATGTCATCGTAATTGAGACGGTCGGCGTAGGACAGGACGAAGTGGAAGTGGCCGAGTCGGTTCATACAACCGCAGTTGTCAGTCTGCCGGGGATGGGTGACGAGATCCAAGCTATGAAGGCGGGACTTCTGGAAATCGCAGATATCTTTGTTGTGAATAAGGCCGATAAACCCGGGGCTGACGATGTCGTCGATCAGCTTCGACTTATGCTCGACATGCGCGGCGAATCTGAGAATGAATGGAAACCGCCCATCATTAAAACGGTGGCGATAAACGGGGAGGGGGTCGAAGCGCTTGTCGATGCTTTCGGCGCGCATCGCCGATACTTGGTGGAAACCGGAAAATTCGATGAGTGCAATATTGAACGTGAATATCAATTCTTTCGACGCCTGGTCATGGAGATGGCCGCTGACAAGATCTTTGGCAATCCGGACGATTTGCCGGCCTACAATGACCTGATCACCGATTTAAAAGCCCGCAAGATTGACCCGTATACTGCCGCTGAAACGCTTGTAAAAGGTATAAAGTGTAACATTTAGTGGTCATGTCGCACAAATATGTTAAATAAGTCGTATTGGATATGCAAGCATAGTTGTGTCCTTGAATTGAAAAAATTCCAAGCACCAAATAACAAACTGGATTTTGTAAATTACATATAGGACACCACATAGTCTGGATATAGATTTACGCTTAGCGGATAGCTAACCCAAATTGCTAATATTTAATGAACTGCAGAGTCGCAGAGAAAGGGCAAATAGTATGGGTAAAAAAGTTTTATTCGCCTTGCTGGGGTCGATTTGCTTTATTGTAGCCGGTTGCGTTTCAAAGAACCAATATGTAGAACTTGAAAATCAATTAACATCAACCCGGGGGCGGTTGGAAAATGAACAAAGGCAATTGGCTGATCTTCAGACCAAATACAATAAATTGCAAGATACAAACATGTCGCTGTTAAATACCATAGAGGACCTGAAGTTCGAACTGCGTCAAGAAAAGACAGCTGTAATCGAAAAGGAACAAGCTATTGCCGAATTGGACCTGCTTCGAAAACAGATGGAAGACAGTCTTAAGGAACAGATTGCCGAAAAGGAGCAGATCATTTCAGAGTTGGATAAAACCCGCATGGAGATCGAATCCAGTCTAAAAGAGCAGATCGAGCAAAAGGATATCAAAATTGAAGAAATCGAAGGCAAATTAAAGGTTACCTTTGTTGATAAAATTCTATTTGCTTCCGGCAGCGTGAGAGTAAGGACAAAAGGTAAAGAAGTACTTTTAAAATTAGCCGATTCGTTTAGAGAAAGAACAGACCAAAATGTCGTCGTTGAAGGCCATACGGATGATGTTCAAATCGGCAAGGCGTTACAAACAAAGTTTCCGACCAACTGGGAATTGTCGACAGCAAGAGCCGCGGCCGTCGTCCGTTTCCTAAAGGATGAAGCGGGCATAGAGCCGGAAAGATTAACTGCCAGTGGTTTCAGCCATTATCAGCCGGTTGCCTCAAATGAGACCGAAGAAGGACGAAGCCAGAATCGCCGCATAGAAATTATCTTGGTTCCGCAGCGCTAACAACTCATTCATTAATTCCTGAAACCATTTAATTTGACGGGTGAATTATGCAAAGAAACAGTGGCGATATTATTGCCGGTGTCCTGCGTGAACGGGGCCTACAATTTCTGTTTACGCTTTGTGGCGGACATATTTCCCCGCTACTGGTAGGTGCCAAAAAAAGCGGGATTCGAGTCATCGATGTCCGTGCTGAGGCAAATGCCGTTTTTGCGGCCGATGCGGTAGCCCGTATGACCGGCAAACCCGGCGTTGCCGCTGTCACTGCCGGGCCGGGGGTAACCAATACTATCACCGCTTTAAAAAACGCGCAAATGGCGCAATCGCCATTAATCCTTCTAGGGGGGGCGGCTCCCACGGTGCTTAAAAACAAAGGGGCGCTTCAGGATATCGATCAACTCTCTTTGGTCAAGTCGATTGTTAAAATGAGTGTCACCATTCGTCGCAATTGTGACATTATCCCCGTGATCGAGCAGGCATTTCAGGTTTCACAGTCCGGGGTTCCTGGGCCGGTATTTATCGAATGCCCGATTGATCTGCTTTACACTGAAGAACTCGTGCGTCAATGGTACGGTAAAAAACCCGCCAGCGATCAAAAGCCGGGCCTTAAAAGCAGGTTGCTGGGGTATTATCTGCAGCGCCATGTGGATCAAATGTTCGAATGTAAATTCGAAGAAATGACTCCCGGCGCATTTACGGTAGAATCTCCGGATCTGGATGTTGACTCAGTTTCCAAAGCGGCCGTTCTGATCAGCACCGCCGAAAGGCCAGTGCTGATCGTGGGAAGCCAGGCAATGCTGCATCCGGATGAAGCCAACAAACTTGCCGATGCCGTCATGTCAATGGGAATACCGGTTTATCTGACGGGTATGGCTCGCGGGCTTTTGGGAAAATCGCACCCCCTGCTGATGCGCCATCGCAGAAGAGAGGCTTTGAAAGAAGCGGATCTGGTATTGGTTGCCGGCATGCCGTTTGATTTTCGCTTGGATTACGGGCGGGCCATCGGTGCCGGCGTGAAGGTTATATCCGTAAATCGCAGCAAATCAGAATTAAAAATGAATCGCAGGCCTGATCTGGGCGTTTTATGCGATCCGTTTCTATTTTTGTGTGCAATTCCCAATGCGCTGGGAGCACAAAAGGGGATTTGGGATTCATGGATACAGTCGCTAAGGAAAAACGATGATAGCCGCGAGCAGGAAATCCGGAATATGGCCGGTGAAAAAACAGAGCACCTTAATCCGCTTTTTTTGCTAAACAAGTTGGATGAGGTTATTGATGATCAGAGCATAATTGTCACCGATGGCGGAGATTTTGTCGCCAGCGCATCATATACTCTGAGACCGAGGGCACCGCTGGCGTGGTTGGATCCAGGCGTTTTCGGCACGCTTGGTGTTGGTGCCGGTTTTGCTCTGGGCGCGAAATTGTGCCTCCCGGAAAAAGAAATATGGCTTATTTATGGTGATGGAGCAGCAGGGTACAGTCTCCAGGAATTTGATACCTTTGTCCGCCATGGCCTTCCGGTTATCGCACTCATCGGCAATGACGCCGGCTGGACCCAGATAGCCCGCGATCAAATCCAGTTATTTAATGATGATGTGGCAACTCAGCTGCGCTGTACGGATTATCACATAGTGGCTGAGGGCTTTGGTGCTAAAGGTTTTCTATTAGATAAGCCGGAAGACATCGATGATATTTTTGAAAAGGCAAAACAGGCTGCTTGGAATGGCACACCGGTCTTAATTAATGCGCCCATCGGCAAAACCGACTTCCGCAAAGGCTCCATCTCAATGTGATGAATACGTTCCTTTTACCTATCCCGGACAAGCTGGAACCAAACAGGCTAAAATCCAATATTCAATCCTGTTTTGAAACGCTGGCAAGGGGTAATTCTATGAAACAATGGTAAAGCCTCCACCTAATATATAAGAATATCTTAACCTAATGTAGGGATTATATTATGACCGAAAAAAGAGTTGAAGACATCAAAGTCAAACAAAATGAAAAGGATATTTTAGACGTCATATATCGAATAAATGCCTGGAAAGGAAGAGATATAAAGTACGAACGAGTAATAGGAGGAATAACAAATCCGAATTGGAAAGTAACCGTAGAGTACAAATCCTATTTTGTGAAAATTCCCGGAAAAGGCACCGAGTCTTTCATAGATAGAAACAACGCCCACACAGCCAACTTAATTGCAGCAAATGAAAATATCGGCCCTGCGGTTTGTTATTTCTTTGAGGATACAGGTGTTGAAGTATTTGAGTGGCTTGAAGGTTATCGAACTTTAAATTTTGGCGATGTACTCAATAAGGACATATTTCACAAGATCATTGATACCATCAAAAAATTTCACCAGCATAAAAAAATGAAGTTGTCATTTACTAAAACGCCTTTTGAACAAACCTTCGAAATGCTGAAATTGGCACAAGACCTAAAGGGCTATATACCACCCGAAATTGACAGAATGGAGTGGCTCGCACATAAAATTGAAGAATCTATCATGACTGCAGGCATTGACTACGTTCCATGCCATAATGACCACTGGTCAGCTAACTACCTGTATGATGAGGAAACCCGGGACCTGAGACTTACTGATTTTGAATATGCGACAATGAGTGATGCATGTTTGGATGCTGCGGATATATCAGGGACCAATTACTTCCATGAAGCGATGGATAAAGAATGGATACGGTATTATTATGGTGAATATGACGAGTTGTTATTCGCAAGAATGAAGCTATACAAGATGTTACTAGAAATCAGATGGTCGATGTGGTCCATTGTGCAGGCGCAACAATCATCGGTCCAAGATTACGATTACTATGAGTGGTTTGGAACGAAGATGACTCGCCTAAAGCAATTCTGGAACGACTCACGGCTCGATTACTGGCTTAAATTAGTAAAAGGAGAATGCACCTTCTGATCGGTTGGCCGGCAGTGCTGGTAAAGAAATATATGATTAATAAAAATAAAGAACAGAGCGGAGAAAAATATCATGTGCGCGCTGAAAGTTGTCGAGGCGATTAAAAAAGACCTGATTGAGTTTACCCAGACAATTGTTAAGATCCCTTCACTTACCGGTGAAGAGGAAAAAATCGCAAAAGTCGTTCTCGCAAAACTCCAGGATTTCGGAGTAGATGAAACTTGGATCGATGAGATTGGGAATGTCATCGGAGTACTGCATGGCCAGGACCGTGGACCGAACATCTTATTAAATGGACACCTTGATGTCGTGCCAGCCGGACGGCTGGAGAACTGGCGCTATGATCCCTTCGGGGCAGAAATTGACGCAAATGGAAATATTCAGGGAAGAGGCACGGCGGATATGAAAGGGGGTCTAAGCGCACTGGTCTTTGCTATGAAACTGATAAAAGATATCAGGGATCGAGGCGTCGAACTTCCAGGCGACATCATCTTCTCGGCCGTGGTGTTTGAAGAAGCCGCCGAGATGTTTGGAATGGAGTATCTGTGCAAGAAATCTTTACCGAGCAAGGAGCTAAGCTTTGATATCTGCTATCTTGCGGAGCCGACAACAGGCAAGGTCAATCTTGGGCATCGCGGCAAGGTCGAACTCGTTGTGGAGACACAGGGCAGAATAGCTCATTCATCACAACCTTGGCGGGGAATTAATGCTTTGCAGAAGATGGTTCCCGTCCTGAACCAAATCTTTAACAAGGTAGGACAGGAACTTCCGACCCATCCCGATCTTGGGCAATGCTCCATCACTGTAACGAATATAGTATGCAAGCCGGGGGCCTTAAGCATCGTGCCTGATGAATGCGAAATCTCCGTTGATCGTCGCTATGCTCCTGAGGAAACCCCAGACAGCATCGTTGCCGAGTTCGAGGAGATATTCGATGAAATCAGCAAAGCGGATCCTGAGTTTGAGGCAAGCGTTCGGGTACGCACTCTATTGGAGAAATCATACACCGGCTATATGAAGGAGGTACAGAAACATCATCCTGTATGGATCGTCGAAAGAGACCATCCCTTTGTCCAGAAGACGTGTCACGCGTTGAAGCGGATTGGACAGCAAGGGGATATGGGTTACTTTTTAGGTGGAGTCGATGGCGGTATGACGGCCGGGTTGATGGGAATTCCAACCATAGGCTATTCCGGGGCAGATGAGAACCTGGCTCATACTCCTGAAGAGAATATTCCAATTAAGACTTTAGTGGAAGATACGGAGGCATATGTTAGCATCATTTGCGAACTATTTAACATCAATAATATAAAGCTCCTTAGCTAGTATCTGAAACATGTTTTCTATTGACAAATGGAGTCTATTCTTTATAGTTTGAAACACCGAAGGTTTGCCTATCTTCTTGGTAACCATCCTATTGCATTTATATGATTTGAAAGTCATGATACTCGCAAATCGATATAAGCGCTTTAAATCCCGCAGTCCTCCGCTGCAGTAGCAAATTCGTGCAGAACTATATGGAAATTTATAATGAAATCAAAATGTTCGATGCCTGTTGGGTGGCATCGAAAGCGGAAAACGACGATAGTCCAATGGAGAATTGTTTAAAAAAAGGAGGTGTTAAGATGAAAAGACTAGCGACAATGCTGTTTGTGCTTTTCGTATGTGCCCTGGTTTTTGGGATGCAAGCTGCATGGGCGGCAGATGCCAAGGTTTTAAGAGTCGGTTGGCTATCAGAACCTAAGACTTTAGACCCGGTTGGACCATCCGACAATCCTTCCCTATGGGCTCTGCACAATGTTCATGATACCTTAGTGCGTGTTTCCAATGATTCTAAGAGCATTGAGCCTGATCTTGCAAAATCGTGGGAAGTGTCAACCGACAACTTGACCTACACATTTCATCTGCGCTCAGGTTTAAAATTTCACAATGGTGAGGATGTGACTGCTGAAGACGTAGTATTTTCACTTGACCGAACGCGTAATCCTGAAGAGTGCCCCTATTCTTCGATGTTCGACCCGATTAAGGAGATTCAGGCTGTCGATAAACATACGGTTAAAATCGTTTTGAGCGCTCCTTATGCTCCGATACTGGCAGACTTGGCAATGTTCAATGCAGCCATCATTCCCAAGAAGTACTTTCAGGAAGTTGGCGGTACGGAGAAGTTTGGCCGACATCCCATCGGTGCAGGCCCTTTTAAGTTTGAATATTGGAAACCCGGCGAGGAAATAATGTT
>WOR8_10001075_pt1 | contig 27738 bp, 13 predicted proteins | sample DeeMarSeWOR38_10_FD_19890 | JGI IMG/M metagenome (IMG submission 19890) | reverse complement strand
ACCTTGAGTACCTTGTGCACCTGTAGTTCCTTGGCGTCCTTGTGCACCTTGAATACCTTGAGTACCTTGAGTACCTTGGAGACCTTGATGTCCTTGAGTTCCCTGAAGACCTTGAGTTCCTTGGAGACCTTGAGTTCCCTGAATGCCTTGCGTTCCCTGGATACCTGCTGCATAAGGATCTGTCCAAGATATTCCTGCACCCGTTGAAACTAAAATATCTCCAGAATCACCTTTTGCATGATTACTATCATATAGACTACCATGAATATCAACATCTCCGCCAACTGCTAAAGCAGTTCCTGATAACATATGGGTTAAACCAATGCCAACCCCATAGTTAAACAACCAAGCATCAGTTCCAAGACCACCAAAAGCACCCTCTTTAAACCACATAATTTTCTTATATGTGGGAGGAAGAGTTTCAATGCCAACAATATTGAGATTGACTAATGGATTACCTTCTGTAGATGCAAGTGCAACACCACCATGATTTGCTGTTGTATCAGTTGAAGCATCATTTCCATTAGAATCAGTTCTAAATCCAAGAATAAGATCTGAATCACTGACTCTGAGAGTTTCTGTAAATAATGTTGCAGAAGTACCACCAATTGTTATGCTTCCATCAACATATAAATCTCTACCTATAGTGACATCTCTACCAACAAATAAATCATTACCATTAAAAGTTAAATTATCAGAACCTGCTGGATTATTCGAACCATCTTTATATACAACCTGATCTGCAGATCCAGCTACAGGACCTGTTATACCTTGAGTACCTTGGAGACCCTGATGCCCTTGAGTACCTTGAGTACCTTGGAGACCTTGAGTACCTTGTGCACCTGTAGTTCCTTGGCGTCCTTGTGCACCTTGAATACCTTGAGTACCTTGAGTTCCTTGAAGACCTTGATGTCCTTGAGTTCCCTGAAGACCTTGCAATCCTTGAGAACCTGTAGCACCTGTAGTTCCTTGGCGTCCTTGTGCACCTTGAATGCCTTGAGTACCTTGAGTACCTTGAGTTCCTTGAAGACCTTGATGTCCTTGGAGACCCTGATGTCCTTGAGTACCTTGGAGACCTTGTAATCCTTGAGAACCTGTAGCACCTGTAGTTCCTTGGCGTCCTTGTGCACCTTGAAGACCTTGATGTCCTTGAGTTCCCTGAAGACCTTGTAATCCTTGAGAACCTGTAGCACCTGTAGTTCCTTGGCGTCCTTGTGCACCTTGAATGCCTTGAGTACCTTGAGTACCTTGGAGACCTTGAGTACCTTGAAGACCTACTTGCTGACTAAAAGTAATGGTTGCTGTTGTTCCAGCACCAGTCGCAGTTACTCCAGCGCCGACGAAATTAATAGTATGGTAATCTGTACCAATACCTACTCCTTCTTCTGCAATTTCAACGCCAGTTAATGTGGTATTAATAATATTTTCAATAGTTTCTATTGCATCAACATTTGTCCAAGTTACACCCGCTCCAGTAGAAACTAAAACTTGTCCTTGAGAACCTACTTGATTATCTCTATCATATAAACTTCCGCGCAATCTTAGATCGCCATTAACATCCAAGTCAGCAGTTGCTGCTGTAGTTCCAATACCAACCTTACCAACAACTTCAACAGTTGTTTTATTTTCTGAATAAGAACTTATGCCGACTTTTAAATTCTTTTGGCGATTGCTAAGATATTTTGCCATTTTGGATTAAAAAATGTATTGATTAATTTAATGATTCTAAAATACTTGTAACAAATTTTAAATTTGAAGCATTACTGCCAGATAATACTAATTTATCTCCACTTTCAAGGACCAATTTTCCAGTTAATAAATTTGCAGTATCATTTCCGGAAATTGGAAAATCCTTCAATAATTCTGTATCAGTTGTGCTTCTTCTATGTACTAATGTAATATCTTCAGATGTTGATCCAATGTTTGCAACTTGTGCCAAAAGAACAACACCAGTATATCCAGTTGGTGCTGAATATACCTCAGTTTCCGTTAAAGAAACTACAGCAGTTACTGTTTGGAATACATTTAGTGCTAATGCCATATTATTCTCCTAATGCTAGAATGAATGGGGTTAATGTAGAAAACAAACTCTTAGAATAAAATCTCCCAGAAATAGTTCCGGTTTGTTGGTCAACTACAACACCATCACCAATTCTAAAATTACCTGCTTGATCTGTTGAAGTGTATACAACAAGTCCTCCATTTCTTGAATCAGTTTCCTGCTCTTGAATTGGAATTCCTCCAGCTTGGGGAAATGCGGTATCAATATCAGTTCCTGTACCTATGTATTCCATTGAATGACCTGATGCAAGAACTCTACTTTGTTTGAAGAAAACCGCAGTAGATCCAACTCCAACAGAATATGGAACGTTTTCAGTTACTGTAATAGTGCAAATGCCAGAAACAACTGGTGTAGATTCTTTAATTGAATAATATGTTGGAATCAAAACTGCAGATCCAGTAGCGGTTGTTCCTGCTCCTTGAGGACCTGTAATAGTAATTGATGGAGTATGAGTGTATCCTCTACCATTAGAAACAATTTCAACATCAACAACTTGACCATTCTTAACTTCAGCAACTGCTGTTGCAGGAACTCCCCAAGAAGTTAAAGGTCCATCAATACTAATTGAAACGTTTTCAGTATATCCACTACCACCATTAGTAATAATGATATCATCGACAGTATAGTATAAATCTTCAATATAAATCACTTGCCCATCAAAGGGTCTTACTGCATTTATTGCAACTGTTCCTCCAGATGTGTATGTATGTGGAAGAGTTGATGCTCCAACATACACCTCAAATGATGTGGAACTTGGAATCGAAACCACTTCAAAAATGTGTCCACTGTTTCCTGATGGATATGTTACTGTAGTTACTCCACCATCAGATGTGCAAGTAAATCCAAGACCAGAAATGGTCAGTCCCATACCAACATTAAAGTTGTGATTGGAACTGACCGTTATCGTTGTAAGTCCAGTTGTATTATCGTAAAGTGCATTTGTAACATTAAATGTTGGAACATTTAAATCCAAAACAAATGTATCAGAATTTGCTGCAGCAGCACTAGTAATAATTCCAGTATATTTTCTAGGACCTACTCCATCAGCAATTAAAGCATAATTTCCAAATGATGAATTGGAGTTTGTTAAATCACAAGCACCACCAGATCCACAATAAACTGAAATATCATTACAAATAGTAAACAATGAAACTAGCTGGGCATAACCTTCATTTGTAATAGAGACTCCAATGCCACCTTGATTATATTGAGTAAAGGAGTCTACAACCATACTCTTCAATTTACCAATACAATCAGAACCATCAATTAACATTCCAATACTATTGGAAATGAAGTTTGTACAATTTCTAATGTATGGTGATTGTGAAGTAAATCCAACAACTGTAGGGTCGAATCTAACACAAGCCTTTCCAGAATCTACAGATCCTTTAAAAGACATGTCCGAAACATAAGCACCTTCTCTTACATAAAAAAGATCTTGATTGGAATTCTGTGGAGTAATAGTTACTTCTCTTAAACTATCTCCAATTATAGAAACTTTTTTTGGTATAGTTAAAGGATTATCTTCTATATAAGATCCAGCAGTAATTCTAATAATGGATCCTTCTTCTGCGATTGCAAGGGCTCCTTTGAGGGTTCCTTTTGCGTCTCCGAGTTTTTTTCCTGTGTTTGTATCGCTTCCGTCTTTTGTGACATAATAAACATTAGATACTGTTGCTCCAGCACCAACTCTTACAATGTCGGTGCCTATTCCGGTTCTTTCTCTTCTAACTAAGAGGTCGGCATCATAGGTATTGAGGGCTAGCTCACCTAGAGGTAGTTGCCCCAACGTTGGTATTTTTCCAGGTACAGAAGACCTTTTAATTCTAATATTTGGATCTGCCATTCAACCTCTCATAGTTGGTAGAAACCGTATAGATTCTTATATAAGAATCTCTATTATTTATAGTATCAAACTAATTGAAGTTATTGAAAATCTTGAGATTCTGTTTTAGTTGTTCTTTTAGTTTTTTTTGCTTTTTCCAACTCATTTTGTAGAGATATGTTTGCCTGTGTCAGAGTCTCTACTTGAGTTTCAAGTACAATTGTTTTATTGAAAAGGTCAAATGCTTTTTGCTGATATTTTGCCAATACGGATTTCAAATCTTCTTCAGACATAAAAAATACACCCAGTAAACTGAGTGTATTTATTTGAATTATTTAATTAGTTATCAGAAAGATCCACCATCAACTGTGATATTCTCTAAGAATCTTTCAGAACCTGTACAACTAATAACCTGAGATTCTCCTGCACAATCGTTCAACCAAAGTGATCCAATTTCAAGAGCAGCATATCCTGAAGGTGTGATTTGTGGAAGATCCGTAGAAACTCCAACTGCTTCTGTTAGATTTGAAGCAAGTACAAATCTTGAACTTGATGCTTCCCAAATAACAGCAGAAGTTTTTCCAACTCCAGCATCACCGTAATTCATTAAAATTCCAAGATCCCAAGTGGTATCTGATGGAAGTGCTCCATTAACAACACCAAGTTCAATGGTGCGATCTTCAACTGTAATTTCTGATGTATTTACTTGAGTTGTTGTTCCATTAACAATCAAGTTTCCACCAATAGTTAGATCTGAAGCAGTTTCAACAGTTCCGGAATTATTGACTGTAATTGCATTAGATCCAGTCGCTGACTTAATAGATCCTGCTTGAATTGTTCCAACACTAAATGTGCCAGTTCCACTTGGATTGAGTGATGCAGCAGCACTAACTCTTACAGTCTCACCCTGTTCTCCCGCAGAAGTGTCTGCAAAGAGCATGAAATAAGTTGCATCAGTGGTAGTACCAGTGGTATCTACGGTATTAGCACGGCCAGCTGCAGTAATAACACCATTAAAATCTCCAGTTACGTTAAGGTGACCACCAATTGTAATTGTTGTGGCTCCTCCAACAGTCGCTGTACTTATAATACTATCAGACAATTGACCGTTCGTATCATCCCAAAATGGAACAGTATTATCTGTTAATGAAGCAGCACCTTTTAATGTAACTGCATCAGATGTAATGGTGATACCAGTTCCAACATTAACGTCAATTGTATAGTCAGTAGCATCATCAGAGTTTGCTGTAGTGGCAGACAGACCCTCACCACCAACAACGGTTTTGGCATACTGACCAGTTGTTTGAGTTCCAAGTCCAACTGCGTTATTTGAAATAGTAGCTTCACCAGTTAACCCATCAACAGTAACATCTCCATTAACCCTATCAGAGACATATTTGCCAATATATTCTGCAGAAATTAGTTTATTAGTTCCTTCATCAAGATCATATACTACAAAATCATCTTGATCTGCAAGTGCAGTTAAAGTACTTAATCCTGAATTACCAATATCTAAATAACTGGACTTAAGAGTTCCATAAAAATTTTGTGCTGTAATACTATTAACTCCGGCATTAACACCAGAAGAATTAATTGTAACGGCAGCACCAACAGTTAATGAAGTGGTAATTGCAACTATATTGGGAAGACCAATTGTGAGTGTTGTGCCAGCACCAACTGTTTCTATTTCGTTGGCAGTGCCAGAAATTGTCAGTGATTGAGAGTCAAGATCAACAGCACCAGTTCCAGAGTCACCGGAGAAGTCAAGATCTTGTGCAGTTACTTGGGAGTCAACATAATTTTTAATTGCAAGTGCTGATGCTAAAGTATCATGAGATGCAGAAACTGTTGTCAAATCCTCATCAATATCAGTTATTTGACTTGAACCATTAATTGTTAAATTTGTAAATGTTGCTGCGGTGCCAACTAAATCTGTAAATGTGCCTGCAGCACTTGTAGCCGCACCGATTACAGTTCCATCAATGTTACCGCCATTAATATCGGCAGTTGCGATTGTAGTAACACCAGCATTGGTGAAATTGGCTCCTGCACTGAAATCTGCAAGAACATTTACATCAAGTAGAGCATCTCCCCCGTTAGAAGTTACTGTTGTAATCCCTTGTAAGGTGGGATTTGTAAATAGTCCATTTGTTCCACCAGCAGTATCCCAGGAAAGGGTTCCATTCGTAGCAACCTTGAGGAAATACCCATCCGTAATGGTGTTAGTATCTGGGAGAATGTATGTTCCAATACCAGAAACAGAATCTGGAGATTTTAGTTGAATATAATTTGATCCCGCAGCATCAACTAAATTAAGACCAACTGATCTGGATCCATTCTCTCTAGTCCAATATCTATGGGATCCGAAAAACTTATTTCCACTAACAGAGGTGTCAAATCCAATAAAAAAATCAAAATTGTTTGTCGAAAACGCTGGTTCACCTGGGTGTAATGCTGGAACTGTTCCTGCAATTCCAGCTCCACCCCTTTTAAATTGAATCTTGGGTGATGCCATTTCTTTTATACAATTTTACTACTATTATTTAGCAAATTGTATATTAATTAAAAAGTTCCACCGTCAATATTTGGATCCAATTCTCTCTGAATTTCATCAACAAACTCATCAGCATAAGATGGTCCAAATTGGTTTGGATTTACTAGACCTGGTTGTACAGGTTCTAATGCTGCTGATTGGAGAACTTCATCTGGATTTTTTGCAATCCATTTTTTAGTGCTAGCATCATACATTAGGACATATTGATCAAGAACTCCATTACCACTATTTCCATCATCAAAATCTATCAAATCTGAAAAACTAGCAGGCACCTGAACACCTCCAATATTTGATACTACTTTAAATTTACTTGTAGATTTTAATTTTACATTAAAACTAGCCATGGTTCGTAATTTCCTCAGAAACTATGAGTGTACCTTCTACAACTCTATTAGTAAGAGAACCTGCGGAAGGAGAAGAAACAATACTAACCTGGAAGTAATTTCTACCGGGTTTAAGAGTAGCAGTTTCAGTTTTTGCCAAAGAAACTTTAATATCATTTGTCCCTGGTTCAAAAACTACTGCCTTTTCAAAACCTGCAGATGACCCTGGATATTTTTTTAGCGAAAAAATTCCACTATATCCATTAGTAAAACTGTTTGGCGACAAATCTTCACCAAAAATATCAAAAGTAACCTCAAAATCAGTTCCTCTTTCAATAGTTATCGTATTAATTTGAGCAACAGACATTTTCTTACTTTTTTAACTATTTATCTTCATCAGTATCTTTTGATTGCTGTTTTAATAACTTTGATAACTCGGCAGTTGAACCTATAAACAAAGCATTATTTGTCACATTTGTAGGACCTTTTCCTTTACTATCTTCAACTTCTTTAATATCTTTATGCAGATTCATCAACTTATCTGCTGTATCAGAAACACTTTTAATTATCTGCCCAGCAACTTCATATGCTCTAGCAGATTCCGTTTCTTGTGCAAGTTCTAAAGCACCATTTATTGCCTCTTGTCCCTTTTCCAAAAGAGAGTATATTGTCCCTCTAGCATAATCATAATCTCTCTGAATATCAGTAGACCTTTTATTCTCTGTAGTAGGTTTAGGAAGATTTTCGTCAATTTGATTCTCTTCTATTTCAACATCAACTTCCCTAGAGACTATATCTCCCGATACATTAAAAATATCATCCAACTTATCATAATCTTTCATATCTTTACTTAGAATAAATCTCCATCAAATCCAAAATCATCTCCAGGTTGAATTAATGCATTATCTGCTTGAGTAATTAATTCAATTGGAGTTCCACTTACGTGTGATGTGATAGTTGTCCCATATTGTCCTCTAGAAACAACTAAAGTATCTTGACCTATTACATTAGTTTTATCTATCTTATTAACAACTTTCATAGTTTCATTATCAATTGTAATATATGCATCTAACGGAACATTTGCAGCTTGCTGCACAGTGATTTCTGTAGTCGATTCTGTCATATCAGAATTTAATGTTGTGATTACCAAATCACTGTAACTCTTAGTTGCAACTGGTGTAACTGTATATGTAAGATCTCTCGATAGTGAATCTGCATGCCCAGAAACGAGATTGACAGTTGCTTTTTTGATAATATCTTTGTTTGCGGAAGAAGTAGGTCCAAACAGGTATGTCTTAGCACTAAACCTTAGTGTATAAACTAGTGCTCTTCTTGTTGTATAATCTCCTTCATAATTATCTTCCATATTAATGGAATCCAAAACAACAGAAATATCTCTTTTTTCACCAATTGATTTTACCAGATCTACAGTTAAATTATAAGATGGTTGAAAATATGGCAAAATTTGCTCAATTATTTGAAGCATATCATCATTCAACTTAGTCATAATACTAAGTTCAAATTGCATAGTATATGGTACAGGCATGTATGTCTTCTTCAAATCAGTAGAGTCTGTTGAAGATTTTGATATAAATGTCTGCGTTGTTGTAAGTTTTCTTGTTGGATCATAAGAAAGTCCAACAAATTCAAATGACATTCTAGGTAAAGTCATTTGAACTGGAGTATTCAAATTTGGTTGCTGTTCAATTCTTGCAAGAAACTTTTGAATTGGACCGTATGCAAGAGGAACTTTAATAACAGAATCGACATTACCAGAATCATCAAAGTGCTTAATGTTTATTGCATTAAAAAGAGTTCCGAATCCAATGATTGTTTTTCGAAATATTTCATTATAGTAATATTCAAACATATTAACCTCTTAAATTATGGAGTTCCAAATGGATTTTTTTCGCTAAAATCTAAAATTAAATCTGCTTCAGTTTCAATTTCAAGATTATCTGCAAATTTATCGCCAGTATTTGAATTATTTAGAGACTCAGAGTCTGGAAGATTATCAGTATTTATCTTTCTTAAGACATAAGATGCACCAGATTCTGAACCAACGATTGTTTCCCCAATCTTAAAATCACCGGTAATATTTGAAACTTCTAAAATATTTGAAGTTATATTCCAATACTTAACTCTTCCAGTTGTTCCGGAAACACTTCCAGTAACTATTTCATTAAATTTAAATGTACCTGTTCCACTTGAAGTATTTGGAGCACTGATTTCAATATTCGGAGCAGAAGTATAACCAAGTCCAGCATTGGTAATTTGAATACTACTTACTGTTCCATTGGACAATACTGCTGTCGCTGCAGCAGAAACTGTAGATATTCCTGTAAAAGTAATTGTGGGTTGGGTAAGATACCCAGATCCAGGTTCTGTCACTGTTATTGGCCCAATAATTCCGTCACCAATAGTTGCAGTTGCTTCTGCTCCAGATCCTTCTCCACCAACAAAACTAATTTGTGGTGCACTTGCATATCCAGATCCCGGATTTGTAATTAAAATCTTCTGAACTCTTAGTAGATTTGGATTAGACTCGCAAAAATCAACTATACCACTAATCATTTCAGCAACACCTGTTGCCCTTGTTCCTCCCGATGGTGGAGAAGAAAACTTAACTATAGGAGCACTTGTATATCCAGTTCCTCTATTTGTTATTGTTACAGATCTTACTCCACCATTGACTATTGTTGTAGTTGCGGTAGCAGTTACACCAGCACCAATCATATTCAAAGTTTGAATATAACCATAATCCTGAACACTATCGTCAATAATATCAATATCAGTATCAATAACTTCATCTTCGTATCTGAAGAGTTCGCAAGTTAATTGATAAACGTAATTTTTCTGAAGTTGATAAAATGGTTTTTCGTGCTCTACATACTTAATCTCAAACAATCGATCGCCAAGAGGAAAATAAATCAAATCCCCTTCTTTTGGTCTCGATGTTAATTTTGAATTTGGAATTTTATGAATCAAATTTTGAATATAATTTTCATATCTTTCTTTTGAAATTGTAAGAGTTAAATCATCCAACTCTTGAATTCCAAATTTTGAAAGAATTGTTCCTTGTCCAGAATATCCATCATATGATTCTACATATGCTTCAATTGGAAATGCTGTATTAAATTCAGACTCAACAACTTCTTTTATTATTGATTTCTCATTTACAAATTGTCTTGGCAAATAATAAACATCGATACCATACATTCTAAGAGACTCATTGATTAAGTCTTGGAGCATTCCCTGCTCACTTTTAGAACCGTTTAGTAGAAATGGATTAAGCATAAGTTTATCCTATCATATCTAAAGGTGGAAGTTCATAAGTTGAAGACATCTTGTCCATTAAAGAATCAATTTCTCTTTGAGCATCTTCAACAAGAGTTCTACCATCCAACTCAACTCCTCCTGGAAGTTTGAGACCTCTAAATTTATTTGAAATATTATATCCCCACTGCCTCTTCATTAATGCAGTTAGATATGGTTTCAAGAAAGAATCATTCCAAACTTCACTATAACTAGTTGGATCCATTATTTGATAACAATCAATAACAAGGTAATCACCAACATTGATAGAATTCCAATCAATATCAAGATATAATCTATCTTGTCTCTTATTAAATCTAATTTGCTTATCTGTATTCAATAAAAACTCAATGTCTTGAAGTTTCGTTTTTATCATTGAGTATGTAAGAAGTTCTAAAGAACCCCACTGATAAAAATCATTTAAAAATAATTGATATTTTACACCAAAAAGATTTCCAGAAATAGTATTTTCGCCTTCATATTTAAAAATTTTATTAACTCCAATTACGTTTGTGGGTATTGGTAGATAATTGCTATTTTCTTTATAGTCAAACTGAGTCGTTACAGAGTTAATAGTGTTATTAACCGAAGTTGTAGTTATACCAACTTTCCCCTTTCCCCTATCAATATCTTCCTGAGTTACTTGATACTTCAAATAATTCTGAATGACTCCATCAAAATGCCTTTCATAGAAAAACTGAAGAGCATCATCCACAAGATCATCAATCTGCTCATCTGCAATATTGATTTCCAAAACTGGATAACCCAATTTTCGTAGACAATAATCTATTAATTGTTGTCTTGTAGATGGTTTTGCCATTAGAATCTAGGTAAATTTAGATACGATTTCTTGTTGCTTGAAATATAATTTGACAAATGCTTTTGCGATATGCTTTGCTTGCTCAATATTTTCTATACTATCTATATCTCTAGCAAGTTTCTCATACTCGAACATTTTATTGAAATTTTCCAATTGAACCAAATCCAAATCAATCATTTTAGAGCACTCCTTAATAGATTTTTAATTTCATTAATATCATTTTTTAAGGAATTCAAATCATTTTCAATGTTTTCAATTCTTTTCACCTCAGTTTGTTTTATATTTCTCATTTTAATATAATTTTCATATTCATTAATATTAGTATTAATGATTGATTTGGTTTTTTCGTCACGAATTAGATTCTCGTGACCCTTTATTTTACTGTATTTCATTATGCCAATGCAATTACTCTAAGATCTCTTAGTTTTGGTGGATATACTTGAATGTTGGATGATACTGTCAGTTTAACACTAAAGTACCTAAATTCTGCCAAATTGTCTACACTAAATTCATAATCTTTGAAATAATTTTCAGTATCTCCATTTCCAAATAACTCATTATTTGGAACGAATTTATCGGGAGTTCCATCACTGTTGGCAATATCAATAATTTCTCCAGATACCAATTTGTTTGAATATCCTGGGAATGGATAATAAATTGGAGTTTCAGTTGGATCCTTCATTAATGCATAAAATGCTCTAATATCAGCATTTCTATTAATATATGCGGCAATATAAGTTCTTATTGAAGTCGCTGGAACTTCTAGAGAAATTGGTTTTGTTGCATAATAGAATGCTATAGGATCTTTTTGCAATGTGGAAATTCTAGAATCATTTACGTAATCTTCAATAGGTCTATTGACTCTATTGGAAACTAAAATTGCACCAACTCTATCCAAATCAATAACAGGACTGATTCTATCATTTTCTGTAGTTAAGAAAGTTCTTAGTTCAAGAGATTTATTTGCAGGTTGGTCTTGCAAATAAGTCTGCTCATTGATTAGTGAGCAAATTAATCTACTTGTGTTCATATTATTGTTTACATTCAAATCAACTCTCTGATACCCTTGATCAACAAAGGAAGGTTCAACGCCACCAATGCTTGTTGCGGAAACTGTTCTCAAGTCTGCAGATATTCCTGTTCTTGGCAGAATAAATGTTTCAACGTTTGGTTTGATAATTTCAAATTGAATGTTGCTTGATGCTAGAACAGTGGATCCTCCAGTTGATTTGGTATCTGCAAAATATAATGGTTTTAATGTAGGATCAGGTCTCACGGTATCAATGTACAATGTATAATAGTCTAGTCCAATTGGATCTAAAACTACAGTATCTTGTAGAGTATGAGTTTTATTAATTCTAAGTAAAGAAACCCCATTCAACTCATACTTGTATACATCATCTCCAATAAAGTGTGGTGAAGCTTTTATTAAAATTGAACTGTCTGAAGAATTAATCTTACGTTCAATACCAGTCAATTGATTGCCAGAAACACCAGTATACTTAATAATTTCTCTATTAATTAGTATATAACCTGGATTTATAGAACTTACTAGTTCATTTTCAAAAGTGTTGAATATTGTGGTTGATGAAACAGTAATTGCAGATAAAGCAGTGTCATTTGATGTGATAGTTTCTGATAAAGAAACTGGATCAATATCGGATTTAATATTTGACAATTCAACGAAATTTACTTCTGAATGCATTCCATGATTTTGATGATTTACTTTGATATGTAATCCATCCGTGATTTCAGTTATTTCAGTAATATTAACTGGAGGAGTTGTACCATCATTAATATTGACATTAATCCCAGATGGATTTGTATAAGTTAAAGTAAATGCATTTCCTGTTTGGAAATTGCCTTGAACGTTGTCAATAATGATTTGATTGAAATCGGTGACATCATCAACAGTTAGTAGTAAATTTCTGCCCAATTGTTGATCTCCTAACTGATCAACAGATAAAACATCACCTTTCTGATACCCAACCCCAGATGATGTAATAGTTGCAGCAATTGCAACTCCATCATTAAAACTACCGTCTGGTAAAATTTCTCTTCCAATAGTAATATCTGCTGTCGCTAATTTTCCTTCAGATGAAGAATTTACCAAAGGAACATTAAAATATGTGAAAGATGTTCCATTTGAAGGAGTATAACCAATTCCACTATTAGTAATAGAAATACTTGAAACAGATCCAGTAGCACCTACATAATTTCCAGTTGCATTAGTTCCAGTTTGAACGACAGTATTACCAAAAGTAAATCCAACATCATTTAAAGTTTCCGAAATATCAACTTTAATTTTTCTGGAGTAAATTTCTATAGGATTATTACTTAACTTTGAGAACTGTTTATTCTTTTTAGTGAGATTTGGGTTGAAGAAACTTGCATTTCCTTCAGTCTCAAATACTGCAGAATACAATGTGAATTTCAGGTCCTCAAATTGACTTGGAGTCCAAGTTGAAGCATTCTGAGACTTAAATAAAGATCCAATTGTACTAATATCTGGTTGACTTGCAACTATAGTTCTTCCAGATTCTGGTAAAGAAGCTGTAGTAATATCAACTTCACCTAGTCTAGAAATCCAAGCATAGTAATTTGTAGAATCCGATTTGATAACAACTGCGTGTTCAGTTTCTCCCTTTAGATAAACTGGAGCATCAAATTGAACTCTTGTTGGAATTGAAGCGTCTTCGGAAATTTCAATGTCATCGGGGAATACAACAATTTGAGAGAATGGATAAATTTCTCCAGTTGGTAATCCAAGAGACATTGGTCTCAACTCAACAATAATTGGTAAAGTATCATCTTTAGATTGGAAGAATAAATCAATTGCCGTTACGAATCTTCCCTCTTTAGCACTAATAGTAAATGATTGTGCTAGTGGATCTAATCCTACAGGTGGAATTAGTGATGATGATGCAGTATCTTTAGATTCTTTCCACTTCAATAGGAATGCGCCAGGGGAACCATCAGCACCTGATCCATTTTTGACGCCACCGCCACCGCCGCCACCGAAAGTACCACCTCTTCCACCATCCGTGTCTCCACATCTTGGTACTTCACCGTTAGTTCCACCAGATCCTGCAAATTCTATACCATTTCCACCAACTCCGCCAGTTGCTGAAGTACAGCTATCATCATCTTTAGGGTGTCCGCAATTTCCACCGCCTCTACGTCCTGCACCACCACCGTATCCACCTCTTCTATCATCATCATCTCTATCATATCTACCATCTTCACCTTTTCCACCTCCACCACTATTACTTCCACCTTTACCTTTAGAAGTGCTAGATCCACCAACACCACCTCTGGCAACTATATTTTTGCCTAAGATAAAACTTGATTCTCCATTCGTTGCCTTGTTATCTGAAGATGCACCTTTTCCTCCAGATCCAACTTGGATTGTCAAAACTTCTCCAGGATTTACTGAAATTTTCTTAGAGCAAACTCCACCGCCGCCACCGCCACCGCCAGGTCTTTTTCCTTTACCATATCCACCACCACCGCCGGCACCAACTCCAGAAGCTTCAATAGAAGTTACGCCCTTTGGAACAGTAAATGTATATGTTCCTGGAACTGTATATAACTTAAATTGTTCAATTTTCTTTGATGATGGTCTTGGACCAGGAGATGGTCTTGGACCAGGAGATGGTCTTGGACCAGGAGATGGTCTTGGACCAGGAGATGGTTTTGGACCGGGTTTTGGACCGGGAGATGGTTTTGGACCGGGTTTTGGTTCCGGTGATGGTGATGGTTCTGGTTTTGGTGTTGGATATGGTTGTGGTTGTGGTTTTGGTGGGGGAGCAGGAACTTCGACTGCAATCGGTTGAGAAAAATCTGTTGTTGAAATTGGAATTGTTTGAGATAATGTCCCAACTTCCTTTATAGTATCTCTAATTGTTGCAAAGGAATCTTGAGTTGTCTTAATAGTACCTTTTGAAAAGAATGCTGCTTCTGCCAAACTGTTTAGAAGTCCTGGAACAGTCGAAATGCTCTGAGAACTTGAAAGTCTTACAATCTTTGCACCAGTAGTGAATTTTGGATTCTTTGGAACCGATGGATCGGGAATATATAAGGATGCAATTACTGTTCCAACATTATCTGTGACCAATCTTACAGGTTGAACTCTAGCAATAGCATTACTAGTGTTGCCAATTAAAAGCATTCCAGAAGAAACGTATCCGAAAGATTCTCCAATTGCTTCTTCAGCTAATAAAAATGTATCAATATTTAAAAATGTTGATGACTCGGAATAACTTGTTGGAACATCTGCAGTTCTTGTATATGGATTAAAAGAATATACTTCTGTTGGAGAATCATATCTACCACCTCTATGATCTGGTTGGCAAAGACGGAATCTAATATTTGCATTTCCAGTTGCATCTTGTGCTTTGAGAGTTCTAACAGTCTCTCCGATTTGGAAAATACCAGATATCATTTCAACTTCCAAAAGTTTTGGAACTACAAATTCATCAACTCTTTGACCATCAAAGAAAGTATACATTTGAGTATAAGGTTTCAATTTCTTAGAAACCAACTCAATATTTCTAGATCTACAGTATGTTGCAATATCAATACTTACTACATTTTCTCCATATGATACTGGGGTATCTGAGAATGTAATTCTGTTGGTATCACCAATTCTAGTTTTAAAACCTTCTTTATCTCTAGCGTAAACAACATCTTGATACCACTTTCCATTCTTTTCATATTTTGGTCCTCTAGAAACTTCTCTTGGGGCAGATATTGTTGTCCAAGAAGTTTCCCAAGCACCAAATATAACTGGAGCCCATCCAGAGTTTGGATCTGGAATTTCATCCAATTCAACTTCAACAATTTGAGTTTCTCCTTGTTGAACACCCAAATCAATAGGATCTAAAACTATAGGATCTAACCAAATATCAGAAGAGGGATTTAGAGAAGCAACTCCGCCATAGAAAGTGACCAAATATGGAGTTACATTTTCAACTCTAGTTGCATATGGTTGAACTATTTCTTCAGTTTCGGAATAATCTAATGTTAAAATTCCCTTTCCAACAGAACCAACAGATTTTCTAACATTTTCTCCGACAATAGATTGATTTGACTTATAATCAAAATCTTCATCATTAAAATTAATTGAACCATTGGAATTTGTATGACCAAGAATTAAATCTATTGATGTCGTATAAACAGATGGTCTCAATTGAGAATTTTCTACATCAATTGAATTTTTTGCAACAGATGAAGATTTTTGCGAAATTAAAGTTGTAAAATTGTCTACAAAGAATCCAGATTTAAATCTATCAAGACCATTTGAATCTTTTATAGTGAAACTAGCAGTCTCTTTTTCCAAAAGTGAAAGGGTTGTATAATACTCAAGATTTTTTATTCGGTCTTCCAATTTTTTAATATCAACCATTCTATATCTCTTGTGCTTAGCAAGATCAACTCTAACCTCATCGTTAGTGCAGAAATAAGCAGGAAGAGTTATTGTAGCAATATCAAGAGACTCTGAAAGATTTAATGGAGCTTGGGGATTCTCCGCAGGGTCGCCAATCATTAATTCAAATTGACCTTCTTTTGATAAAATAATTTTATCAATTCTTGGTAAATAATATGAAAAATCTAATATAATATCTTCATCAGATGCCAAAATTGGAGTATTTTGATTGTCAACATTAACAAAATTATTGGATAGTGATTCGAATGGAGACCTTGCTCCAGCAGTGACTGTATAAGGAGTTACTCTTGGTCTCAAATCTAAAATGTTATAGTTTCTTAAACCATCATATGCTGGAATGTTGCAATAATTAAATTGTCCATAAGAATTTGCAGTAAAGAAACTTCCTTCATCTGCTGGATCTATAGAAGTTGATTCAAAAACAATTTTTAATTTTTTTATAGGTTCTCTAGATCTTTCTTTTCTAATAATTCTTCCATAATCATAGAAAGTACTTTTCTGACCATTATTGAATATAAAATTATCAGTAATATCTTTACAATTACCTCTATTTAAAGAACTGATTGTTGAAATTACATTCGAATCCGAGAAAGATACTCCTTCACCAGAAGTAAATTCTGAAGAATTTAAACTAATATAACTTACAGTATTTGAATTAATTCTCTCTACCAGAATTGCTACACAATTACTAGTTTGACCAACAATTTCTTCTCCTAATATTAAATTAGCAGTTGAAAGTGCTCCCAAATCTAAAGTAATTGATTTGAGAGTTGGAGCATCTGTGGCACTTGATGTTTCAAATACTCCCAATAATTTTGTAACATCAGGGAATTTTAGACAAATATCCTCATCCTGTACTCTTGTTCCATAAGGATAATTGCCAAATTCTAAACCATCATTAATTGTAGTTTGTCCGATTCCAGAATAATCGTATTTTGATTTATCAACTATAATAGAGTTTACTCTATTCCTTTTCTTAACCTTAGAACTTACGTTTAATTTTTTAACGGTATAAGTTAAAATTGCAGTTCCACTTAAAACTTTTAACCCATTAATTTGTAAACTTTGAGATCCGAGAGTAAATAGAAACTTATCTTCTGTAAGAGGATCTGTAGTTCCATCACCAGTATATACAACAGAATATCTTTCTTCATCATATGGTAAGAATCTTTCATTTGCAGGAAGAACTATAGTACCTGAAGAGTTGTTTGCAATGTTTATTGTTCTTTGCTTTCTGATAATAATTTCAGAATCTTCTAAATCGACAGAAGAAATTTTATCTTTTGGAAATACTGTATATAATGTGTTATCCGAAGAATCTTGCAGTCCAGATTTTAGAATTCTAAAATCAGAAACATTTAACTCTGAAGTTGGGAGAGAAGATACGCAAACTCCATCAACTGGTGTAACAGATTCGATTACCAAAGACTTTTCAGAAACTGAATTTACCTTTGCATAAGTAGGTACAATATCTCCTGGTGTTGAATATGCTACAATGTCATTTTCTTTTACATTACCAAAAAATACAAAATCAGAACTTGTTACAGTACTAATTCCTGATGATCCATCGGAAATAGACACAGAACCGGCAAATGATTTTGGTCTTTGTACCAAATCTGCACTAAAAGTTACTCCAGATCCAACTGGAGATGCATAAATTGATTTAAAATCATTAATATCATATTCTGTAAATGATTTAATAATTCTATTATTTTGAATTCCATCAAAACTTAACTTTTCACCCCTCAGAAACTTGCCTTCAACATTGTACGCAGTAATAATTCCAGAATTTACTACAGACTCTTTTAAAAATGCTGAAGCACCACTAGAACTACCTTTAATAAAAGTAGGAACATCTAAAGTAATTGGATTATTTAAATTAAATTCAATATAAGGTTGTACATCGAATAAAGTAATATCCCACTCATTTGAAAATGGAAATACTGAATTGTAAGAACCAGATTCTAAAGCAAAATCATAAACTCTAGCAAGACCAATTTCCTTTCCGGGTTCCGCATTTATATCAGAACCCAATCTTTCAGATCTTAAAGTCACCGTATAATCGGTTGAAATACCCAAAGAAGGAGTTCCATTAACTCTGTTTAATGTGAAAGTTGCTCCGGTTTCATATACGATACTTTGATTTTGCAAAGTCTTTGTAATTCTTGGTTTTGCAAAATCAATAAATGTTGGATTTGGAATTTCTACCTCAAATCCTCTAATGTATGCCTTTCCTGGAGATACTTTATAAATCCCCAAAGATTCATCTGCAGTATTATTTCCATATGTTATTTGTCCCTGCCTAAATACACCTTTATTTCCTTTAAGGTTATCTAAAGACTCTTTAACATCGACTTTAAATGGAGTTACATAATAATCTCCAGATTCATCATAAGTTCTTCTAGCAAATTCATTTGCCAATAGGTTATATTCAGCATCTCTTTGAACTTTATCTGGAGATCCATCAACTACCTTAAATAACTCAATATATCCTTCATCTTGTGTTTCTGTAATTGAATATTTTGCCAAAGAGACTGAAATTGAAAGTCTATCTGCACCAGGTGCTGCAAAGTTTGTAAATCCTTGAGAATTATCTACTAAAGATTCATCATCATCTGAAGTAACAATATCTTCAGTAACTTTTAATCCAACACTATAAGTTACATTATTTGATATTGGATCCAATAATATAGTTTCCTCATTAACATTTACAAAATATCCTCTAATAAAATAAACTCCAGAAGCAATAGTTACTGAAGATCCAATAATAGAAGAATCTTGGGGAGTTACTCTAGAAACTCCTTGACCAGACTGAATGCTGGTGACTCCACCTGATATAAATGGAACGTCTTCTTCTGAAAGTAAAACTTCTCCGGGATTAAATTCTCTAGTATTCTCAGTTAAACTAGAATCCCTGTAAGATACATAAATTATTGTATTTGTGGTTGGAGATTCATCTGCAGGCAAAATAAATTCTACTCTAGCCTTTACTTGAGAATCTTGTCCAATGAGATATTTTCCAATAAAATTATCCAAATAAGAATCTACAGAAATCCCAAGATAACTTGATTCTACTTGAATGCCTTCATAATAATTATTATAAACAACATTGCCACCAAGAACGGGAGAACCTTCTTTAAAAATATGAGATCCAAATTTTTCAATTTGATTTTGTAGAATTGACTGAAGTGTTGTCAATTCCCTTGATTGAATAGGATACCCTGGTTTAAAAAGAACTTTATAAAAATTTTTCCTGTCGTCAAAATCATCAAAATATGGGGTTACATTCAAATTAGTTTCTTGTGGCATGATTGATTAGAATTGTAAAACGACTTTAATATCTTCTTTCTGATTTGAAGATCTGCTAATTGAAGGTCTATTATCGACGTAAATTATATCGCCTGTATATTTTTTTACCTCCGGATTAGAAAATCCATTTTCAAAATTTTGACCAAGGTATACAGTACCATTATTTATTATGGTAGATATACCACTAAAACCATTATCTATCGGAATAGTAACAGTATTAATTTGAATATTTCCATCCGTTGAAAATTGAACTTGTTCATATCCATTTGTAGCACTTGTTGTCAATCCGGATGTTGTGTATCCATAAAATGTTCTATCTTGCCAATATTTTAAAACTCTTGTTTCGGAATCATAAGAAACAACTCTTCCTACTGCAGTTCCAACACCGACAATTGTTTGTGTAAATGTTGCATTAGGAGAAATTGTTTGAGTATTTGGTTCCAATTTTAAAGCATACACAGAACTAGCCTTTTCAATATTTAAAATTGAAGTAGAATCAAATGCTTCTGGATTCTTAACAATTCCAACTCTTGCCACTTTATTGCCAACAACAAAATCTGGATTACCAGTATCATTTTCAATTCTAGAGTATAAAAGAACATTAGTAGAACCAAGTTCTCTATAAATATCGGATCCATGACCTCCCTTTGGGGGAATGATGACATCAAATACTGGAGCGTCCGTCAAGAATATGCCAGAATTGGACAAATCAACAGTTCCATATGTATATCCATCTCCACCGTTGGAAACAAATATGCTATCCACAGTTCTATCTGTTCCAATAATAATTGTTGCAGTAGCTCCAGAACCATCACCTCTAATTGGAATATTTTGATATAATCCCGGTGCTCCTAAATTAGTTCCCCTATCAACAATATTAATTATTTTTAATTGACCACTGGTTGAAGCATTTTGTATTATTGCAGAATAATCTTGATTAGTTTTCCAATCTCTAGGAACGGGAATAAAATTAGTACTATCAAATTTTATAATTTCACTAGGTCTTATTGTATAAAGATATTTCCAAATATATCCATCACCACTAGTTCCTGCAGATCTTGGTTCCAAGTCTGTAAATGTTGGTTCATCAAGGGAAGGATTTCCTTTAGGAGACTCTGGAGTAGTTCCATTCTGTAGACATATATAAACTCTATAATCTTGAGTTATCACATAATAGTCTGAGGAATATAAACTAGTGGAATCTGTTTGATTTGCACGCTTGTCTATACTAATATCTTGTCGATACATATCATAAGTTCTTCCAGATTCCCAATTAACCCTTCTAATAACAGGAGACACATCACCCGGGGAAATTTTTTTCAAGGAAAACATAGTGTCCCAGATCTTATTTTCTTCATTAAAATTATCTCTAGGGAAAGGTGGATTAATTTCCCAAGTAGCAGAATATTCGGTTGAGTTTGAGAGACCTAGAAAAACGTAATACCCATTATCACTAGAATTTAAATCATCAATAAATCTTAGCGCATTAGATATTCTAAGTTGGTCAGTTATAATTGCCGACATTTTTTAACATTTTTTGATTATTTATAAAGCAGTTTGGAAGTAAAAAATTAATATTGATAATTTGAAGATCTTAATGGATTAAATCTTTGAACAACTGGATTATTTTGATTTGTTGTTTTGTCAATAAAGAAATTTTTAGGGAATACTCTCTTGTCCAAACTATCAATCTTACCCCAACTAAATTCCGCAATATATCCTTGCAAAGAAGGGTCGGTTGGACTTATAGATGGTATTGAGACCAAATTATCAACGCAACAAACGATTCTATTAACAACTATTGGAGTTCCTGGAGAATATAAATTAGAATTAATTGTAACAATACTAGACCTTACAACCTGATATATATTATCCATATTTGAGGAATTTGAAATACTATCAGCAACGCCATTCACGAGTTGATATCCAAAATTGGGAGAATTGCCAATTCTAGAATTAAATAAACGTAAATAATCACCAGGTTGAAGTTGACTTACTGTAATAGAAGAACCAACAACAGTATCTCCAATATAAACTGGATCTCTTAAAATGGAATCTTCTGGAATATACAAATCAAGCTCTATTGCTGGTGGATCAATGGCACCAATAATTTCCCTATCAATAGTTGCTATTCCAACAACAACTCCATAATCTCCACTAAACTCAACATCTCTTATAACCTCGGTAGTTGTAGTTGGCGGATCAATAGAAACCCTTGGACTTTCAATTTGAGAAACTTCATATATTATTGGAGTTTTTAACTTATAATTTCTAAATGTTTCGCCAATTCCCGGATTATCAAAAGTATCAATATAAACAATATCTCCAACAGAATATCTGAATCCTGGATTTTCAATATTAATATTTGAAGAATCGACAATCAAATTTTCTGTAATTGGATCAATAATTAAATTGACGTCAACTGATGCATTTAAACCTATACCACTCCCACTATTAAGTCTTGCTCCACTGAACGTATTATTTGATTCATTCAATATCGGAGGATATCCTGTTCCATTTTTCAAAACTTTTAGTTTTTTAATTGGTCCATAAGAATATCCGACTCCTGCATTTGTAACTGTAATACTATCAACTTGACCAGATGAAGAAATATTCGCAACTGCTGTGGCAAATTCTGCAGGATCTGATTTTAATACATCTGCACTAAATCCAGATTCAAATAAAATTATTTCTTCACCAACTTCAAAAGTTTTTAAATTAGTTGGAACAATTTTGATTACATTATCGGTAGTTATTCCTGCGAGAATTGCGGATGCTCCACTAATATTACCCAAAATTTGCTCACCTACAACTGCAGTCGATACTCCAACTGTTGATATAGTTCCAGTAATATTTTGAATATTCGTCAATTCTAGTGTTTTTGGAACTGGGTTTGATAAAATTGGATATTGAATATTTACATTTGGTGCACTTTCATATCCACTTCCGCCATCGAGAATATCGATACTAGAAATTCCTCCACCAGCAGAAATACCACATTCACCTGCCACGGCAAAAGTTTTATCACGAGTGTCAATAATTTTAATGACATTTCTTTGCTTTTCATCTATTTGTTCAGCAGCATTGTCAAAAAATGGTTTTAATGTATCAACATAAATTTCAGTACTGTCTAATCTTATGTCAGAAATTATGTTTGCAGATGGTAAAATTGATGGTTCATAATAAGTTCTATCTTTTCCGATAAATTGATTATCAATAACAAAATCAACTTGTTGTTTTGCAATAGTTATCGGTCTTAATAATTCGGAATCTCTACTTATTCCCTTATCAGTATAAATTAATGTATTTACAAAATCTGAAGATACAACATCGGAAACAATTCTTTCATTTTGAATTAAACTCTTATTGTCACTAGTAATAAACACAGAGTCTCCAATTTTTACAGTTTCAAGAACATCAACATCTAAAACATCAACATCACTATTTCCTCTATAAAATATTATTGAAACAGTATCTCCAATTTTTGGAGCTTCTGGGAAAGTAATAATACTCCCGCCACTAAAAGTATAACCTTCTCCGGGAACTTGAAGAATATCGTTATATAAGACTATTAGTACAGCTTGAATATCAATATTTGATCCCTTTTTAGCTCTAATAGATTTTTGTTCTCCATTAATTTTAATTGGGAAAATTCTTCTACTATTATCAAATAAATCATCAAAATTATCAATAACTTCCAAATCACCAATAGACCAGGCAGAGAATTTTGTATCATACACATCATCAATAAAGAGTTTAAATTCTTCAAATGCAACTGACTGATCAACTGGTATTCCAGTCAACCCTCCCACTGGTACAGTCAAAACTTCAAAAGGTCTATATCCATATCCATTATTTACAAATTTAAAGTCAATAACTCTTCCTCCTTCACCTACCGTCAAATTAATCTTAGCACCTGTTCCTATTCCAACAGAAGGTGAACTAGAACTATAGACTAATGGAATTTCATAATATCCTATTGGAGAGTCAAATACAATCTCTGGAGGGGAAAATCTTCTTATAAGGACCTTATCGCCAGATATAATGTTAGAAGTTATTGGAGTGTCTAGAGTTATAAAGGTATTTCCAATTCCATTAACTTTTACATTAAAATCACTATTAACTGAAACATAACTGTTTATATTGTTTATATTTCGTATTGTGTTTACATAAACTATTGTCGATCCAACAGATACTGGAAATGTTGATAAAGTTTCAAATACATCATAAAAACTCGTAAATGATATTCCAGGATTAACAAAATTTATATTTGTTGAAATTGAACCAGAAATTACTGTAGTAAATCCAATATAATTTACATCATAATCTGAAGGACTTTCGGTTCTAATTCCAATATCAACTATTTCCGAAGATAGTTCCGTTAACTTTATAGAAACTGTAGAACCTGCTGGAATATCTTCGTCCAAGTTTTCCGATAATGTAATAGTAGAAGCAATAGAATCATATGATAAAATTTCCAGATCATTACAAATAGTTCCTATTCCAGTACTGCATAATGCCCTTGATGAATATGGAAGCTTATCAAACAAACTTCTTTCTTCATTTATAGTTAGCACGTTTGATCCAGAAGAAGAAATTGTAGAGGTCGTTACAAAAATCTCTTTCGAATCAATTAGTCTATACCCACTTCCAGTAGATCCAATAGTTATATTTGAAATTAATCCAGTATTATCAATAGTAACTGATGCTCCGGGAGTTTTTAATGGTTGATATCCGTGCCCAAATGTGGATCCAGTACTGACTATTATTCCACCAGAAGGTAAGTTTGTTGCATTTATATCTTCAAGATTGGAAACTTCTTGTTCTTGCTTAAATATTATTGTTGGATCGCCACCTGGTGTTTGTCCTAAAATAAATGAACCATCAATATTTCTCTCAGAATTAAAAGGTATTTGTAAAATATTTTTGACAAGTACAAATAAATTTGAAGTTGAAATTCCACTAAGACCTGGATCACTAGATGTTATGACAAATTCACTCTTAATTCCAGTAAATTGTTCAGACAAGTCATTGATTAAAATATTGTCAGAATAAGTTGGACTTAATCCATTTATATTTCCAGACTTATTAAATATTCTTCCGGAGAAAGAAGAGCTTGTAGAAATTCCTACAAAATCAACTTCATCTGGTTTTGGTTCTTTAGGAGTAATGGGAACTTTTCCATATGGAGCATCGTAGAAATGAATAGTATTGTCTACAATGTTATAATCGCCTGAATACTTTGTACAACCAGCACCAACATCATGTGCCGAAGGTAAAGTTCCCAACCAGAATCTATTTACTAATAAAGTATTAGTCCCACCAAAACCAACAACTTTAACTCTAACTATTTCATCATCAATTTTAAATACATCTCCTCCAACAAAAATTTCTGGATTTGTGACCTTAACTCTAACATCCTTCAAACCTAAAGGTGCAGCCAAAGTAGTTTCAAATGAAGTTGAAACTATTGGAGACTGAACCATGTTATCAATAGTAATTAATGATCTTTCATTTCCCTTTTTACCAGTTAAAGTATGTGTTGTTCCTGTTCCATAAGAAGTTAAATCTAGACAATCTGGAACAGATTTTAATGCTTGAGATGCGGAAGCTGCAACTCTAACTGATAAATTATTATCTTTAACTATATAAAGAGTTGCTGGTAGCACATCAGTAAATCCTATTCCAGGAATATTTGTTACTGCAATTCCAATTGGATCGTCGCCATTTGTATCATAAATAACCTCTTCACCAGTACTAAAGAAATGGTTTGGAATGATTAGTTTGTCATTGTTAAGATCAACAGATGAAAAACTTGATGCATTGAATGTTCTCCTTAATATTGGATCTCCTTGATAGAATAAATCAAATTTTCTCTTAATTTCATTTTGAGTTCCAATGTAATCAGTTGTATATGAATTAATTTGAGATTCATTTAGATCAAGAATCAACTCTGCAGGATCTTCTGGATTTTCGGTAATGGTCTTAACACCTTGATAGAAAAACTTAACGGCAAAATTTACCCCAGAAAAAGCGGGTGTAAACGACAATATACAATCTGGACCTGATATTGAAACGCTAAAATCGCCAAGTGTTTTTAGCGTTGGATCAGATAAAACACTACCAAAAACTGTAATATAAGCATCATTATCATTGTTAACAGTTACAATTTCAACAGCTTGAATTTTTGAATTAAATCCACCAAAATCAGATGTTACAACAGCATAATAATATCCACCACCATAAACTTTTCGATGACGATAAATTTCAACAGTATTTCCTAAAGAACCAACATTAATAGTTCCACTTTCAAGTCTAGTATTTGCTAGAATTAAAACATCAGTAGCAATAGCATCAAAGTCAGTATCAATAGATGTTGATACTGTATTAACTTCCAATGTAGCACCATAAGATACTGAAGGAGTTGCTTCTACAATAATATCATCTCCAGAAATTCTTGCGGAATATGCTGCATATCCGATTGGAGGATTTAATGCTTTTGTAAATAATTTTCCATATTCTGTTATATAAACATCACTTCCATCACTAACAATATTGAGTTCTACAGATTCTCTATAATCACCATTTTCGTCATTTAGAGTTGTTATCAATTTATTTGCTTTATATTCTGCCCCAACTCTAGCAATTTCGACTGAAGATGTAGTTCCAGCGGAAATTGATGCAGTTTGGTTTGTAAACGTAACAACTGTACCCAATGAATAAGTTTCTTGAGAAGTTGACCCTAATCCGACAAATGTATCAAATAAACTATATGATACTAGTTCAATATCAAAATCATTAAATTCAAAATCGAAAGGATTATAAGTAATTTCTCCGAAGAATCCGTTAATTCTAAATTCAAATGTCCCCAACTCACCGAAGGTTTCGACTTGACCATATTGACTAACATACCCCTCTAAATCATCATGTATCAATGAAATTAAACCAAACTGTCTTTCATTGAAGAATATTTTATCTTTAACATATGCAAAATATTTTCTGTATCTCGCTTGAAATATTGGAAACTTATCAACAATGACAAATCTATCGTCTCTAGGAATATTATTAAATTGTCCACTAATGTTATCTATTACCAAAACCCTATTATTAATAGATTCTGCATAATCTTGAACTGGGATTGTATTAAATACGACTTGGTCAGATACAATTCTACCATCAAGAAGGTATGTATTTTCAGAAACCATATCAAAATCAACATATGAATTAATGTCGACAATTGTAAATATATCAGAAACTGAATTTAGTTCTGAATAAGAAATTGATGATATATTTGCTTCTTCTGGTGTAGATTCAACTTCAAATGTTGAAAACTTTTTAAATCCAGAAACATGATTTAAACTTGATACTGCATCTTCCCATTCTGAGAACTGAGTTTTTGATTTTAAGTCATATGAGAAGTATTGATAATAAAAACTATCCTGAATTCTTTGCGAATTATCATTCAAGAACCCTATTCTAGTATCCCACCCTCTAGAAACGACAGAAGATGCACCAACTTTATATTCTGCATCATAAAATTCGACTTTTCCAACAATTCCACTTAAATTTGATGTTCTTCCTGTAATTCTATCTCCCGTTAAAAATTTGTCTCCAGATAGAACACTTACAAATTCATTATCTCTATCCCAATATTCAACTATTCCAGTAAATCCACTAGAAGTAAATACCTCTTCTCCAAGAATAAAGTTATTTTTCTGAAGAGTTATGTTAAAAGTTGGGAAATATTTTTCTGGAACAAAATATCCAAACGTATTTACAGGTCTGTATTCGCCAGGAATTTCATCTCCTTCAAGATATTCTGACATATCAATTGAAAATCTTGAAACGTTTCCACCAATACCCTTAGCAACATTACTGACTGTGAATAATGCATAATTGTAATTTGAAGAATTAATTCCTCTAACATTTTCATTAACAGTTACTTCATTTGTAATTGGATCAACTAAAAAATTATTAACTTTAAAGTTTTCTAATAGAACTCTATCTCCATCATCAAAAGGAAAATCTGCAGTTGAACTAAACCCTTGATTTAAAGTAAATGTTAAAATCTTATCTTCGGG
>WOR8_10001073_pt1 | contig 27748 bp, 20 predicted proteins | sample DeeMarSeWOR38_10_FD_19890 | JGI IMG/M metagenome (IMG submission 19890) | reverse complement strand
ATATTCTCGCCTCCCGAGATAATGATGTGCTTGATACGATCCGTCAGGTAATAATAGCCGTCTGCATCGATGTTGCCCAGATCACCGGTCTTAAACCAACCCTGTTCAAACGCGGCTGCGGTCTCCTCAGGCTTACGCCAGTACCCCGGGCTGACTGCCGGTCCCTTGAGCCAGATTTCACCGGTTTGGCCGGGCGCTATATCCTTGCCCGTTTCAGGATTGACAATTCTGACTTTTAGATCCGGTAAGGGATGCCCGATGGAACCCGGTTTTCTTTTACCCCTGAGCGGATTTGAAAAATTCATGCCCGTTTCCGACATGCCTTCGCGTTCAACCGGTTCCTGGCCGAATGTTGCGGCTATGCGCTTAAAGTCTTGCGGCAGCAAGGGGGCGGAGCCCGATGTCCACAGGCGCATGTGCTCAACAGCAGGCTTGCGATCTCCCAGACAATCCATCAACTTGGCGTACATCGCCGGCACCGCCATAAATATCGTACAGGCGTATGGGTCCTCCTTTTTCTCGAGGACATTGATAACCCTTTGCGGTGAAAACTGATCGAGCATAATGACATGGGCGCCGGCCAACAAAGACGTGTGCAGCGCAAAACACAGACCGTGAACATGAAACAGGGGCAGGGCGTGGCAGAGCACATCCGTTTCACTGATCTGCCAGATATGATTAATATTCATGGCGTCATGGATGAGGTTTTTTTGGGTCAAAACGGCGCCTTTGGGCTTTCCGGTCGTTCCGGATGTATAGATGATCAGGCCTGGATCATGGGGTTCAATTTCAAACCGCCGGTATTCTTCCGGAGCCGACCGAAAAAAATCGATGTCCTGATAGGGTTTTTGGGTGTCAATGATCAGTGCTGTCAGTTCGGGATCAATTTCTCTAACATGGCGCTCTTTTTCCGGCTCAACCAGAATTAAGCATGCGTCGGCATCCTGCAGCAGGTAATCCATTTCGGATTTTTTAAAGCCCGGATTCAACGGTACGCAGATGGCGCCAATTTTTTGCAAGGCCAGATGTGCGACCACAAAAACCAGGGATTTTTGAATGCAGAGGATAACCCGGTCTGATTTTTGGACGCCCAACTCCTGAAATCTGAAAGCCATCCGGTTTGAATCCTGATCTAATTGCCCGTAGAAGATATCGGCTTCCTTCCTACCATTGCGCAAGAACGTAACGGCCTTTTGATTTTCCCGTTTTAAAAAAGAGGCTGTAAAACAGTATCGCAGGGATTTGCGGTCCATATTCTTTGTCTATGATTGCAGACGCTTTCAGGGTGCAACCGATGCACGCTGGACCGCCAGCATGGTGACGTCATCGCTGCGGGCGGCTTTATCAATAAATTCGAACAAATTGGTTTTAACGCGCTCGATGGTTTCAGAAGCTGATTTAAAAGGTTGCGTCAACAAAGACTGCAGACGATCGCGGGTATACACTTCTCCTTCCGGGGAGCGCGCGTCGGTCACGCCGTCGGTGTAACCGACCAGAAGATCACCCGGTTCCAGCTGAATCTCCTGGGCTTTGAAGGTGATGTCCGGCATCAGACCCACCGCCGGTCCGGTGGGTTTTAAGCGGCATTTGACCTGGCTGTCGTTGATGATATAAAGCGGTTCATGTCCGCCGTTGATATACGAGAGGGTGCCGCTAGTGGGATTCAACACACCGAAAAACAGGGTGGCGAACATGCATTCCCGGCCATGCATGTGCGCTATGTAGTTATTGGTGGATGAAACGGCCTCCAGGCGGGCCATGGGATCATGCGCCGCTGGCCAAGCCGTATTGCTGCTGTCGCTGGTCGACTGGATTTGCACCAGATCCGGCTCGCTGCAGTGAATGGCCTGCTCGGCAAAGACCCTGATGAGGCTTCGGAACAGCGCCATGTATAAAGCCGAACCCACTCCTTTGTCACACACATCGGCGATCACCAAACCCACATTTCCGTCCGGCAGCATAAATACATCGTAGAAATCGCCGCTGACCTGGCCGGCGGGGTAAAAACAGGTGGCAATTTCCCAGTTGGGCAATTCTGGAATCTGGCTGGGTAAAAATTCGCGCTGGATTTCACGGCCTTTTTCGAGTTCAAACTCAATTTTTTTGACACTTTCCCATTCTCGCAGCCCTTCCACCATTTTGTTAAAGTTGGCCGACAGCTCGCCGATTTCATCCCCGGACTTGACCGGCGCCAGCTGGGTCAAATCCCCTTTGGCAACATGGGTGGATATCTCTGACAGGTTTTCGATCGGCCGGGCGATTTTGCGGGCAAAGTAATACCCCAGAAAACGCGACAAAAACAGAGCGATAAAAAAGATAAGAATAATCCATTTTGCTTCTTTTTTCATCAGGCCCACAAAATTTTCACTGTTGATGCCGATTTTAAGGAAATAGGTGTTCAGGTCATTATCTTTGGTGATATTGACAAACAAAGCATGTTCATCGGCCGAACGCGCCATCAAGCCGGGCTTTACGAAATGCCGCTCGAGGTTGCGGTCCAGCCTTTCCGAGAATGAGCTTTGCGCCGGATTGAGATGCAGCACCTTATCAGCGTCAAAAAATAATCGATACCATATGGTATCCCCGGTCTCCTTGGCATAGATGGCGATATCGGAAACAACATAAAAACTGGAGGAGATATTGGCCAGTATCTGAAACAGTTGATTCAGTTCCGGATGGGGCTTGCCGAGCCCTTTCCAGATAAAGTCCGGTATTTGCGCCGAATCCATCAACGAAAACTGATGGTTGATCAGCTGGCTGGTGGAACGAATAAAATGCTTGCGGGTACCGCCCATGTAGAGCATTGTGGTGATAAAAAAGATAACCAGGCCGAAAATAAGAAAATAAAAGGTAATCCGTCTGGCCACCGAAGGTTTCCAGAAACGGCAATATGATTTTAAATGCTCTGCGGTTTTCATGGGGATTGACCTCGTACGGGTTATGCCCGTTGCCCGTTTTGACTATAAGAAACATGTCATTGCTGTTTTAACGGGCTCAACGGGTAATCCCGTTTCACTGGGATCTTTGGCTGGCACCACTGGCCAACTTAAATTTGTTTGATAAAATGGATATGCCGCTTGTCATAAATACGTTGCGTATAAAAGGATGGCGGCATAAGCGTTGTAGCAAAAAAACCTTCCGCAAACGGAACGTTTTTTTGCTAATCGCTATATAGCACAAGCGGCATTTTATGGTAAATGAGTTTGCTTAAAAAAGATATGAATAAATTGTAGCGAATTGTATCAGAAGAAAATGGGACCGATGAAAGAGATGGAGCAAAAACGCAAAAGCAGGTCAGGTGCACACAAACCCGGCTGCAATCACCTGCAGCTGATGGTTAGCCTGGGTCGCACTTTATTATAGATGCTAACTGCCCGGCTGGGCAGGATGCCCGCTGCCACTGCATCGAAGCTGTTAACAATGGGTTTCCGCCCACTAACGGTGGGTCCGTTAGGGGCGGATGGAGAGATAAGCGTTATCTTCGGCGACCTAACAAGCTACCCAGCAAGCCGCCCAAAAGACCGCCGCCCCCGGATCTGGAACGCCCGGTTGAGCCCTGCAGAAACATTTCGGCCACATCATCCAGGATGCTGCCATCACCGTCACGATCCAGAATTGAGGCGATACCCGCAGAACCGGCACCGCCTTGATCACGGGTTTTGCTTAAAAATCCCAATATGATGGGTGCCAGCAAGGGGATAATTTTCATGGCGGTGCCGCCATCGATGTTAAACTGTTTTGAGAGCGCGTTGGTGGCCTGCAGCTCCGAATCGCCCAACAAACCACCCAGGCGTGGGTCGGTATTTTGGTTCTGAACCTGGGCTGAAAAAAAATCACCAATGTTATCCAGCACATCAGCGCTGCCGTATTTATCTAAAATGTGATCAACGCGTTCCTGTCCCCCGAAGTTATCTTTTTGGCGCTTTAAACCGCCCAGGATTATCCCAGGATCATCGGCGCAATCTGCGGCAGCATTTGTTCAACCGTATTCCTTTCTATACCCAGGTTTGCCGAAAGCTGACCGGACACCTCCGGGCCTAAAGATTGCATAAATTCGTCCATTATACTGGCCATTTTAGGTTTCCCCCTCTACACATCGGGGTGAGGGATTGTGAATTTTAGCGTTCACATTTCCCCGCACCCCTTTTTGGGTGATAACCATCCGGTTATTGCCGAATCTGCGATTAAGAAATTTTTGGAATCCGCACCGTTTGACCCGGATAAATAAGATCGGGGTCTTTGATCACTTCACGATTGGCTTCGAAAATAATCGGATATTTCATTGCATCGCCATAATATCGTTTGGCGATTTTCGAAAGACTGTCTCCCTTTTGGATGACATAAAATTCGGTTTCCTCCTCGGCCGGTGGGGCGGTGAAGTTTTCATCATTGACCTTTTCGACGCCCTTAACATTGCCGGCAAGCAAAACGGCTTTTTCGCGGGTCGCACAGGTATCGCAACTTCCCGCCAAAGTGACCGTTCCGTCATCAAAAGCGACATTCAGGTCGGTGATCTGAGTCGGAAACTCTTTGGTCAGCATCTTCTTGACCTCTTCGGCTTCGTCGCCGCCTTTAAACAGATCCATGCCAATGTTTTTAATAAATGAAAATAATCCCATGATACGGCCTCCTTTCATGAACAAGTGTTGTGGTTAAAAAGATGAAAATTCCCTTACTATTATCTCTCGCCAGGGCCAATTCCCTCAATGTCTTTAATTTTGTATGCTGCCATTTTTAGCCTCCTTTCAGTTTGCATATCTCGGTCGTTCGGATCTAACGAAGCCTTCACCTAAAGAAGGTAAGGTCGCCATTTTGACGTTCTTATTAATCAAAAGGTGTGCCATCCGGACTTAAAAATGGCGATGCAGCAGTCCTTAGATTGCCACTGAAAGGTTAAGCCCCTGATTGTGTGATGTTTATTTAACCGGTCCGCATAAGATTGAGGTTGAGTTAGCCCCAAAATTTTGCATATAAGGTTAGTGACGTGTGGGTGGAATGGCGCAGGTCCGTTGCCGCAAGGCGGTATTTCCCCCAGATAACCAAAAAGCCCGGCTCAAATGCCTGTATCGCCCTTTTCTTTTGTAAGCATCGTTTTACGGTCGTGCAAGAAAATTTAATTTTCTACTGTGAATTGGGCCTTTACAAACCTTCAGGCTATGACATATTTAGCGCATACAAAGCGCTTGACATGCGGCGAAAACATCAGATCGAGATAGGGATACGCATGCTTTGAAACAAGGGCGATCCCAGGGAAATCGTCATGTCCGATAATTTAAAACGCAATCGATTCATCCCCTTTCGAAAAGCAGACGTGATTGATATGTGCTTCAATGAATCAAAGCTGCCCCGGGATGACATCGAGGCCTTCAAAGACCTTTGCCAAATTCTTGAAGCGATTTTCCATTTTGAATTTCATGGCCGGCTTGAGAAACTAAAAGCCTGTTATGCCCCCTTTAACCCCGATGCGGATACCCGTGGCGTCTTCAACTATTCTGCGGCGGAAAAAGAGAATTTGCAAAAACAGCTGGTTGCTGAAATGACGGCGGTTTTGACAGCGGCCAATTTCGAGAAAATCACGGCCCAGGATCTCAAACAGGCGCTGGCCGAAGAATCCATTTTTCAGATCCGTCTGGAGGTGGATTTTGAAGATTTTGAAGACGTGATTTTTTTCCGGAGGGGAGAGAGCATTAAAGAAGAAATCCTCGTCAAATACTTCGGCCTGTGGAAGAAATCCTTTCAATTCACGAATTACGATCGGGTCGCCATTTATATCAAATTCAAAGAGGCAGTGCTCGCCTACTATTTTTTGCTGACCGCAGACGAGCCCCTGACCAAACCGATGCTCGATGAGCGGATCGAAAACTGGCTGTCCGATCGATGGGACTGCCGGATTGACTTTGAGATCGGAGATGCGATCCGAAAGTTGCAGCGCTTAAAATTAATTGCAGCTGAAAATGATCACCTGCGCAGTGTTCCGCTCGACAGCGCCAAACAACAACTGGACACAATCTGGGATAACTATTTTACCTATAACCAAACAAATTTAAGTTAAAAGTGAAGCGCCCCGCGGCTTGCCGCGGGGCGCTTCACTTCACTTTAGTCACTTTTTGTTAAGACGCTCAAAACCATTTGGGAGGGGCAATGATGAGCGAATATGAAAAACTCGGCGCATTTTACCTGGGCAAAACATATGACATGCCGTCACGAAAACGCCTGGATGAACTTTTATTGTACGATTCAAAAGACCTGACGACCCACGGGGTGATCATCGGTATGACCGGCAGCGGCAAGACCGGCCTGGGCATTGCACTTCTGGAAGAGGCTCTGATCGATAACATACCGATTATCGCCATCGACCCCAAAGGTGATTTGACCAACCTATTGCTCAACTTTCCGCAACTGCGGGCGCAGGATTTCAGGCCGTGGATCAACGAGCAGGACGCCGTGATCGCCGGCCTGTCGCCGGATCAGTTTGCCGACCAACAGGCAAAGCTGTGGCGCAAGGGCCTGGACGGCTGGGGGCAGGCGCCCGAGCGCATCGCCCGCTTGCAGGCCGCCGCCGACTTTGCTGTTTATACACCGGGCAGCAGCGCCGGTATGCCGGTTAGTGTCCTGCGAAGCTTTGCACCGCCGCCTGCCGGTTTGGCTCAGGATGTGGATATGCTGCGCGAACGCATCCAAACAACTGCCACCAGCCTGCTGGCTTTGCTGGGTATTGAAGCTGACCCGATTACCAGTCGCGAGCATATCCTGATTTCCAACATCCTGGAATCCGCCTGGGCGGCCGGCAGCGCCCTTGATCTGGCCGGATTGATCCGGGCCATACAAACACCGCCATTTGAGCGCATCGGTGTCATGGACCTGGATTCGTTTTATCCTGCCAAAGAGCGATTTCAACTGGCCATGCAGCTGAACAACCTGCTGGCGGCCCCCGGTTTTGAAGCCTGGCTCGAGGGCGATCCGCTCAACATAAACCGTATGCTTTTTACCGACAACGGCAAGCCCAAGGCATCGATTTTTACCATCAGCCACCTCTCAGATAGCGAGCGCATGTTTTTTGTTGCCATGCTGCTGAATGAAATCCTGGCCTGGATGCGTACCCAGGCGGGAACTTCCAGCCTGCGAGCCATTTTGTATATGGACGAAATCTTCGGCTACTTTCCACCGGTGAAAAATCCGCCCTCCAAAACGCCGCTGTTAACCCTGCTGAAGCAGGCCAGAGCCTTCGGCCTGGGGGTGGTGCTTTCCACCCAAAATCCGGTGGACCTGGATTACAAGGGATTATCGAACACCGGATCCTGGTTTATCGGCCGCCTGCAGACCGAGCGCGACAAGGAACGCGTGCTGGAGGGACTCGAGGGGGCGGCAGCCGGTACCGGCTTTGACCGCAGCCGCATGGAAGAGATCCTGGCCGGCCTGGGCAAGCGTGTGTTCTTGCTCAATAACGTCAATGAGAACGCGCCGGTGACATTTGAGACCCGCTGGGTGCTTTCCTATCTGCGCGGTCCCATGACCCGTGAACAGATCAAAATTTTGATGGCAGAAAAGAAATCTCAGCAAACACCGGCAGCTGGTCCGGTGCCGACGGCTGCGGCCGGCATGCCGGCCGCACCGGCCGGGGCAGCTTCCACTGATGCGGCGCCTTTAACGATTTCAGCGCCGCCAGTGGTTGCTCCCGGAATCAAAGTCATGTACCTGGCCGCATCCGGCGCCGGCCAGGGGCTTGTCTATTATCCGGCGGTGGCCGGCTGGCTGGATGTTCACTATTCCTCTGCCAAATACAACGTTGATTCGGGCCACAAGCTGGCGCTCGCAGCCGCGCTGGAAGACGGGCCCGTCACGCTGGACTGGGACAGGGCCGAAGAAATCGGATTGGGTCCGGATACCCTTCAAACGTCACCTCTGTCCGGCGCCAGTTTTGCCGGCTTGCCGTCTGGAGCAAAAAAGCCGGAATCTTACAGCAAATGGAACAAGGATCTGCTGCGCTGGGTGCGGCAAAACCGTCCTTTGAGTTTGTATCAATCCAAGCGCTTTAAATTGTCCAGCAATCCTGCAGAATCCAAAAGCGAGTTTTTAGCGCGCCTGAGCCAAACCGCAAGGGAGCAGCGCGATCTGGAGGTTGAAAAATTGCGGCGCAAATACAGTTCCAAATTCGATACCCTCCAGCAACGTCTAATGCGGGCTGAGCAGGCCCTGCAGCGCGAAAAGGAGCAGGCCACCTCCAAAAAAATGGAGACCGTGGTTTCTTTCGGCACTGCCATCCTGGGCGCGTTTCTGGGCCGCAAGGCGGTCAGCACCAGCTCGGCCACGCGCTTCGGCACAGCCGTGAGGTCCGCCGGGCGCATGCGCAAAGAAAGCATGGATGTGTCGCGGGCACAGGAAACCGCTGATGCGGTCAAACAGCAGTTGGCCGAACTTGACCAGCTTCTGCAAGACGATATCGCAAAAATAGAAATCGCCTTGGATCCGGCGGCAGAAGAACTTGAAGAGGTAATGGTAAAGCCCAGAAGCACCGATATTACACTGGAGACGTTCGGCTTGGTCTGGATGCCTTATCGCAAAGGATCCGACGGTAGACTATCCCCGGATTGGCAATAGATAAAGCTAAATGCCTAAAGTGCACTAAAATGCCTAAAGTGCCTAAAGTTAAGGAATGATGTCATTTTTATGAAATGTAGCGCAGCGACACCTCAACTTCAGGCACTTCCAATGTTAGCTCACCTTAAGCACTTTTTTACCCCAGAAACCTTCCTTGCAAAATTTTCCCGTTGAATATATGCCTTAGCTTCTTTTTGCTTTATTCAGACGTTTATTTTCAAAGATAATAAATGAATAGTCGTTTTCCTTATAGCAAACAAAATAGGCCCTACCGGCAGGTCCTGCGGGTTAGTTTGCCGCTGGTTATCAGTATGTCTTCGACCATGGTCATGGAGTTTACAGACCGGGTTTTTCTGGCCGGTTATTCCCTGAATGCCATTGCAGCGGCGCTGCCGGCCGGCATCGCCGCGTTTTTATTTATATCCATTTTTTTGGGTACCGCCCAGTATCTCAATGTCTTTGTGGCCCAGTATGTCGGATCAGGACAGTCGCAGCACGTCGGCGCTGCGCTGTGGCAGGGAAATTATTTTTCACTTATTTCTGCTGCGGCCATGGTCGGTTTGAGTTTTTTGGCAGAACCGCTTTTTGCGCTTGGCGGCCATCCGGTTGAGGTACAGGTGCTGGAAGTGGTGTATTTTAAGGTTCTGTGCCGGGGTTCGGGAATATATATTTTTGGAACCGCGCTGTCGTGTTTTTTTAGCGGACGGGGCCAGACACGGCTGGTGATGATCATCACGATGATCGGCACCCTTTTCAATATCCCCCTGGACTATGCCCTGATCAACGGCATCTGGATTTTTCCGGAATGGGGGATCTTTGGTGCCGGTATTGCCACCGTCATGTCCTGGCTGCTGGTAGCTCTTATCTTTGCATTTCTCGTGTTTACCAAAAAGAATGATCGCGTTTTCAAGGTCTTGAGCCATCGCGCTTTTGAGGCCCATCTTTTCGGGCGCCTCATGCGCTACGGCATCCCCAGTGCCATTCAGTTCAGCCTGGATATTTTTGCTTTTACTTTTTTTATTTTCATGGTGGGGCGTATCGGCAAGCTTGAGCTGGCGGCAACCAATGTGGTCCTTTCGATCAATTCTCTGGCCTTTATGCCCTTGATGGGCTTTTCGCTGGGGACCAGCACACTGGTCGGTCAGGCCCTGGGCCGCAATCGGATCCCGGATGCCATTGTAGCTGCCAGAGCGACCATCCATATCGTACTGGTCTATATTGCGTTGCTGTTTCTTCTTTTTCTGGTTTTTCCCGGGCCGTTGCTCGAGCTGTTTCGGCCGCAGGATACAGCATCCGGTCATTTTGATGCGATCCGCCAAATGGGGACGATCTTGCTGCGATTTGTATCTGCCTATATATTCTTCGATGCCCTCTATATGGTCTGCATCGGCGTGCTCAAAGGCGCCGGTGATACGCGCTTTATCATGTGGAGTATCGGCATTCTCTCTCTGGTGGTCATGATTCTGCCTTTATATGTCGGTGTGCAAATTTTCGGTGCCGGGCTTTATTATGCCTGGAGCTGTGCGACCGGCTTTGTTTTCTCTTTATTTGTCACTTCCTATTGGCGCTACCGGCAGGGCCGTTGGAAACATGTACGCGTCATCGAACAGGCAACTGAAATCCCGATATAAATAGCGGCTCCATGCGGCCCTATGGATTTAAGCAGATGGCGGTCACGTGCAATTTCAGTATTTTTTCTTTTGACAGAAATTTTTCTATTCCTTAAGATATAGGCGAATCCGTTTGTTTCAAATGCCTGCAGATGTCTTCTGGAGATGAAACAGGGCAGGTGTGGCGCATAAATAATGACCCCATTGTGATGCGTATATGGACCCACCGGTATGGAATGGATTATTCAACCAATGAGCAGGTGATGGCTAAATGAAAACATTTCGAGTGATCAGGATCGCTTTGATCTCCCTTTTTTGTTTGTTACTATTTGAATCCCATGTAGTCATAAATGCCCAGGAAACGGCAGCTCAGCAAGACGCCAATTTGCAATTTCAGTGGGCTTTCGGTACCCTGAAAAAGGGCAACGGCTCCAAATTTGAAGTGGTGACGCGCGACACGGTCCTAAAAACCGGCGATCAGATCAAATTCTTTTTAAATGTCAACCCGAATAACTTTGTCTATCTGATCTACCGCAGCTCTCAAGGTGAGCTTAGCGTCCTGTTTCCCAAACGGTTCCAATTACAGAGCACAGAATACAGCGCCGCGGGCAATCATTATATTCCCGCTGATGATCAATGGTACGAACTGGATGAACACTCCGGAGAAGAACGTTTTTATCTGCTTGCTTCTGTCAAGCGCCTGGCGGAATTGGAAGCGCTGATTAACGACTACGAAGGTGCCGATACGGCCAAAAAGCCACCTCTGGCAGAAAAAATTCTTGCCGAAATTCGTAAATTAAGAAAACAGCATTTAAAATTTAAAACGTATGCGGAGCGGCCGGTCAGTATTATCGGAAATTTACGGGGCACTGAAAAGGCTGAATCAGACAAAACCCATGACATTGCCAAATATGCCGTCGAGATCTCAGCCGATACGTTTTTTAGCAGGACTTTCACGATTGACCACGAGTAAATCGCGCAACATACCCACACCGCTTTTATTAATTCTATCCGCTTTTCTCGCGGCCCATCTTTGTTTTTGGTTGTTGCCAAATGTTTTTAAAGTCTGGAATTCTCAGACGGTCGATCAACTTTTTATTCTACGGTCAAAATCAGAAACGTTTCGCCCGGCTTATGATGCCACCGTGGTGCATGTTGATTTCAACAATACCAGTATCGAGCGCTTAAAAAACCTTTACCTGAATCGACTTCATTTTGCCCAGCTGGTCGCTAATTTAACATCCATGCAGGTGGCGGCCCAGGTGTATGACTTTATATTTGCGGCCAAAATAAATGCCTGGGACGACCACGAACTCATTGCGGCCGTCAAAGAGGCGGACAACGCCTATTTCGGTTTGGCGCTGGAATTGCGCGAGCCCGGTGAGTCGGGACATCCCAAAAAAATTGTGTCCAGAGGCAGAAACTATGTAATCGAAACCCATTGGGATGTTCGTGTCGGTGCGACCGATGATAAATTTTATGTGGGTGAAAATCCCCTGGCCACTTATGCCGAGCTGGCCAATGCCTCACGCGGTCTGGGATCTTTGAGTGTCAAATTTGATCCCGACGGCGTCCTGCGTCGGGTTCCGTTGCTGGTGCGCTATGAAGATGCGTTTTATCCGCTTCTACCGCTGCGCGTGGCCTGTGATTATCTTCAGGTGCCGCCACAAAACATAATTATCAAACCCGGCCGAGCGATTATCTTGAAAGATGCCAAACAGCCGGGGGCTGAATCCCGTGATATTACCATACCGATTGATTCCCGGGGGAATATGATTGTTAATTTTATCGGTCCATGGGAGCGCATGGATCATTACAACTTTGCAGATATTTTGCGCGCCTCCGATGATCGGGATGAATTGGAAATCTGGGCTGATGAACTGAAAGGTAAAATTGTCGTAATTTCGGATGTCTCCACCGGATCGACGGATGTCGGTCCGGTGCCAACCGACACCAATTACCCCTTAAGCGGGGTGCATGCCAATGTCATTCACAACATTCTGAATGAATCTTTTCTCAAATCGCTTTCGGATCGGGCCATGCTGATTGTCGAGGCGCTGCTGCTGGCAGGGCTATTTTTACTGTCCATTCGGTTTTCTTCGCTGGCGTTTTCTTTGGGCACGGTTTTGCTGGCCGGTACTTATATTTTTGCCGTACTGGCGAGTTTTTTTTATGGCCAGGTTATTTTAAATATCGTTCGACCGTTGCTGATGATTGGCTTTGCCATGATTGCCATCTTGGTTTACCGGTATGTGCTGGAAGAAAAGGAAAAGATGGAAAGTTTGCGCCAGCGGGACTTTATTCGCGACACCTTTGGCCGCTATTTGAGCAATGAAGTCGTCGAAGCGCTTTTGGGTTCTCCCGAAGGTCTGAAAATGAGTGGTGAAAACCGCGAGGTGACTTTTTTGGTGTCCGATCTAAGAGGATTTACCGCCCTGACATCCAGACTTTCTCCCCACCAGGTGATTGAAATCATGAACCGTTATTTTGAGCAGATGGTGGATATTATCGCTCGCTATCAGGGAACCGTGAATGAATTTATGGGAGATGGCGTCTTAGCGTTTTTCGGTGCACCTTTAAACGCCGAAGACGATCCCGAGCGGGCGGTGGCCTGTGCGATTGAGATGCAGAATGCACTGATGGTGGTTAATGCCGAGCAGCGTCGACTCAGGCTGCCGGAGCTGGCAATGGGGATCGGCATCAATACCGGTGAGGTCGTCGTGGGCAATATCGGTTCGGAACGGCGCGCCTCATATGGTGCCGTCGGCACGCCGATTAACGCGGCCTATCGCATCGAATCGTTTACCGTAGGCGGACAGATCCTTATCAGCCCCACGACCCGCGATCGTATCCGGGCGGAGCTGAAAATCGAGGGCACCAAAGAGGTTAAATTCAAAGGTCTCGATGCGCCGGTGACCCTTTATGACATCGCCGGCATTGGAGAACCGTATCAGGTCTTTTTACCGGAAAAAAAGACGGCTCCGTTGGTTCGCTTAAAGGCACCGCTTGCGATCCTGTGTTTTCTGCTGGAAGGTAAGACCGTTTCCGACGCAGCCATTGAGGGCCGCATTACACACATTGGGGGAAATTCAGCCGAAGCGATATTAGACCAAAAGTTGCCCGGCGACAGCAATCTAAGGATTGTGCTGGCAACACCTGAAACCAAGGGGCTTTCCGAATTGTATGCCAAAGTGTTGGCGGACGACAAATGGGATGGTTTTGCTTCCGGTCACCGCGCACGGCTGCAATTTACGTCAATGCCTGAGGATACGAAAGATTTTCTGGCGAAAAGACCGGTGATTTGAATTTATGCGACCCGGTAAAGGTTATTGATGTATTCCACTGCAAAATCTTTTGCCATGCCTCTGTCGGGCATTGTGTTAAGCATGGCATACATGGCGGCCTGCTCCGAAAGGTCGTTGCTGTCTGCCCGGGGAACTTCAGGGAGAACCCGCTGCAAATCATCGAGGAATTTGTCGGCAACCGCAAAATGAACCGGTGAGACCGTCATATGGAGGCTGGGCGGCAATTGCTGTGCTTCGATGTGCCAGCCGCGTGTTGCCATTTTGCTGGCAAGCTCATAAATATTGAGTTCCTTGCCGGAAAAGGCGAAAACGGTTGCATCCGGGCGGCCCAGAACATAGAGCTGCGGAATGGCATCGATGCCTGAAATGAGGGTTTCGGTGGCGGCTTTTGCCTTTTGGGCCAGCGCTACAAAACCCTCTTCGCCAAGGTAATGAAACGCCGCCCAGGCCGCCGCGAGCATGCCGCCGGGGCGACCGCCAGCCAGACAGGGTGTGGCATACACTCCGCCGGGCCAATCCGCATAGGCGAATATCTGAAATTTACGCAGGTCCCGGTTGCGGTACATGACTGCCGAAACGCCTTTGGGCGTGTAGGCGTATTTATGAATGTCGGCTGACAGGGACGATACCCCCGGAATGCTGAAATCGTAAGCCGGAATGTCATACTCCAGGCGTTTTAAAAACGGCAGCATCAGCCCCCCCAGGCAGGCATCCACGTGCAGCCAGATCTTTTTTTCCAGCGCAAGCGCTGCTATTTCTTCTACGGGGTCCACCACTCCATGCGGATATGTAACCGCGGTGGCCCCCAAAATGATGGTGTTCTTCGTGATGGCGTCCTTAAGAGCGGCCACATCGGCACGCAGATCGTCTCTGATCGGCGTCATAACAATTTTTATCCCCAGATAATGAGCTGCCTTATTCCAGGCCGGGTGTGCGCTCACCGGTACGACCATTTCAGGCCGCCTGATATTCGGGTGCCTTTCCCGTGCCCAATCCCGCGCGGCTTTGAGCGCCATGAATATGCTTTCGGTGCCGCCGGTCGTCAAGTTTCCCACGGTTTCATCATCGCCGCCGCTCAAACCGGCGACAATGGAAACCACTTCGGATTCCAGCCTGACCAGACTCGGAAACGCCGCCGGGTTCAGCCCGTTTTCGATCAGGAAAAGGCAATGGGCTTCTTTTAAGACGTCTTCAAGATCTGTTCCGGTTTCATAGATCAAACCAAAAAGCTGGCCGTTCTGCCATTTGACGTCATCAGACTTAAAGGACTTCAGGGTGTTCAATACATCTTCTCTGGCCATGCCCTTCGGGGGCATCGATATCTGACCCATTCTCCTTCCTCCGTCTTATCGCTTTATGGCCACGGACCCACACAGACGAACACAGACAGTCTGTTTTGTCGAAAAGGTCTTTCAGCCGAATAATCAGTGTATTTTTGTGTGTGTCTGAGGCTAATTTAAAACTTGGGCGGCCCCCACATTTTAAGCAAGCGGATCAGCATAAGACAGACGGCCATCAGGCCCATAAAAACGATCGATGTGGTCCCAACCCCCCAATTCCACCAGACCGGGGCATTGACCAGCAGCAGACAGCCGCCGATGGGGATGATGGACAGGACATTCATAACGGCTATTTCGATGGCAACCGGCGTCTTAAAATCCGGGTCTGCGATCCTCAGCAGCAAAAGGCCGCAGGAAACGGTCCCGGTGACCGCTCCGTAGATGGCGGCTGTTCGCTCTAAATTATAATCCAAGAGCCTTTTTCCGAGAAACAGCACGAACAGCGTTGTCAGACAGCCGTTGATCGCAGAGATGATGGTTATGGGCAATATGTATTTCCATACCACCATCAATTGTATGGCCATGATGGTGGAGACCATCAAAAAATCAATTGACCAGCCGGTAACGCGTCGCTGGATGCCGGGGTCAATCAGATGGATGTGCCCTGATTTGTATATGCCGATTCGGACCAGAACGGCAAACACAAGCCCGAAAACAAAGAAAAAGCCCCACAGGATCCTGGCGGCATCCGCGGGTATCAACATGCCGACATATTTTATGAACACATAGGTGATCAGGTATACCAGGCCGACGAGCGCGGCCTGAAAGGCCATGGAATCTACATTGCCGGTGTGCAGCGCAAGCCTGCCGGCGCTTTGAGCCTGATGGCCTTTAGATATGATGCCGGTCAGAACATCGCGGGACAGGTTCTGGGTCCCATGTGCGGCCAGCCCTTTGCGAATGCCCCAGTTAACAAGCGGAACACCCACAAAAAAGGCAAAAAAATAGCCGATGGCTGCAAACGTCAAGCCCAGGGTTGCCGCCTGCGCGAAGCCGAAACCTTCCCAGACTTTGCCGACGGACAATGCCTGACCGGGTCCTTCCTCAAATCCCAATGGCACCAGAAATCCAAACGTCGGAAAAAGCTTCATGCCAAGGATGCCGAAAAGAATCACCAGCAGCCCACTGACCGCTGCCTGCAGCCCGAAACACGAGCCCTGAACAAGCGCCATCCAGGCCGGACCCCTTATATATCCTTTGCTGCGAGAGGACTTGTTTTTAGGCTGTTGATCATAGGTCAGTCCAACCGAAATAAAAGAAATATTAAAGAAATGATAGGCAAATGTTTCCAGATCGAAAACGGCAATATTGATGAGCGGGGTGTGTATCAGGATCAGGCCGATAACGCCACCGATCAGGCAGCTGGGGAAAAGAAAACGCTGCAAAAAAGAAATCCTGGCCCTTAGAACCACACCCGCGATCAGCATACAGGCCAACCAGCTGAAAACAATCATGGACTCAAAAGGAAACGGGCTCGTCATTCGAATGCCTCGTTGGGGGTTGACTCAAAAGCCGACAGAGAATTTATCAAAATAGAGGATTGTCAAATGACTGTCAAATCAATAATGGAAACCTTCGCCAACGCCTGTTTGACCGGTCCAGAACCGGATCTTATTGATTGACATTTCGATCCGAATAAAACATAAAAAAACCATTCACTGCCAACAGAAAGGGGGTCAAGGATGAAAAGATTATTATCTTTTTTAAGCTGCTTGGCACTGGTCCTGTGTGCGGTCGGTGCGCAAGCCGAAGTCAAAAACCCGGACACTTTTGTGCTGGCCGACTACCGCACGGTCCAGACCATAGACCCGGCTGCATCCTATGATGTTGCCGGATCCATGCGGATCTGGAATATGTATGAAACCTTGATCTTCTTTGACGGCAGCTCCACTGAAAAATTTGTGCCGCTGCTGGCTGCCGAGGTTCCAACAGTGGAAAACGGCGGTATTTCCGCTGATGGCAAGACTTACACGTTTAAGATTCGCACAGGTGTAAAATTTCATGCCGGCGGTGAATTGACGCCGGAAGATGTGGTGTATTCTTTCAAGCGTCATATGATTTTAGACCCGGACGGCGGTCCCATGTGGATGCTGCTCGAGGCCCTGACGGGCAATGGCTCGACCCGGGATAAAGACGGTAAAATCATACCCGGTGTGTTTGACACCATCGACCGGGCCGTTGCAGCCAAGGGCGACGCGGTTATTTTTAACCTGCCCAAACCCTACCCGCCTTTAATGAGCATCCTGTGTTACACGGCCGCTTCGGTTGTGGATAAGGAATGGTCCATCGCCAAAGGGTGCTGGGATGGTGACATTCAAAATGCCGCCAAATATAACAACCCGGCGCCCGGTCACGAACCGCTGCAAAAAATCGAAAACGGCACCGGGCCTTATCAGCTCAAACAGTGGGAACCGGCCAAACAGTTTATATTTGAACGCTTTGAAGGCTACTGGGGGCCCCGGCCCCAAATCAAGACCGCTATCGTCAAGTATGTCAAAGAATGGAGCACCCGCAAGCTGATGCTTCAAAATGGTGATGCCGACCGGGTGGTGGTCGATACGCCTTACGTGCCGGAAGTCAAAGCCATGCAAGGACTCAAGATCTACGAGGTGCCCCAGTTAGGTTTTACGGCCGGGATGTTTTGCCGCAAAATCAATCCGGCCGGTAATCCGAATATCGGTAGCGGCAAATTGGACGGCAACGGTATTCCCCCGGATTTCTTCTCCGATATTAACGTCCGCAAAGCGTTTCTGCATGCCTTTGATCGTGAGACATACAAGCAGGACGTGTTTCACGGCCTGGTCATTATGCCTACCAGCCCCAACGTCGAAGGATTGCCGTTTCACAAAGAGGTGCCGGTGTATGCGTTTGATTTAAAAAAGGCTGCTGAATATATGAAAAAAGCCTGGGACGGCCAGGTGTGGGAAAAGGGCTTTAAAATGATCATTACCCACAATACGGGCAATGAAATGCGCGAGGCGGCGGCAGTGATGCTGGCTGAAAATATAATGTCGCTGAACCCTAAATTTAGAATCGATGTGCGCAATGTGGAGTGGAAGGATTATGTTGTCAAAATCCGCGATTTCCAGTATCCGATGTTCCTAAGCGGCTGGGGAGCAGATTATGCCGATCCCCATAATTTTGTCTATCCGTTTATGCATTCCAACGGCTATTACGGCAAATTTATGGCCCTAAAGAACGACAAAATCGATGCCCTCTGCGATGCGGGCATTGAAAATGTGGATCCGAACAAACGCGCGCAACTCTATTCTCAGCTTCAGGACATCTGGTATACCGACGCCATCGGCATTCCGCTCTACCAGCAGATTGTGGTCCGCGCTTACCGCGATTATGTGCACGGCTTTGTCCCCAATGCCATGTTCACCGATGATAATGAGATCCTTAAGCGCATCTATAAAAAATAAAAGCTCTAAAAGGTTGAGCCCGTTGGCCCGTTAGCCGGTTAGTTCTTTTCCTTACTTTGTCGGCTTTACCGGCTCAGCGGGCCCAACCGGCTCAACCGGATAATTATGCTCGCCTATATTACGCGCCGGTCTTTGTTGCTGATATTTGTGCTGTTCGGGGTATCCGTCCTGATTTTTGGCATATTAATGACCTTCAGTCCCGAGCGCAGAGCCGCCACCTTCGTCACTTCACCCCAGCAAGCCAAAGACATCCCCAGAATTATTAAACAATTCGGCCTGGATGATCCCTTTTACATCCAGTACCTTCGCTGGATAAAAGAAGTTTTTAAAGGCAACCTGGGCTGGTCTCTGGTAGCCAGCAGGCCCGTGTCCGAAGCCTTCTGGAATTACTTTCCGGTTACCCTGGAGATGAATTTATTTGCCGCTCCGATTGTGATTATTTTTGGCATCTGGCTGGGAACTTTGTCCGGGATCCATCGGGATACCTGGATTGACCACAGCACCCGTATCCTTGCCATTGTCGGCTGGTCGTTGCCGACCTTTCTATTTGCGCTGGTATTGCTGATGATTTTTTACGGGTATTTTCAAATTTTATCACCGGGCGTGATTAGCGACCACCTGAGCATGTTCATTCTGGATAATCCGGATTCATTTAAGGCCTACACCGGTTTATACACGTTGGATGGCATTTTAAACGGGCGTTTGGACATTACCCTGGATGCTCTGTCGCATCTGGTCTTACCTGTGCTGACCTATGTGATCGTTGTGGTGGCTCTGAATATGCGGGTGATGCGCTCGGGAATGATCGAGGAGCTATCCAAAGAATACGTGATTACGGCCGTCGCCAAAGGCGCCGATCAAAAAACGATTCACATCAAACACGCACGGCGTAATGCTCTGTTGCCGGTCATAACGGTGGCCGGTCAGCTGGTTGCCCTATCAATGGAAGGCAGTGTTGCTGTCGAAGTGGTTTATAACCGGCATGGTATCGGCTGGTGGCTGGCGGAATCAGCCGTCCAGCTCGATATCCCGGTTCTGATGTGTATTTGCCTGTTTATGGCCGTTATTTTTGTAATCACCAACCTGACGCTGGATATTTTGTATGCGTATATTGATCCTAGGATTCGGCTACAGTGAAAGCTGTTTCAAAGAGGCATTAAAGTAAGTGCCCTAAAGTTAGAAGTGACCTAAAGTGACTAAAGCAATGAATTCACAGCACCCCAGACTGCGTGAGCTTAAATTTACGCTGCATCGAATCTTCAGAAATCCTTCTGCGGTCATCGGGTTTGTGTTGATCCTGTTTTTCCTGGCGGTGGCGGTCTTTGCACCTTACATCGCGCCACCCCAGTACGCCCACAATCCTTATCTGATGCCGCACAAAGGTTTTTCGCCGACCCCCAAACCGCCAAACAAGACCCATATTTTCGGCACGGCTTCCGGTCAGTATGACATCTTTTATGGTGTCGTCTGGGGCACCCGCACGGCATTCAAGATCGGGCTTTTTGTGGTGGGTATTGCCGCACTGGCGGGAATCGCCCTGGGGGCCATATCCGGCTATTATGGCGGTATCGTTGATGAGGTGCTCATGCGGATCACCGATATCATATGGGCCATACCCACGCTGGTGCTGGCCATGACGATTGTGGTGGCCTTTGGCCGGGGACTTGACAAAATCATGATCGCGCTGGCGCTGGTGGGCTGGCGCTGGTATGTGCGTGTGATTCGTTCTGAAATTCTGACATTGCGGGACCAGGATTTTGTTCAGGCCGCCAAAATCATGGGGGTCTCGGATATGAAGATAATTCTGCGCCATATTTTACCCAATGCGATCTATCCGGCTTTGATCATGGCCTCAATGGACATGGGCTCGATGGTGATTACCGCTTCCTTTATGAGTTTTGTGGGGCTGGGGGCGCCCAAAGGATATGCGGATTGGGGACAAATGGTGGCGCTGGCGCGAAACTATATCGTCGGCCCGCCCGATGATCCGCTCAAATTCTGGTATACGATTGTCATTCCCGGCGGGTGCATCGTTCTTTTTGTACTGGGCTGGAACCTGATCGGCGACGCCCTGCGCGACGCCTTCGACCCGAAACTCAGACGAAGATGATTCGAATGCGGAATGTTTAATTTTCTTTGCCGGAACGAACCCGCCTTCACCAACCTTGAGCGTGATTATGGAACGGCAGATCCGGAAAGCAATAAAATTCTGCCTGGCGCGCCGAAGCTCTTGAGCGAAGGCGGGTAAATCCTGCCTAAATAAAAAAATAAGATGGCTAAATTGCTGGAAACAATCGACCTGGTGACCCACTTCTACACCTACGAAGGGGTGGTTCAGGCGCTGAACAGAGTCAGCCTGGTGGTTGATCACGGCGCTACTTTCGGTCTGGTGGGTGAATCCGGTTGCGGTAAAAGCGTCACCGTGCGCTCTGTCATGCGCATTGTGCCGGAGCCCGGACGCATAGAAGAGGGTAAGGTGATCGTTTATCTGGATGAAAATCGCCGGCACGCAGGGCTGGACCTGCTTGCGCAATCAGAGGCCTTTATGGAAAGCCTGCGCGGCGACCGCATTTCCATGATCTTTCAAGAACCGAATGCAGCCTTGAACCCGACCATGAGCATAGGGGACCAGATTGGCGAAAGCTTTTTATTTCATCAAAAAGAAAAACTGTACGCATCAGTCCTTGAGGAGCTTGAATCGAGAGACTGCCGCACGCTCTTTCCGCTAAAACAATTTCAGCAGGCTGTTTACCGCATCGCCGCACGGCAGCCGGATGCCCTGATTCTCAATCTATTGGATCGGATTCCGATCCTAAAACACTGGCAGAGCAGATTAAAAAAAGAAGCCCGGCGGCGTGCCGTTGAGATTATCACCAAACTGGGTCTGTCCAATCCCGATCAAATTGTGGATCTATATCCTCACAATCTATCCGGAGGGATGAAGCAGCGCATTGTGATTGCGATTGCATTGGCCTGCAGCCCGGTTTTGCTCATCGCGGATGAAGCCACGTCAAATCTGGATGTCACGATTCAGGCGCAGATTTTGGAACTCCTGCGCCGTTTGAAACAGGAAGAGATTTCCTCGATATTACTGATCACCCATGATCTGGGTGTGGTGGCGGAAACCTGCGACCGGGTTGGCGTTATGTATGCCGGCAACCTGTGCGAAGTCGCCGATGTCAAAGATCTGTTCCAGAACCCATTGCACCCGTATACCCGGGCCCTGCTCGATGCTGTGCCCAAATTTACCATGGAAGATGACTTGAAAAGCATTGACGGCCATGTGCCCAATCTGGTTACGCCGCCGAGTGGCTGCCGGTTTCATCCCCGTTGCGCGCACGCCATGGAGATTTGCCGGGAGGCCTTTCCCGAAATGACCGAAATCGGCAAAAATCATCTGGTGGCCTGCTACTGGGCCGCCTCAAAATGACAGAAGACAGATGTCAGACAACGGATGACCCCAGACCCCAGAACCTTTATGATGGATAAAATACTCGAGCTGAAAAATCTGACAAAGCACTATTCCATTCATGGGGGTGTGCTGCGCAGGGAAATCAGCGCCGTCAGGGCGCTGGACGGGATCGATCTGGACATCTACCGCGGGGAATGCCTCGGGGTGGTGGGCGAATCTGGATGCGGTAAAACCACCGCCGGCAAGGCCATCGTGCGCCTTTTTAAGCCGACCGGCGGACATATCTATTACTATTCTGCAGCTGCTGCGTCTACAGCAACGGCTGACCTGGCGCGTATCAAAAGGTCCCGAATCAAAAAACTCGGCCTGCGCAACAGACTGCAAATGGTCTTTCAGGATCCGACCACTTCGCTGGATCCACGGATGCTGGTCAAAAACATTGTTGCCGAACCCATCAGAACCCTGCAGCGAATGAGCGGTCGCGATCTCGAGGATCGGGTCCTGAGTTTACTCGAGCGGGTGGGTTTAACCCGCGACCACCTGCTGCGCTATCCGCATGAATTTTCCGGAGGGCAACGACAGCGAATTGCCGTCGCCCGGGCGATCGCCACCGACCCCGAGTTTATCGTGCTCGATGAGCCGACCTCGGCTCTGGACGTTTCGGTCCAATCCCAGATCCTCAATTTGCTAAAATCATTGCAGCAAACGCTGCAATTAACTTATATGTTTGTCACCCATCATCTTCTGGTGGTCAAATACGTCAGCGATCGGGTGGCGGTCATGTACCTGGGCAAAATCGTGGAACTGGCCGACACACAGGTAATTTTCTCCAGACCGTTGCATCCCTACACGCACGCCCTGCTGTCGGCGATCCCCATTCCGGATGTCACTCACAAACAGCAGCGCATTGTGTTGAGCGGCGATGTGCCCGATCCCGCCGACCCGCCGGCGGGTTGCCGCTTTCATACCCGCTGCCCGTTTGTTACGGATCGTTGTCGAGCAGAAGAACCGCTGCTTGAAGCTGTCGAAAGCGGTCATCGGGTTGCCTGTCATCGCAAACAGGAAACTCCAAAATTGGTGGCCGAAAGATTCGATCAAAGGCGGTTCAGCTCCATATCCTCCTGATTATTGATATTTTCGATCAAGATGCCCCGGTGCTGTTAGCCCTGTCTTTGTGCACCTGCTGTTGGTCCTGCTATCATTGACACACCCAAAAACTACTGGCATATTGATGTATGCGAGAGGCCACCTTCCGAAGTGTATCGAACACAGTAACCTTTATACCGCTTGTCATAAATACGTTCCAATTAAAAGGATGGCGGCATAAGCGGTTGTAACAAAAAAACCTTCCGCAAACGGAACGTTTTTTTGACAATCGCTATAAGTGGAAGGATTTGTTATGGCACCTGTTGAACTCCCGATCCCGTCTCATTTCAATCCGCAAAGCGTGGCTGAAGTCTGGAAAGTTTCCTATCAGCAAAGGGCTAAAGATGCTGAAGATTGGGCCAAACAGCATAATCTGCAGCCGGCTTACCGTGATACGCCTAAAATTTGCCTGTTATTGGTCGATGTACAAAATACGTTCTGTATTCCGGACTTTGAGCTTTATGTGGCCGGAAATTCCGGAACGGCAGCCGTCGATGATAACCGACGGCTGTGTGAATTCATGTATCGCAATCTCAATGTCATCACCGAAATCTGCCCAACCATGGATACCCATCAGGTTACGCAGATTTTTCACAGTATATTTCTGGTCAATGATAAGGGGGAACATCCAAATCCCTACACGCTCATCAATCCGCAAGATATTAAGGGTGGTATTTGGAAATTCAATCGAGCGTTATCCTCCATTCTTCAAATCGATGAAGATTACGGCCAGGAATATCTACTTCATTACGCGCAGAAATTGAAAGAAGGCGGCAAGTATGATCTGACGATATGGCCCTATCATGCGATGCTTGGCAGCATCGGTCACGCGCTGGTTTCGGCTGTCGAGGAAGCGGTCTTTTTCCACAGCATTGCCCGCTTGAGTCAACCCGACTTTCAGGTGAAAGGCGGCAATCCGCTGACCGAGAATTACTCGGTTTTAAGCCCTGAGGTGCTGACAGATTTCGCCGGAGATGAAATTGCCGTAAAGAATGTCGGATTTATCCGCAAATTGTTGGATTTTGATGCCGTGATTATTGCCGGCCAGGCCAAAAGCCACTGCGTGGCGTGGACCGTTGAGGACTTATTGACTGAAATTGATAACGAAGACAGAAAGCTGGTTGAAAAAGTTTATCTATTAGAAGATTGCACCTCGCCGGTGGTTATTCCAGGTGTTATCGATTACACCGAGCAGGGCAACGACGCATTTCAAAAGTTTGCGGATGCCGGGATGCATGTTGTGCGATCATCTGATCCGATGGTGAGTTGGCCCGGAATCCAACTTTGAGATTCATGAATCAAGCGATTCAACAACCCCACGATTATATCAGTCTGGTTTGAAGGGAAAAAGGGCCAGGATCTCAAGAAGCCGGCACCTTCACCCGGTTACGGTCCGCCAGCTGATATTATCCTAAAATGCCTGTCACGTCTCGACATCCCCAGCCGGATACTGGCCGATGAGGAAGAGCTGCTGTTGCAGTTGGTGTTGGAAAATCTTTTTATTTTGACAGGGAACCGACCGCATATTGACAGATAAGCTGACGATTTTTGTCTCCTACCGCCCCTCCTGAAAGCCAAATTGTTTATAACCTTATGATATTTATTCCTATATTCATACTTTATCAGCCTGGTATGCATTTTGCCTGTTCAAATCCTGCACAATATTATTTTTGCATTCTAAATAACTTATCTTTTTCTACTAAATGACCGATATTATAATATATAAGAGCTATATTTAACTTCTGCTGTTGATGCAGGTCGCCTGGCTCTGAAATGTAACGCGTTCATGGGCGACACGATAACAACAAATACGGTTTTGATGACTAAACAAACTACATATGAAGCCTTAACGGCCAGGATCGAAGCACTCGAAAAAGAGGTGCAGCAGTGCATCCAATGCGAATCGGAACTACGCGATCTCGGACTGCGATATAAGCTCATATTTGATAAAGCCCGGGATGCGATTTTCATTATCCAAAACGACGTGATTCAATTTGCCAATCGCAGGGCGAGAACCGTTTTGGGCTATTCGGATGAAGAGCTGTCCGCCACCGCCATTGCAAAACTGATTCATCCAAAAGACCGGGAAAAGGTGGTCACCCGGCACCAAAAAAAGCTAAAAGGTGAAAAAGTACCCGGTACCCATTCATTCAGGATCATCAGCAAAAAAGGCAAAGAAATATGGGTGGAACACACAGCGGTGCGAATTAGCTGGCAAGGGCAGCCGGCCACGTTGAACTTTGTGCGCAACATCACTCAAAAAAGGAAGCTGGACGCTCAACTACAATTTTCGGCCAGGCTGGAAGCGATTGGGACCCTGGCAGGCGGGATTGCCCATGCGTTTAACAACCTTTTAATGGGTATCCAGGGATATGCATCCTTACAATTGATGGATATCGATTCAACACATCCGCACTATGAGACCTTCAAGAAAATCGAAAATGCCGTTGAAGAGGGCTCGGAACTCACCAAGCAACTGATGGGTTACGCCCGCAAAGGCAGATATCGCTCAAGAGCCATTGCCATAAACGACATTATAGAAAATACCTCTCAGACGTTTCAAAAAATGAAAAAGGAAATTATCATCCACCGCGAGTTCACCCAGAGGCCGCATGCCATTGAGGCCGACCAGGGTCAGATGGAACAAATGCTGTTAAACTTATATATCAATGCGGCGGACGCCATGCCGGATGGGGGGGACATTTATCTGAGAACCAAAAACGTGACCCACCGGGATATTAAAAGCCATCTTTATGAGCCCAGGCCGGGAAAATACGTCAGGATCACCGTTTCAGACACAGGCATGGGCATAAACAAAAAGATCCAGCATCGTATTTTCGATCCGTTTTTTACCACCAAAAAGACCGGCAAAGGAACCGGCCTTGGACTGGCATCGGTTTACGGGATCGTTAAGAGCCACGAAGGTTATATTAATGTGGCGTCCGAAAAGGGGCGTGGGGCCACATTTTTTATTTATTTGCCGGCAGCATATAAAAAGAAAACAAAGAGATAGAAATGCTGAAAAATAATTCCAAATTAAATCTGGTTCGTATTGGCAGTGACATCACTTACAGTAGCCTTAAAGAAATTGGTAGCGGTTTACTGATGTCGTTTCATGGTATTATTAATGAAATCGATTTGGCGCACTATGAATCGCCCATCATTGACAGCATCGATGCGCAGCTGCTGACGCTGATACTGGGTGAGGAATACATCGGAAATACGCTCGGGATTACCGATGCCGATCTAAAAATAGATGATGGAGATGAATTCTACAATTCCATTCTCGGCGGGAAAAACCCCAATAATGATGTCGCGGTTGTTTCCACCAAAAAATTGGCTCCTGCCGCGATGGTCTCCGAAGCCGAGATTGATCTTTTTGTCGAACGGACAACCAAGGTGGCTCTCCACGAGGTCGGTCATAATTTTGGTTTAACCGACCATGCCTCCTTTAAGCCCGCCGCTGATGGATTGCTGTGCCCCATGAGCAGAGGCGAGTTTAATAAATTCGGCTATCGGGGGTATGTGCGCGTCATCGTCGACGGCCGCGGTTTTAGTTTTTGTGATGAATGCAAGTATTTTTTGCGATCGGTCTACGGCTGGCGGCATTCAAAACGGTTGGGTAAATGACAGGTCGATCTCCAGCACCCAATCAATCTTTTTCTAAAAACACCGATACCGCAATGGCGCAAATGGAAACATTATAAAAAAGGCGCTATAATTCACAATCATCATTTTTCTTGATTTTTGAAATCGACCAACGGGTTTTGTTTTTCAGATGTGTTTTCTTCAGGGCCTGGTTGAAACCCGATCTGGAAAATCGTTTGCGGATGCTTATTTTAATATTTTACAGTCCGTCGTTCATAGGCACCTGTGGCCTTTAACTTTGAAATCGATCAAACATCTATGACGATGGGTCCATCATTAGGTCTTATGATTCATTTCAAATTACCTGGATATGGAAAGAACGGAATTCATGTCACAACTGAAACATTCTCAAAAGACATCCGATACAGTCGATTCGGCCTCCGGCATTGAATTGTTGACCCGCCAGATCGAAGCAGCCAAGCAAATACTGCCTAAAAAACCGATCCCGCCAGAAGAATACGCGGCCTGGAATGATCAGACCAAGAATTGTTTGATCCGGATTTACGGTGAAGGTTCACCCAATATCGACACCATCTCCGGCGCCCCGGGCACCGCCCCTGCATGGCTGTTTATGCCTGACGATGCGGCCGAACAATATAAAGCCGCTTGCCTGGAAAATAAAATCAAGTTGCTGGAAGGCTGTGTGGTGTCCTTAAGACGTAAATATAAAGAAGCGGGGGATTTTTAATTATATATCTGCAAATCCTGTTCGCATCAGCCTTGTTATCAGAATGTCAATGAGCATGATGATTATCAATCAAATCCCGCATGCCGCCAAAGGCAAAATTTTGTACCAGTTCATTTCTGAAAAAATCGTGCGGAAAGCCCAATTCTATCTTGCTGACATCGTTCAGTCGCTGCAGGTGCCCTGCTTCCAGCTTAAATTCTAAGCAGTCCAAATTATCTCTCAACTGGGATAAGCGGCGGGCACCTATAATCGGGATCATCACTCCAGCCTTCTGACGCACCCAGTTGAGAGCCACCTGCGCCGGCGATTTGCCGATGGCTCCGGCAATATCCACCACAGCTGCAGCAATAGCCTGTTTGCGTTCATTTATATCGACCAGGGGCGCCATCATAGGATGTTCAAATCGCTTTTCTTCTTTGTCAGCGTTGTTGCTCTGGCTATATTTGCCGGTCAGGAGCCCGCCGGCCAGCGGCGACCAGGCGGTTACTGCCAGATCCAGTTCACGGGCCATCGGCAGCAGTTCCCGCTCTGAAGTGCGTTCAATGAGACTGTATTCAATTTGAAGACCGACAAACG
>WOR8_10001072_pt1 | contig 27778 bp, 26 predicted proteins | sample DeeMarSeWOR38_10_FD_19890 | JGI IMG/M metagenome (IMG submission 19890) | reverse complement strand
CCAACTGTTTGAAGATCCATGTCTTCTAAGGCTTTTCGAGCCTTAACAATCAATTTCTTATAATCGGTGACAATCTTATTAAACCATTCTGGATTCTCTTCCTTTTTCTTACGAACATCAGCTACCACTACACTGGTATTTGCAGTCATCCCAGAACTAGCTATAACCATTTCCACAGGTTTAGCTAATTTAATTGTTTCCATTGTGTTAGGTCCACCTTCTAAATTCTTCACAAAATAAACTAATCCTCCAAAGGTAGAAGCTGTATTATCAATTCCACTAGGTGTCCCATGATACCCTTTTTCACCTTCATATGCTGCTTCATTAATCTTGTGATTATCCCATCCCGTTTTAAGTTCATCACTAATAGCACGAGCTATAGCAACACAACTAGCTGCAGAAGCCCCAACACCACTTGCACACACTAATTTTCCTCCAAGAGTAATATTTACATGGTTTTTATTTATATCCAATCCCATATAGTCAAAGATATTCTTGATAGAGACTTTTTGTTCCTCATATTTTTGCTCTTTATAACCTGGTACCTCTGGTCTATTATCGAATAATTCATAGTCGCTACCGCCTGTTATTTTGACTTCTGCTAAAGTAGAATCGCCTATTGCCGAGGCCATAGCTGGCAGCCCATAAACTACAAAATGTTCTCCAAAAAGAATAGTTTTTCCAAATCCAGATCCTTTTCCCATTGTTATTTTCTCCAATATTTTTTCCATTCAGTATAATGGATTTATTAATACTTTTAACTTCTTTTTACTTTGAAGTCTATAAATCTTCTACTGGAATGTAAAGATCTCTGATTTCTTGATTCGCTAGCTAAACAGGTCTGATTTAAAAATAAACTCTATAAAAATAGTACAATGTTAAGTTTAAGCAATTCAAACCATAATAAATAAGATTAAAGCTAAAATAAGTTAAACCACTGCTCAAATTCTATGATTTAATACTAATTTAGGATATTTCAAACACGATATGAAATTCTGACAATTTCGTCGAATTGATGAAAAGAATATTGGAATTGATAATATATGAAAACACTAAATGATATATCTCTTGAGAATAAAGTTTGTTTAACTAGGGTGGATTTTAATAGTCCACTCGATGAAAAGAAGGAGTTACTAGATATAACTAGAATCAAAGCACATGCTACCACTATTCAGTTTATTGCAGATCATAAGGGGAAAGCAGTTATTATAGCACATCAAGGCAGACTAGGAAGTTCAGATTTTAGCACTATGGGACCTCATACGAAAGCTCTCCAAAATTTACTTGGTCCTAAGTATTCGGTTCACTATATAGATAAAACACATGGATCTGAGGTAGAAGAATATATTTTTAACATGAAGCCAGGAGAAATTCTTATTCTAGAAAATGTCCGCATTTTAAAGAGTGAAACTGACGAAAAATCTCCAGAAGAACATTCCAAAAGTGAATATATTAAAAGTTTAGCTAAAGTAGGAGATATATTCATAAATGACGCTTTTTCAGCAGCACACCGTTCTCATGCAAGTTTAGTAGGATTTACTCCTCTAATGCCTTCTATTGCAGGACTTGTTATGGCAGATGAGATTAAAAACCTCCAAAGAGTAGTGAAAAACCCTAAAAAGCCTTGTATCTTCGTTTTAGGAGGTATAAAACCTGAAGACAGTTTTAAAGTTGCAAAATATGTTTTGGAAAATGATATTGCTACTTCAGTACTTACAGGTGGTATTATTTCTCAAATTGTGATGATTGCCAAAGGTTTTGATCTAGGTAAACCTTCAACGGATTTTTTAAAGAAAAAAGATTTGTTAAAATTTGTCGAACCAGCAAAGGAATTACTCCAAGAATATGAAAGCAGATTGATGGGAAATTCTGATTTCGCTGTAAATGAAAATGGTCGAAGGGTTTATTCTATTAGAGATTTACCATTGAATTTTCCTATCCTTGATATAGGGACCGAAACTATTCAACATTTCTCTGAAATAATTGAGAACTCCGCCACTTGTGTATTAAATGGTCCTATGGGAAAATTCGAAGAAAAAGGATTTGAAATTGGAACAATAGAGATATTCAAAGCGATGGAAAGATCTAAAGGTTTTTCACTTGCTGGTGGAGGACATAGTGTATCAGTGATTGAGAAAAATGATATTAAATTATCGTACGTAAGTACAGCTGGAGGTGCAATGATAAGTTTTCTAATGGGAGAACCATTACCAGCAATTTCAGCCTTATCTAACTAGTTAAAAAGTAATTTTCAAGAATTATATTATATTGAATATAGAACCTAATGACAAAGAAATAAAAACAAATAATGAATTATTCACATAAAGGTTCCAATAATATGGTGAAAATAATATGTCTGATCCAAAAGAGATTGCACAACTTCGTGAAGATTTAGAACTTGTAACAAAAACCGCTAAGGTTCTTGCAACAAAACTAGAAAAGATTACTCAGAGTATTGAGCAAATTTTCTCCACGTTAGATACTTTATCATCGATTTCAAGTACTCAAACATCTACACCACCTCCTAAAGCTACCAGACCATCACCAACACCACAACCTACACCTCGTCCAAAAACACAACCATCCGCTACCGTTGATTTTCAAGCAGGAACTGATACAAAAGCAACACGTTTACTTGATGCTTTCTTAGCAAAGTTGCAAGTACTTAATACAGGATCAGAGATTTCAGAAGCACTTTCAGCTCTGAGAGATCAAGTTATGCAAGCATCATCAAAAGGATTTCATCCAGCTTTTCATGAAATGGGACGATATGCTAATCAGCTAAAAAACCAAGATAACATCCCTCCTGAAGAGAAAGAAGCTCTCATTGAAAAGGTTTATGATTGGAAAACACGTTTAGTTGACTAAAAATCCTTTTTAAAATCCAAAATATGCTGTTTTTCATCCAGATCTAATATGTGATCCACATTTATTACAAAAGATCGCGTTTTGAGGGATAGAGGTTCCACAAGAAGGACATTTTTGGCGTGAAAGAAAGCTCTTCCCAGAATTGAAGAATTTTTCTTTTTCTTGGTCATTGCTTGATCTAAAAGCAGAATCACTAAACGGTGAAAATTTGGAGAAAGAGGGTTCTTTCATTGTATCAACACTAGGTGATCGAAATATTGTTTCCATTGAAGAAGTAGGGGCAGTCGTTTGGTTCTCTATCTTTCTAGTAAGATCCTCAATTCGAGTAGTTATTTGAGACATGAAAGGCATAAAAGGACAATTATTAAAATTATTCTCACCAATATCGTTCTGTGTAAGAGCCTGTTCTGGAGAAAAAGACTTGAAACCGATTTTTAATCCATCAGGATTTTCAGTAATAGCTATCCCTTGTTCCAATAGCCCACGAATAATTTCTTTGGCAGAATAGGCTCGACCTCGTATAATTATCTGTCCAGAAATATGGTCAAAACTACTATTCATGCGTACAATGAACCCCTGCAAAATATTGCGCTTTTCATTTTCACCTTTGAGCGTTACCCGAAAGTAAGAATCTACACTTAAAGGATAATCCACTAGAATTATAAGAAACGTAATACGTAGATATTATTTCTATAGGATAAATAAGAAATTACTGATTAATTAATTAGAATGTATTACTGTCTATTCATAACACTAGATATTATCTTTTTAATACGATTCATTTTTAGGAGATCTTATAAAGCTGTAATGGAGGGGATGTTCTAGTGTGTATCTAGTAAAGATATCATTTTGAGGTGAAAAAATGCCAGCTGCATTTGTATTAGTCAATGCTGAAATTGGAAGCGAGGACGAAGTCCTTGAAGACTTGAAGGGCACTAAAGGTGTTGTTGGTGCTTGGATAGTTTACGGTGTTTACGACATTGTAGCAAAAATAGAAGCAGATACAATGGATGAACTTAAGGAAATCATTACTACTAATATTCGTGGACTAGAAAATGTCCGTTCTACTTTAACCATGATTGTTGTTGAAGGAGCAACCGATTAACCTCGTCTTTGACTGGGACACCCAAAATAGCAGATTAAAATTGGTACTCAGTCTTCATTCTCCTTTATTTTTTTATTATGACTCAATAGTATATTCTCTGATTATTAAATAATGTAAATAAACCAGTTTAGTAATATAAATTATCGAGATTGACCTTTCCAGATTTATGTGATTCGTGTTTGAGAATGAAAGAAATAATTCGGGGTATTTCATGGCTACTTGGTACGGGATATGATTGTAATGTATTCATCATTGAATCTGAGGGGAGTAGCATATTAATTGATTCAGGATTGGGTGATAAAATTATCCATGGGATTGGTTCAGATATTAAAAGCGTTCCACTTTTAAGAAAAGTAATTCAAGAAAGAAATATCAGTCAAGTGGTGCTTACTCATGGTCATATCGATCATATCGGGGGAATTATGGCACTTCAGTCTGAATATGATCTCGAAATAATCACGAGCGATATTGAAGCAAAGTTTTTAACAAAGGGTGAGGACTCGTATATTGATCCAATTCTTGGATCCTCTTGTGATCCTGTTATAATATCGAAAGCTGTAAAAGAAAACGATATCTTTAAAATAGGAAGATTTACGTTTAAGGTGCTTTTAACACCTGGACATACTGCAGGATCTATCTGTCTCTGGGATGAAGCTCAAAAAATTTTAATTTCAGGAGATACAGTTTTTCCCCAGGGGTCTTTTGGTAGGACAGATCTTCCATCTGGAAATAGCTCTCAGCTAATTTTATCCTTAGAACGGTTAGCTAAACTTAAAGTAAATGTTTTATTACCTGGCCATATGTCTCCTCAAATTTCAGGTGATAGTGATTTTATTTCTAATTCTATACAGGAATCTTATAGATCTGCTAAAATCATGCTATCTTATTATTGATATTATATTTTTACAAGTTTCTTCAATCGAGTTAATATCATTATTAACCTCTGTTATAGAAATATTTGGAAATAACTCTAATGCATCATAATATAGAATGTTCATTATTTCTGCTTCTATATTAGACTCAATCTTAGCCGTATTATACCCACGATTGGCTAATCTTTGTCTTAAAACATCAATCTTGCAATGAAGTATAATTACATAATTAAAATCGTTTTGTAAGGGTAATATATCTCCTGATAAACATATTCTACTAGAATTTTCAATAACTGAGTTTATCTTTGGTATCAACAACTCATCATCAATTATCAATGAGTCTCTATCAATATCATAACCTAAAAACACTTTTTTTTCTAGAACGATATCGTTAATTTCAATATATTTCAAATTTAAAAGTTCTGATAATCTTTTAGCAATACTCGTTTTCCCTGTTCCAGGGACTCCTGTAATGTAAAGTTTTAATGAAGTTTCATTAAATGTCACTACTATTCTATCCGGTGGTCAAATTTCTTTAGTTTTATAATCAATATTATTTCTTTGTTTTATAGTTAATATTATTGATTTTAAGGTAAGAAAGGTGGATTCAATAATTGCATTAATTGCAGAAAAACCGTCTATTGCGAGGGCAATTGTACGTGCCTTTTCAATTGTATATAAATTAAAATTTAAAGGTGTCAAAAGCAAAACCCGGTATAACTATCGCTATGAGTGCTCCTTAGATGAACATAAAATTAAGTTTAAGATTAAAAATAATGATTATAGCCTTCGAAAAGGCGATCGAATCATTATTTCTAGTGTAACTGGTCACATTCTCAATTATGATTATCCACCTCCTTATGATAAAGAAACTAATTGGCAAAATACTGATCCTTTGGATATTGTAGAACTACAACCAATTGAGATTCCTATTCGGAAGGAATTAGCTGAACATATTCGGGATATAGGAAGGGAGTCAAATTTAATTATAATTGCAACAGATTGGGATGGCCATGGAGAATCAATTGGACGACAGATTCTTGATATTGCAATTAGAGTGAATAATAAAATCCAACATGGAAGGATGCATTTCACAAGCACTAATCCAAGAATTTTAACACAGGCATTTGAAAACCAAACTACCCTTGATTGGGATTGGATCAATCAAGTAGATTCCCTTAGAAAACAAGATTTACGAATGGGTTCTAGCCTTACAAGATTTTTAACAGTCGGGGTACAAGAAAGAGGAGTTCATAATCAAATGATCTCTTATGGGCCATGTCAAACTAGTGTTTTATGGCTAATAACAAATAGATATCTTGAAAATCAACGCTTTATTCCTGAGAAGTTTTGGAAGGTATCCTTAAAAATCTCTACAAAGGATGGCCCTTTGTTTTTCGACTGGAAGGGGAATCCATCAACAGATGAAAACGAGGTTGATTCTCTCATCCAAGCATTAAAAACACAAGGATTAAAAGGAATAATATCTGAATATAATGAAGAATCTGGTACAATAAAACGACCGATTCCATTGGATACTGATACCCTTGAAGCTGAGTGCTCTTATTTTTTTAAAATTAGTCCTAAACTAGTTTCTGATATCGCTGAAAAACTTTATAATAATGGATTCATAACCTATCCTAGAACGGAAAGCTCTTTTTATCTTGAGAAGGATTTAACTAACTTAGCTGAAAAATTTTTAACCCATGAAGATTTTGGAGAAGTTGCTCAAGAATGTATTCGATTAGGAGGGGTTTTAGATCCAAGTAAAGGACGATTCACGAAAGATCATGAACCAATTAAACCTGTAAAATCAGCAATCCTTTCAGATATCCAAAAAATTTTTGAGAAAACACCAAGATTAATAAACAACGCGTGGCGAATATATCAATACATCGTATGGCGTTTTTTAGCCACGATTCATCTAGATGCAAAAATAATTACCCAGTATATTATATTAATGGCCCTAGATGAAGATTTTATTCTGGAAGGAAGGAGAATTATAGATCAGGGATTTCTTCGTTTTTATCCCTTTAAAACTGTTGATGAAAAGACGTTTCCTGAATTAAAAAAAGGAACTTCATGGATTATTGAACCTAACAAACATCAAGGGTTCACTACTCCTCTCCCTTTATGGACAGAATCGCAATTAATCAGAGAAATGGCTGAATTAAATTTAGGAACAGATGCTACACGTTCTTCGCATATTGATACAGTTCAAAAGCGTCATTATACAGCTCTTAGAGGATCAAGGCGAATACTTGTTCCCACATCTTTAGGGACTGCATTATATTCTATCCTATGTGAAAATGCTGAAGAATTAATTCTACCAGAAATTCGCGGAAAAGTTGAATCGTGGACTCAACAAATTCGTGATCATAACAAAACAGCAGATGATGTAGATAAATTAGTTATTGAACTAACAACTCGGGGGATTCAGAGAATGAAAGCAAATCAAGAAGAAATATTTGGAACTTTAATTGAAAGTATTAAAGAAATGACAGGATTAGGACAGATCTTTGGAACTTGCCCAGATTGTGATGGAAATTTGATATTACAGATGGGTAAGGAATCATCACGATTTTTAAGATGCACAAACCCATTATGTAAAACTATTTTTCCTTTACCGAAAAAAGGTGATCTTGTTTTATTAGAAAATGAAGTTTGCGTAATTTGTGATGGTGTACCCTTATTAATTTCTTCAAATGAACATAATTGGGTCATGTGTCCCATTTGTTGGACAAGAGAAGCATCAGATGATAAACCATGGTTTTGTAGCGATTGTAATAGAGAAGAATGCCCGTTTTCAGGATCTTGGACACCCCTAAAAAGTCAACAATTATTGGGGTATTGTACTGATTGTGAAGGTAAAGTGTACTTGAAATTTGACAATATTTATACTCGAATTCATTGTGAGAAATGCAAAAGAGTTTGGAAAGGTCCTAATTTACGTTCAGGAACTACTATTACTCCTAGTACTCCGTGTACAAGATGTAACCAAAATACACTTCTTGTTGTAAAACGTGGGCGAAAACCATATCGTCTTTGTGTCTTTTGCTCGTTATTTTTCTCTACTACTCAAAAAGATTGAGCAAAGATATGACCCATTAGAATTGTGAGTATTTTTAACTAAATCAAAGGTTGAAATTACTCTTTAATTTGAATTCAAAGAATAAACATTTTAGAAATGATAGTGTTTCCACAGTTTTATAAACAGAATAACATTAAATAATATCTAGAGTAAACAAGAAGATAATTAGAGTTGTTTCGATTTATACTTCTACTAATCTAATAAAGCTCGTTATAATCCCAATAAGAGAATTAAACCTTTATAATCCAATCTTTATTTATACAACGGTGGTTCTTATGAGTTCAAAAGAAAAATTAGGTGGACGAGACCCCGCTCCTTCCATCATTCGGTACTTAGTTATTGTTAGTGCATTCACAGCATTTTTAACAGGAATTGCTTTCATTCCTGCCATTGCAGGGTCTAGCTCTCAAGAAAGTGATTTTTACAACCGAGCAATCCCTAGTTTCTTCTTAATTGGTTGTTTGACTTTATTTGAATGGTTTATCCTTCGATACTCTCGAAAAATCATTGGACCGTATGGAATTGCATTTGCCATTGAATTCTTTAAATCAATAATGTTCAACATGGGAGCCTCAGCTTATCTTCAAACTGTAAGCGGAGCTTCTTCCACGACCTTTTTAATTCACCAACTCGCCTCAATGATAACAATCTTTCTTTTAGCTTTAACTAAAATAGCACGGACTCAGATTGAAGCCCTTGCTAAGAAAGATCTTAGTCGAAATCTATTGAATCTTCTTCCTACATTATTAGTAGTTATGCTATTTCTAAGTACTTATGTAACTGAAATTTCTGGACTTGGAACACCACGTCAGCGGAGTAATTTCAATCCTTACACTGAAAAAGATATCAATTGGTCAATGTTTAATACACCAACTTGGGATGCAACATATCTACTAGAAAATCTTTTGGATCAATTCACAGCAGGACTTAGCGCTCCTGATACTCCTTTATTTAACGTAACCAGTGATGATCCAGTTGATCCTCAAGATCCTATTGCGTACTGGCGTTTAGGTAGTTTATCTCAATATGAATATACTGATAAAGCTCCATACACCACTGATTGGAATCCAACCGATACAATAAAACGAATAATCTCTCCTTCACCAGTAGGAACACCATATTCCTCTCTAGTTCCACCTGCAGAACGAACAGCACGCTTTACAGTACGCTTGCCCTTGGATCATAATTCTTCAACTCCAGATTTTAGCATAAACCCGAATTTTCAGAATTTTCTTCCTACAACATGGAATGGAGAATATGGATCATTTATTGACGCGAATACATTTGAGCTTTATGATAGTGTGGAAAATCCACTTACATTGATAACAAGGCGTACAAGAGAAGTGGTTCCTACAGCTTTCGCCACAGATATGCGAGGCATTGATGCTTATATTCAGGTGAGCGAAACTGCCTCTGAAGAGGGTCATTTTGATTATACCATGGACTATAAAACTCCTGATATTCAAACAATAGCTGCTTTTGCCCTCACTACTGATGCCTATGATAATATTTTTGATCCAACTACTTTAGCTAGTGTTGAAAATCTCTATCTCCAATTCCCCGATCTACCGTCACAAATATATGTTGGGGCTCTTCCTTTAACCACTGGTAACAATTATTCAGATTGGGCTCCTACAGTTTCGCAACTAGCGAGAGATTGGACACAACCAGGTCAAACGGTATTTGGACAGGCTTATTACGTTATGCAACAACTTGGAAATGATTCAAATTTTACATTTGATGAAGAAATGTGGCTGGGACAACAAGTTATTGGACAACCCATGGCCCATCCAGAACAATATGAAGATTTTAATGAGTGGTTTGTCAGAAGAACGAGCGGTACCTCACTTCACTTTGCCTCTACATATACGATGATAATGAGGTTACAAGATATTCCTAGTAGAGTGGTGATAGGTTATATTGGAGGGAATGATTCTGTTATTTACGACCCATGGAGAGTAATTACTTCTCGCTTCCTTCATGCCTGGTCTGAAGTACTTGTTCCTATTGATCCCAATCCTATCCTTCCTGGTGATGAATATGTAGAATGGGTAAGTTTTGACCCCCTTCTAATTTATTTAGCAGATCAATATGGCATTGATATACCTCCAGATATAGTTCCTCCATCTGGAGATGATCAAACTCTCTTTATTAGACCAGATTATGATCTGGAATCAAAGGGATTACCTCTAGCATTTGCAGAACATGCAGCAAATCCATTGGATCCGATAATTGGACGAGTAACTGTAAACGATGGGTTATTAGGAAACGGAGCATCGATTCCAAGCGGTACTACTATCAACCTTCGCACTCGTCTTATTAAAGTACCTTCTCTAGCCACTTGGTTACCTTATAGTGGAGCAACCGTTAGATTTTTTGTAGGAACTCAAGATGAAAATGCTAGTATTGAAGGAATTGTTCAGAACGGACTTGAACTTGGATCTGGTCAGACTTTAGGAGATGGAAAGATTCTATTTACGTTTGTAACTAGTGTTGCAGTTCATGGGATCCGAACTGTTAACTTCTATGCAATCTTTGAAGTCTCTCTTGGTAATTATCGACTGGCACAATCATGGACTTATAATCTTACTTTTTAGCTAATAATAAATTGTTTTAAGGGGGAAGAAGGGAAATCCCTCCCCTTTAATTTCAAAACATATGAATTCTATATTGACAAATAACTACCATAATCATAAATAGATATAAATAAGCAAAAATATTATCTTTAGCACCAGTTAGATTCATATTCCTATCTCCCTCTATTCATGAGGGAGTGGGAATGGAGTATCTAGAACGGAGAATGAATAAATATGTCAAAAGACAAAATTTATGGATATGGAATCTTCTTTTTAACAATTATATTTCTTTTATTATATACCCTTTTCTTACCTGTTCAGCAGTATTTTGGTTTAAATCCTGGTGATCCCCTTTATGACCTAGTAAACATATTAAATCTTCTGAATACGACTCCAATGGATGCCATTTTATGGCCAGTCTATTTAGCAACATTAATGATCGGATTTATAATTGCTTGGATTGGCATAACTATGGCTACGACTCCCCCTCCCGAGCCTATTGATTTAGATGATCTCAATCTTGATGAAGAAGATCTAGAAGAAAATTCGTAATTAATTAAATAATTTTATTTCTCTTCTTTTTTTAAGGGGTATTACTGACTCCTAGTTAATTGTATTTGGTTTAGATATTAATTTATCGATCTGGGGGAAGCCCGATAAGATTGTCTAAAAAGTTTGGAAAATAAATTGCAAAGAAAAATAATATAACGATAATTAAACCTGTACTGATCAATTGAATATCAAAAAATAATTTTTCAGCTTTTCTACTAATTTCTCCTTTATTTGAGACAAGAAAGAGGTAACGAAAGAGAATGAAGGTAAAAAGTGGTAAGGAAAGAATGATAAATACTGTTTCATTTGCGTGCCGTTCATTCAAATAAATAAAGATCGCTAATAATTCTACAGCAATTATTGTAGCTAAACTTTGGTCAATTAGACCTTCTGTATATAATTCAAATACTCGTTTATGTTCTTTGGCGTTTTTTCCAAGGACAGCCATATCTCCTTTTCGTTTTGCTAATGCTAAGAGCATAGCTGATGTAAAACATAAAGTTATTAACCAAGGAGAAATAGTCACAGAGATTAGAACGACACCAGCCACAGCTCTCCAGACATAATTCACAGAAATAGTGATAATATCAACAAAGACATATTCTCTCAAAAAGAATGAATAAAATTGACTAGTAATAAATAAAGCTCCTAAGACTAAAATAAAGGCTATTTTAGAATCAACGGTTACTTGAGCAGATTCATAATCTCCTTCGTCCGATACTCTCGGAAATAAAAGGATAGGATCATGCGTTTCAGGTATGAAAATTACTAAAAAAATTGCTGAAACTAATAATAAGATCATTAGTAATAATCCCATTGGAATACTGACGGTTCCAGAAGGAAAAGGTCTATATTTTTTTTCGGGATGGGATTTATCCTTCTCACGATCTCTGAAGTCATTGACAATATAATTTAGGGATGAGATTAAACAGAGGACAATAAAACCGATTAGAATAGGAATCCAAGTATCGATACGAAAAATATTGCGAGAAAAAAACAAACCGAAGAAGATTAATACGTTTTTATAATATTGATGAGGTCGAAGCAATCCTACAATGCCTTTTAATCGTGTAAAACCAGAAATTCGTCCAGTACTCATATCTAATTCCATATTAATTTCTCCATGAATTTTAGGTAATCATTTCTTCTATTCCAATTGATTAGGATTTTATTTTGTAATTGTAGCTTATAAGCTCAAATAAAATCATTCCAGGGTCGAGATCATCTCCTATCGCAGCAATGATAGAGGTTGTATCCATATGGAGAACTACTAGATACCGATTTTTTCGTCCTTCTTTTGCTACTATCCCTCTCTGGTTTTTCATAACCATTTCATATATCTCATTATTGGGTAATCGAATTGGCATTGCTATGTCAGATTCTAAAACAGGAATAAAATTTGATTTTATAAGAGCGTCTGATATATCTAAATCCCCTATTTTCGCAATAACCTCATATTGTTTGTTAAATTTTACTACTGTTCTTAAATTTAGTTCCTTTTGGATGAGTTCTAGTGAATTTAGAGTTTCCTGATTCATTATTATCACTTCTATATAATACACAAATAAAATAAGTAATTTTGTATTATTCGGAGAAATAAGCTTCTATTTCTAGAAGCGGTAGAAATATTAGAGGAACGAAACCACTATTGAAATTGACTCCTTTTCAGCAGTTTGAATTGATAATAATCCCAATTACAGTTCTGATAAGCCAATTTTTCATCCTTTTATTCGGAATAAGTATAATAGGAGAGAATATTATAGCTATTATAGGAATCCCAAGTACTATTGGCTATTTATTAGGAGCTATTATTGTTTATATTCTGGACAGAAAACGACAGATTCGAAGTTTCAATCAAGTTGAACGAATGGTTAGATCATTAGTTGTACTGGGAGGTTTTATACTTATTCCAATTATTTTAAGTCAGAATTTTGATATAATTCCAATTTTTACGACCTTTTCAGTGTTATCAATAATTTTTGCTTTACTTGGAGGAGTTCTAAGTTTCCTTTGCATATTACTTCTATGGCGTTATTTGGTTATTCAGAACTTTTCAGAATAATTCGGGCATCGACCACAGATACGCCTTTATCGCTAGCAAAAACAGGATTTAAATCTAATTCTTCTATTTCGGGATTTTTGTCAATAAATTGGGAAGTTTTAATTAAAAGATCAATCAATGCCTTTTTATCCACAGGAGGTTGTCCACGAATACCATCTAAAATTTTAGATGCTTTTATTTCTGATATCATCTCTGTTGCGTCCTCCTGTTCAATTGGAATCAACCGAAAAACAACGTCTTTTAAAACCTCAACGTATATCCCTCCTAATCCAAAAGCTAAGATTGGTCCAAACATAGGATCTTGTGTTGATCCAATAAGTAGCTCGACCCCTGACTCCATTTTTTCTACAATATATCCATCTATCTTCGCTTTTGGATGTTTTTCCTTAATTTTTTCCTGCATAATTTTAAATTGTTCTTCTAAATCTGTTCTATTGCGAATTCCAGTTACTACTCCTCCAACATCAGATTTATGCACGATTTCTTCTGAGCTAACTTTTATTACTACTGGATATCCTATTCGGTCAGCTTCTGAAAGCAGATCTTCTAGATTTATACCAAAACCTGTTGGATTTACAGGAAATCCTTCGTTAATTAATAATGACTTCGATTCTTGAACAGTAAGAACTTTTCGTTTTTGTTCTATGGCTTGTTTTATAACTTGTTCAGTTTTTGACATACATTTTACATCTCTTTTCTATTTTTAATTGATAAAATTCAAATCTGAAGTCAATTGAAACAAATTGATTACAGAATTAATTTTGTCTGACAAATTCTCATTCTCATTATCACTCTTCTCTCTCTCCTAAAAACTTTAAAAATACTCTTATTCTTAAAGTATGAAGAAAGAGGTGAGGATCAAGCTAAACTACTAAGTGTTGAGGAAGTTTCCCTTCGTAACTACGTCAAACGAGTTATCCATTAAAAGGGAGGGGGTTAACAAAAAAATTACTGTACGGTGTTGAACCGCGGTAGATCTATCAATTAAAGTAGTTCCCTATAAACAGGATCATTTTTGAGCTTTTTTTCTAAGAATAGAGGATATTTGACTCATCCAGTCCAGGACGTGGATTTCCTGTGTTTCCTGACAAATTTAATAATGATTATTTTCCTTAAACACTAGTTTCCGCTTTTTGTACCATGACCTTTTCTATCTGAGTAATTTCTTTCGCATTTGAGCTTTTTCCCCTTATTACAGTAATGAATTCAGCATCCTTTACTAGTAGATCACAAGAATCAGTAATTATGGCATGAATAGCTGCTTGTGTTCCTAAACTTCTCACACCTGCGAGTATAAGTATCCATTTATCGTTTTCACGAATTATTGATATAATCCCGTGAGAAGGTTCTGCAAACTCTTTATTTTGGTACACAAGACGATTTTCTAAGAAATATACCCCGAATTTTCGCTTTAGATGAGAATTTAAAGTTTCAGTTAGAATATTTGTTATAGGACCTCCTATAAGGATAAGGTTATCCTTTATTTGAGGTGATTTTATCTTGTAATTACTGTCAGTCATAACAAAAAATGGGGAATAAGGGAGTTGTTGAATAGGAAGATGACTTCCTAAATACCAACAGAGATCTCCTGCTAAATATCCATCACGTGATAAAGCATCAAATTTACCATGAGGTTCAGCTGCTCCTACAATGATTTTTCCTATAAAAATTTCATCGGGGCAATATTTTTCTCGTATAATCTCATTAAAGACACTTGTCTTTTGGAGAAGCGCATTTTGTTTTATCGAAAATGTAAAGTTGTGAGCTAATAATCCAAATAATTTTACTTTTCCACGATTTACCTTTTTCTCACCTAATGAAATTATTAAACCAGCATTACGTAATAAATTTAGATGATAATGAACTTTAGATTCAGAAAGATTCAATTTCAAAGCAATTTGTTTAGCATAGATTTGACTCTCCTGAGCAATCAATTGTAATATTTGCCAACGAGTTTTATGGGCAAGAACACTAAAATTTTCTGCGGAAATAAGGGAATACTCACGTGTCATTGCATAACCAGCTACTTAGAATCAGTATAATATGGAAAACTTGAGGACTACTTCAAAAAAAACTAGAGTGGTTAAAACTTTTTTCTATCCTACCGACCCCTACTCTATGCTACCTCATTCTCAGTTTTTATTCTAGATTATACACGTTACCTTCCTCCTTCATTTTAAGGTAAATCTACATTAATCGAAATTTACGATTTGCTATTTCAATTAAATCTAAAGGCAATACATTTAAACCACAAAAGATTGATTTTATCTGAATAACTTGGGAGAATTAATTATTTCCAATTCAGTTTGATAATCTGCTAGGTGGAGATTCATCTTATGTGCGGAATCATTGCAATCACAACAAGTTCTAACACTAAAGTTTCAAAACTAATAACAACAGGGCTCAAACGACTTGAATACCGAGGTTATGATAGTGTAGGAATTGCCACGATAAACCAAGGAAAAATTGAAACTCTTAAAGATGCGGGAACGATAGACAAAGTGAATAAAAAACTAAATTTTGAGAGTTTAGAAGGATCAATTGGTATTGGACATACTCGATGGGCAACTCACGGTCCTCCAAATCAAATTAATGCTCATCCACATGCTGATTGTGCAAAAAAAATTATGATAGTCCATAATGGAATCATTGAAAATTATTTAGAAATAAAATCTGATTTGCTGCGAAAGGGGCATACCTTTACATCTCAAACAGATTCAGAGGTAATTGCTCACTTAGTAGAAGAAGAATTGAAATCAGCAGATCCTCCTAAATCAGTGATTCAAGCTTTCAAAAATACCATAGTTAAATTGGAAGGAGCTTATGCAATAACTTTAATTCATACTGATGAACCTGAAACAATTTTTTTAGCACGGAAAGATAGTCCATTGGTAATAGGGGTACAGGAGGATACTAAATTTGCAGCAAGTGATATACCAGCGTTTCTTGAGCATACCAAGAAAGTTATCATATTAAAAAATGGTGAAATAGGGGTAATTACTCCAAAAACAGTTTATATTGAGAAAAATGGTTTTAGGGTTCAACCTAAACCATTTATTGTTTCTTGGACTGCAGAAAGTGCACAGAAGAGCGGTTACCCTCATTTCATGCTTAAAGAAATTCATGAACAACCAATAGCCTTGAAAAATACATTGAATATCGATATTGAGGAATTAACAAAAGCTTCGAAAAAAATACTTGACTCTACACGGATAGTTTTCTTAGCATGTGGTACTAGTTTTCATGCAGGGCTTTCAGGATTCCATCAGGTTCAAAGAATATTGCCAAAAAAACCGATTTATTCTATGATAGCTTCAGAATATGAAACTTACTCCCATCTAATTGATGAAGAAACACTAATTATCGCTATTAGTCAATCAGGAGAAACATTAGATGTAATGAAAGCGTTAAGTGCTGCAAGAAAGAATAATGCACAGGTTATATCAGTAGCAAACGTAACCGACTCTTCTATTCCTAGATTAAGCCATATTTCTTTATATACAAAAGCTGGTCCAGAAATTGGTGTAGCAGCTACAAAAACTCATACAGTACAGGTCGCACTCCTCGCTCGTCTAGCATTACAACTTGAATTTGATGCTGGAGAATTAACGAAAGATGAATATTTGCTGCAAGTCGAAAATCTAGTACAACTAACTCCTCAAATTGTACGAACCGTGATAAATCAAAATGAACTCAAAGCTAAGAAATTGGCTGCAATAATTCAAAACCAAAACCATTCTTATTTCTTAGCACGTGGACTTAGTATGCCTGTTGCTTTAGAAGGTGCCTTAAAACTTAAAGAAATCTCATATATTCATGCAGAAGCTTTTCCAGCTGGTGAAAGTAAACATGGTCCAATAGCTATAGTGGAAACCAATTTTCCTGTTGTCATGATAGCTCCTGATGATTGGACTTCGAAGAAAATGTTAGGGAATGCTGAAGAAATGAAAGCCAGAGGTGGCTACATAATTTCTGTAACTGAAAAAGATCATAGCATAGTAGAACGATCTGATTATTCTTTTTTTATACCAAAGGCTTTTTCATCTATTGTTAATCCGATCTCGTATGTTGTACCCTTGCAGATGCTAGCATATTACACGGCTGTTCGGCGAGGATTTGATCCTGATAAACCAAAAAATCTAGCAAAAACTGTAACAGTCGAATGAAAGGAGTTTATAATTCATATTTAACAACTATTAAAATCAGATGAATTAGTTACTTTTCCTCACTAGTAACGCTAGTAAATACTGTTGTCTCCTTTGTAACAAGAGAGTCATCTTGAAAAGGTATTCTGTAAAATTTATGTTCATTTCCTACCTGTACACAAATAGCTCCGGGTAAGTGATGACTCGGATCAAGATGTTTAGAAAAATTATGGAAATGTTTAACGATTTCGTCTCGTGTCTCTGAAACTGCTATCACCTGACTCCCATAAAGTAATACCCACTTCCCTTTACAGATAGCCTTTCGTAGAAGTTCTTGGATACTCCAATAGGATTGTTCTTCTCGTAGAAAATGATCCAAGAGAGTCAAAGTTTTACTTCCGCTTTGTTCTTTAAATATGCATTTAGAACTAGAGAACCATGTTTACACGTCACGAATGGGTTAAAAAAGCTTTTTGTTGGTAGGATATTAATTATCTGAAAAGCCCAGAATGATAATAGAAGAGATAAATAACTTCAGATATTACTCTTCTGAAACTAATATTTAAGAGAATTAAAGGGATTATATGAATATAAATGGAGGGAGGAGAAACAATAAAAGGAGGGAAAAATTGAGAATTTATATAGGTTCAAATAGTAACCAAAAGTGAATTCCGAGACCTATACAAATTGCCATAATAACTAAACGAATAGATGTTCCAATGAGACGTTCTCTCAAAGTACGATCTTTACTTGTCTCAACAAAGAAGATCAACCAGATTGTCGAAAAAATCCCTAGAAGAGAGAAGAGAAGAGCAAATGGATAATATAATCCGTCATCTATCAAACTGTTCCACGACTTGAATCCTGGAGTGGTTGTGGTATTAGTACCCTCGGTAGTTGTTGGAGTTTGAGTAGTAGTAGTAGTTTCTGTAGTGGTGGTTTCATTTTGATTAACTGCCAAGGGGATGTTTATTTCTAATGGAACTAATGGAGAATCTTCCAAGGACGATGAATTAATGTATCCCATGTTTTCATTGATTGAAGGGAAAAGATATTGAGAAAGAGGGTTAACTAAGAAGGTCAGGAATGTACTCATTGCAATTAATGGGATTAACTGGCGTTTAAAACTCTTAGAGATCATGGGTCTTCGCTACTCCAAGAAATAGACTGTAAAATAAGGTTATTTTATCAATTCTTGCTTGAAAAAGGGAGTTTAATAAAAGTTCCTTTAGGTTATCCAATACATGAAATTTCGCTAGAAAGAAATTTAGTAGTAGATATTTCTGATAAGGCTTAAGAATTGAAAGGTAAGCTCCTTGAATTAGTGAAATAGATTCAATTTAGTCATAAATAATATTATGACATGATTGGATTCATTAAAACGATTAAAAAGCGCCGATAGTCTAATCTGGCTAGGACTCCAGCCTTCCAAGCTGGCTATTCGGGTTCAAATCCCGATCGGCGCACTCTATTTTTTATAAGATAAAACTAATTCTTTAAGAACTCTATATTGGAGAGTAACGTAAAACAGCACATATTCCACCAAAACTTTGAATTTGACGTCCTTCTTCTGTTTGTGGATTGATTATCTCTACTCGAGCTCCAATCTGCTCAGCAAGCTCTCCTAAGTCCAATACTAAATCTTTTTCCTCAATTTCCCAATTTGATGCCCGACAATCAGGACATTGAATTTTTTGAGCGTTTGATTTATATTCTTCAAATTCTGAAGGATTAATAGTCTTCTCCTGAATATAATCGCAATTTCTACATTTTGCTTTCATTCTAAGTTTTTCCAATCCACCTGAAATTAAAAGTAGCTCTACAGCTCCCATTTCAAGGTTTTTGCGAATCTCATTCTCCCCATAATTAGCTTTTCCTTCAAGTAATGCGTTCATAAACTTTTTTACAAGGTTTTTTTCCTCCATTATAACTACTCCTTCAAGCACATCAGTAGAACTCGCAACTAATTCATTTATCCCGCTTTGATCTCCTCCATAACCTAAGTCTTTTACTCCAACAACTTTTGCTTGTAATCTATTATCAAAGTGATCAATAATTTGGTCTTTAATTTGTCCAGGGCCTCCAATAATTACTCCTTTCAAAATAATATCTGCATCCTCAATAAAGAAAGTCTTTAAATCATCTGCTACTCGTTTTAAGAACCGCGCTACAGCCTCCTCACGTAATCGTGAGAATCGAACGCTACTTTGGCCTCCTTTACGGTGTTTTTTGGCTGCTCCGCTTCGAGTTGTTTTTAGGATTTTTACTTGATCCCCTCTGAGAGTTGCAATTGTAGCTTTGGCGGAATCTATAGCTAATAAGGCATAAACATCTTTTTCAATATACTTATCTAATATATGTTCAACATGAAACCTATTATCACAGACATAAAGCTTCCGAGAAATTGGTTCCTTAGGTTCAAAAACGAATGATTCAAGTTTTCCAGATTCAGTGACACCTGAGAATAGAGCTATACCAGAATCAGGAGATTTCTGTCCATAATTTTTGAGAGTTTGAATAACATTTTTTAATGCTGAAATGACATTTTTTTGAGTTGTTTTACTCCGAATATTGGTCGCAGTCCCCATTTCATCGCTTAACTCTTGAATGAAGTCAGAGACAGCACGATTCGGGGGGATATAGAGTGAGACTAAACAGGTACTGCCATCTTGTGATTGTTTTTGCTGTAACTCATTGAGCTCTTTCCCTAATTTATATTGTTTATAGCTCATGTCTAATCCTCTATTTTCAAGGTTATACTTTTAGTTCTGTTAATTATGTCAAGATTGTGCAAATTTTTCAATCTTTCTACCTTAATTAGAAGAAAATTCCAAGTTATGATAATTTAGACTAATTTTCTGTATCTTTTTGATCTATTTCCCTCTGTCTTTAAAAATTGTAATTAAGTGGGGATATAGTTTTATCAGTTCTTTAATGGTCAATTGGTTCCAATCACATATTGGAGAATATTCAACCAAATCAATACTAAGTAAATTAGCTGAACACTCTTGGATAATCCTATTTAGTGATTTCAAAAGATTAAGTAAGCTTAAACTCTGTCTTTCCAAACTTCTTAATTTAAGTTTATGGAATTTTTTCAAATTTGGAAAAAAATCTAACATTTTTCCTACTGAATATGTTTTGGGGAGATCTTTACTTTGATTGAGTTTTCTTCCATTCAGAAAGACTTTTGACAAACACTGTTGGAAGGTATTAGCATGACCAATTAAATATTCACGATGCCAGTAATTAGAATAGCCTAAATAACCATATTGCGAGATGGGAAAGAAATCTAAATCAATTGTCACATATATTTGTTTATCTCGAATCCATGACACAACTTTTGGAGTTGTTAAAATTTCATCGGGATCTCCAAATATGAAAGGAAACGAATTAGAAGAAAGTGCATAATCAGAGTTAGTTTCTGCCCATCCACCTATTAATATAACATTAGATGCTAGTTTCTTAGTGATCCAGAGATTATTGACAATGTCTCGACTATCCAAATCAAAATGGGCATCAAAAGAGATAATAGAAAATTTCTCCTTATATTTAATTAGATATAATTCAGCAACGTATCGAGAAGGCGCATGAGATGTAGCAAGATTAATGAAATTCCTGTTAAATTGGCAAAAATCACCATTTATATCCATAAAGTTATTTAATCCTTGTAATTGATCGTATGGAAATCCTAAAAATACAGATCTCATGTCAGATATAAATGATTCATCGATTAATCCATTAAAAGACAATTCTGAAAAATTCTGTTTTAATCGCAGAAACTTTAAAAACGCCCAATATTCTTCTATCCAAAAAAGATTATACCCATAGGTATTAGGGGGAAGAATAAAGGGGTAATGGTTTTGAGAAGTCATTTTATCTCTTAATTTTATATTTTAGAGCAAATTATTCTGTATTACAGTTCCTACATTTTTTCCATCAATCGCTTTTTCGATTATAGCAATTTTTTTTGAACAAATTATGATTCTAATATTGGTTCTTTCACAGATTTTTGCAGCAATTAGTGTAAATGGAGCATTGGAACCTGCTCCTAATGAAAGGGGAGAAATAACTTTATAAAACTCTTGATAACTTAAATGGTCATACTTTTTTGCATCTGGATGTTTGCTTGGATCTCTATCGTATATACCGTCTACATTTGTAACATTTATTATAATTGGGGATCCATAAAGGTCAGCTAATATTGCAGCATCTTCGTCAGTCTTGATGGCTGGTAAAAAACCTCCAGATATCCCTATATCATATTGTTGCAAAAACTTACTCATTTCTTTAACTGTTGTAGGTAAAATAGGAGAACAATGACCTTTAAAATAATATGTAAGGAGTTGGGCATTTAACCAAGTTGCTGCAATACCCATATAATCTTTTTCTCCCTCTGTCAATCCAGTAGGTAATCCTTGAATATATTGACGAGCAACCTTTCCACCACCACATACGATCATAAATTTAAATCGAGGTATATAATTTTTGAGCATTGTTGCTAAGTTAGTCAAAAATTGAGTATCAATTTCGCCGGGATTGATAACAGAACCACCCAAAGAGATCGTAATAACGGGTTTCAAATTTTTCTCACCATCTTAATTGATTTCTGTAAGAAATTAATAACTACTTACCCAATCAAGAATCTGAGGATTTTAATGGAAATCTAAAATAAAAAAATTAAGATAATTAAAAGAGGCAATAAATAAGGAAAATTCATCAAAAATTAGGAAAATTTAGTGCCGCGGGTGCGACTTTCAAACATAAACGATCTTGATTATGTTATTTGAACGCACGGCAACTGGATCTTCAGTCCAGCGCTTACGGGTACCAAAAAGGCTCTCCCGGGCTAAGCTACCGCGGCTTCAATATATACTAAGCAATAAGAGAAAGCCAATCAAAGGGTTAAATATTTTTACCTAAGAATTCACTTTTGAGTGATATATTCGATTAATCATTACGACGTTGATTATTAAATGTCTTCCGTTGCCAGGCAAAACGGCGTATTTTTGGATTAGGAAATCCACAATAAGCACATTTTCGTTTCCTCTTATGATATGATCTATTACCACATCGTCGGCATGGCATATGAGTTCGTTGGGAAGTATGTTTACCTCGTGCAGCAGTTCCTTTTACCATTTCTATCTACCAACTTATGTTATGGATAACTTAAAGAGGATCTCCGTTTAAGGGGGTGAAATGAGAATAACATTATCACCACGAAGAATTATATTTCCTAATTGTTCTGTGACTGATTCGGTTCCTTCTTCCTCATCAGCAGGGTGGATTAATTCAGCCTCTTCTAAATAGAGGTTTAGATGAGGATCATAACTCCGAAGGATTCCACGGACCTCACGTCGGCCACGAACTTTGAGAATAACTTTTTTATTCAGGGCTGATGTCAATACATCTAAAGGTCTACTCATTTTCAATCACATTACTCTAAATTCAGGTATACATAAAATTATTAATGTAGATTTAATCTTTAATGAAGTTTAATAAAAAACCACACTGTAAGAAACCCTTCTTCTTGAAATTTTTAAATAGATTTATGTATTAGGATAAATTGATTCTGTAATAAATTTGAGATAAAATCAATTCTATAAGAATAAGGTTGTTATTTTCTAGGATTTAACACAGAAATATAAAAAATAGCAAATTGAGGTGTATTACAGAATATCTTTAATACTATCAATTAAATATTAATTTCTCTAGGTTTAAGAAACTCATTGATTTAATATCATTATAAATGGTTTAGTTTAAATCGAATACTCAAATTTTTCGATGTATTCTTGATTAAAAATTCGGAATAGGTATGAAATTAAAAAAATGCTCCGACCGGGAATTTCAGTCTTTTTCCCCTGAAAAAGACATTTGAACCCGGGTCTTCGGGGCGAAAGCCCGGAATGATTGGCCGAGAAAGACAGCACGACATCTCTTGGGCCGAGCTACACCATCGGAGCAAATTTACTTATAGATATTCTGTAAGTAGGCAGGAGGGGAAGAATATTTAAAAATTAAAAAATCTTGTTGCGCTACTCTGAGAAGGCTTCATTGGAATAATTTCCAGTTGTTATTCCTAATACTTGGTCATATACACCGAATCTTTATTAAACCTCTCAAAAAATGGTCAGCTGATATAAATCGAGGTAAGGTTGAGTGGCGTCGTCAAAAAAACGAAAAAAACGTAAAAAAAACTCAGAACGTTCTATTAATCGACAATTTTTTAGTGAAGCAATAACCTTTCTTTTAGAAAGAAGCCTAGAAACTCGAATTCATGATCCGGAATATGCAAAAGATCTCTATCTCTCTGCACGTAAATTAGGACAACGTGGCCGTATGCATCTACCTCGAAAGTATCATACGCTATTTTGTCACTCATGTTCTACCCCATTCAATGTTAATACTGTTAGAATTCGGATTAATAGTAAAAAGCAACAGATTCATTATTATTGTTTAATTTGTCATCAAGAAAAAAGATTTGGTTATGGAAAAAAATTATAAAGGTGATAATCACGATTTTTGTAGCTATATACTCTACTTTTCCTAATATGGAAATTGCAAAAAATTTTAGTAAAATGTTGATTGAGCAGAAATTGGTTGCTTGCGTTAATCTTATTACAAATATTCTTTCAATTTATAGATGGCAAGGAACCATAGTAGAGGAAAAAGAGGTTATTTTCTGGGCAAAAACACAAGAAACAAAGATTGAACCAATTTATGAATTACTGAGAATCAATCATCCTTACGAACTTCCTGCATTTGTCATTTATCCCATCAAATCAGGTTCAGAACCTTATTTAAGTTGGTTAATGGCGGAAACTTCACCTTAGACATCGATAGAGACTTTATAATGTTGATTTTCTTCTTCAATAGTTATAATTATTCCTAATATTTCCATTAACAATTCCATATTGGTTTTAGTATGGTTAGTAATCATTGGAGTAGTAAAAGAGCTGTTTTGGTCTGCTACCGCCATAATAGGAAGGATTTGATCAGCTAAATAAGGATCTACAACGCATCCCCGATTAAAGGTAAAAAGAAATCTATTTCCAGCTTCTTGTCCTACTTTTTCGGACGAAACATGTTTTTCACCTATATAGTCCGCCCCAATCACGCCATTTGTAAGATTTGAATAAATTAATACCCCAGACCCAGGATTCCACGCGTCAACATAATTTATTGTTTCAATTAGAGGTATATTCAAACTCTTGAGTGATCTTTTAACCGATTGAATTTGACGTTCTCCAACTCTTGCATTTCTGAGATGATTGGTTGAATATGACTGAATAAAAATCTCTTTTGGATCTTTAAAATCAATTAGAGAGGTTCCGGAAATTTTAGACGGAACTTGTAGCTCAGCAATCACCTCTGCTCCTCCACGTGGGAAAAATCCATGACGTCTAATTTCTAATTTATAGGATAATCCTAAATTTCGTAATACCTCCCAAGTTACATGTTCTACATAAGGGAGAGTAGGAGCCCATTTACCAAAAGTTGCTCCACCCTTAAATTGTAATTTTGTTTTGGAATTTTTAAAAGCAATGAGAGCGAGTTGAAATAACTGAAGTATCAATCCAATACTCCCCGCAGTGGAAACAGAGATTGTTAATTCAGATTTCCAAGTATTTGACGGACGAAAAATTAGAGTTTCTGATCCTAGCCTATCACCTTCTAATTCTCCACCACAAAATAGAGCTATTGCCTGAATTCCCATAAGATGTTGAGTTTGTAAGCCAGGTTTAGGACGATTTTTTCGAATGTTGATTATTTGGATTGGTTCCTGAGTAATAAGTGCAAGAGCGGAAACTAAGCGTAATATTGCACCGCCTCCTTCACCTTTACTGCCATCAAACGTACGCAAGACTAAACAACAACCGATAGTGATTGTTTAAGAATAAAAATAATTAAAAAAGAAATATTTTGATATTGGAAAAAAATCTTATCGCAAAGTAAGTATAAGTTGATAGGATAAATTTTAATTTTTAACCCGCTCGTTCTCTTCGCTTAGGTCGAAGTCTTGTCGATCGACAACGTCGGCATTTGGTAGCATTCAGCGGATTTCGTGCATAGCACTTTCGGCAAATAGTCATCTCTAACAGAGCTTTTCGCACAATTTCTCGTTTTTCAGGATCAGTAATGGGCATTACTCGGAATTCCATAACAGTGTTGTTCTTTCAAGATTATCTATTCTTTTAAAGAATAATTTATGACTAAATCATGGAATTTTTATGAGTTTAAATTAACTTTCTCTTAAACAGGAAGAATATTTGATTTCCTCATAATCATAGTGATGTATTTTTTTCAGGAATTAGAGAAACATAATATGAAATTTACCAAAAAAAATATCCTAGATTAAACAGTTATTGACTTTATAAGGTGTAATGTTAATGAATATTAATCTCTTACCTACAAATAAATTATTTCACTTAATCGGGTGCCTATTAATAGCTTATTTTGGTTAATTCTAATAACTATTTAGAAAACTCAGCTCATTGTTTTTATGAAAATAATAGATAAATAATATTGTCGGGTTTTAGATAATACTATTTCCCCCCCACACCTAGACTTCGAGTGTATGTTTAAAAAAATACGACAAAAAACAGAATTAAACAAAAATCGACAAAAGAAGAAACAGTTATATTGGCAATAACTTTTCCAGAAAAGATTAATAAAGGATTGAAAACAAGATATTATGTGAAGAAAAAAAAAAACAACGGTGGAAAAACGAATGCAATATTACATGAGTGTATCAGAAATACAAGATCGAATCAAGACATTAATTACCCACTTTACTGCGAATCCTAATATGAAGTCACCATTCTTTAATCCTGAATTAATCCGTTCAATCAGAAAAATGGTGGATCCAAACTTATTAAATAATGAAAAAGTAGCAGAGGAGATAATCACTACTTTTCTGAATGCAATCATCCTCGCAGGACAATTAGGAATCGACATTGAATCAAAAATCAATGAATACTTAATTCAATTAGAAAGAGAAGCCATTTTTGCGATGTAAAATAAAAAGATCTTTGCTATTGTAGAGTTATCCACTATTGGAGGGTGATTTCTAATTTTTTTAATAGTTATACGAAAAGACCAACAATTGTACTTAGATCAGTCAAACCCAATACCCAACTTAACACTACTCCTAGAATTAGACAACTAATACCTCCAAAAATAGGTAAGGGGAGACCAGGGAGAGCTCTTTCCTTTTGAAGAAGTTTAAAGGTATACAAAACGCCAATAAATAATCCAATTAACGATAAAACGAGAGGAAAAGGGCTGGCTAAGGAAATGCCTATCACAACAGCTACACTTACAAGCATACTAAAAAAAGCGAAATCTCCTAAACCGATATTAATTAAAGGAGTTGAATAAACTGGTAAAGCGGGAAATAATGGAACTGGCTCATAGACCACATCCTGATTGCCCTCTATACTGGAGAGTTCTTCAACTTCTCCCGCAGTTTTTCGACCATGATCAATAATCCCTTTTAATGGACCACGAAATACAGCATAGATATCATAAAGCGATAATCCAATGAGTATCAAAAATGCTGTGAGTAAGGGAAGGTGGAGAGCAAAGAGGGAACCAATCATTGCACCAAAAAATATCATCATTGTGTTCCTTAACCAAATTTTATCAAAAGTTTGAATACCAAAAGAAATTACACCAAGAATCGCAATCAGAATAGCAAAAAGATACAGAATAGGAATATAAACATTATTAATCGTCTGCTGTAGAAAATAAGGCAAGAATTCCCAAATTAAAGAGATAGAAAGATAGGAAATGATACTACCATAAAAGAGGCCAAAAGTGAACCATGAAAAACCCATTAATAAGGCAAAAAAGTATATTAAAAACCTCATAAATCCTTTTTTAATGATAAAAAGGACTATAATTCCTCCAATAAAGGCTATTAATACATAATATAACATATTTAGAAAAGCTCCCCATGCAATACCACCTGGATCCTCAGGATTCTCAGGAATTGGAGAAATATCAGGGGGGGTAAAATTTGGATCTTCAACCTGAAGAATATTGTAATAATCAAGAGTCAATAAAGAAAGGATAATAGCGAGAATAAGTACAATAACAATGGGCTTAATAAATGCACGTAGACGGGCCCCAGAATCATCTACTGAAATAGAATCAGGTTGAGAAGAACCTTGGGTTAAATCGCTCATCTTTTACTCATTTTAACCTAGAAATAAAAGGTGAAAATAAAAATACTGGAACGAAAACAAGATATTGTGGAGAAAAATAATGGTTAGTCTTAATCAAATTGGTGAGAAGAATATAATAGAACTTTTACAACCCTATTTAGATTCAGTAAAAGATAGTGGGACGAATGAGGATGCTTGTCTATATACTTTACAACCCCCATATAAGATGATTAATGTTGATACAATGTCCCGTTACTCGGATTTCCTCCCGGGACAAACCTACTATCAAATCGGATCAAAACTTGTGACATTAACTTTTTCAGATTTAGCTCCAAAAG
>WOR8_10006384_pt1 | contig 27793 bp, 30 predicted proteins | sample DeeMarSeWOR38_10_FD_19890 | JGI IMG/M metagenome (IMG submission 19890) | reverse complement strand
CGCCGGCCTCCTTGATGAATTCCTGCACCATGAAATTGGCCTTCAGGCCACGAAATGCCTCGATGACGCTCTCTGCCGCCTTCTTGGTCTCCGCCAGGACGACGCCGACGCCCTGCGTTCCCTCGAGTAACTTGATTACCACGGGCGCCCCGCCGACGAGTTTCAGCAGGTCGTCCGTATCTCCAGGCGCGTTCGCGAAGCCGGTAACCGGCAGGCCGATACCCTTGCGGGAAAGCAACTGCGACGCGCGCAGCTTGTCCCTCGACCGCGTTATCGCGACGGACTCGTTGACCGAGTAGACGCCCATCATCTCGAACTGCCGGACGACGGCGGTGCCGTAGAAAGAAACCGATGCGCCGATCCTCGGGATGATGGCGTCGATACCCTTGATCGCTTCGCCGTTGTAGTGGATCTGCGGGTTGTGGCTCACGATATTCATGTAACAACGCTTGTGGTTGATGACACGGACGTCATGACCGCGCTCTTCGCCCGCCTCGACGAGGCGGCGCGTGGAATAGAGATTTCGGTTCGTTGACAGAATTCCGAGTTTCATTGCTTGTTCCTGGTTGACGTGGCGGCGCATCAGGCGCCATGCACAGCGGCGAATTCCTCCACCCTGTTTTCGGCGCGAGACACGCTCTTGAAAGCTGCGACATTGAAAAGCGCATCGCCTTCGTGCGCCAGAGGAAGCTTGCTTTGGCCGATGATGATGCCGTCGAATGGCGCCTTTACCTGCGCTTCCCTATCGCTGACCGGGTCACCAATGACGGCGAGCGCCTGGCCCGCGGTTACGCGGGAACCCAGATCGACTCTGGGAATCACAATGCCGCTCTCAGGCGCCCTCACCCAGCTCGTCGAGTCTGCCAAGACGGGCGAGACCGGCCTGGTTTTCTTGCTCAACGGTAACATGCCTATGTGCCGCATTGCATTCAAAGTGCCGCGCAGACCGGCTCGAATCGACAGTTCGTCGAAACGCAGCGCTTCGCCCGCCTCGTAAATCAGCATCGGCATGCCCTTGTCCGCCGCACACTGACGCAGGGAACCGTCGCGCACGTTCGAGTTCACGATGACGGGAGCACCGAAAGCTTTTGCGAGATTCAGCGTCGCCTCGTCATCGAGATTGCCGCGGATCTGCGGCAGGTTCGAGCGGTTGATGGCGCCGGTATGCAGATCGATACCGAAATCTGCCTTCTCGACGATTTCGTGCATGAACGTATGCGCCATGCGTGCCGCTACGGAGCCTTTGCGGCTACCGGGAAACGACCGGTTGAGGTCGCGCCGATCCGGAAGATAGCGGGACTGGTCCAGGAAGCCGTGCACGTTGACGATCGGCACCGCCAGCAGCGTGCCGCGCATCGACGATAGTGCCTTGCGCTTCAACAGGCGGCGAATGATCTCGACGCCGTTGAGTTCATCGCCGTGAATTGCCGCCGATACGAAAAGAACCGGTCCGTCCCGGCGACCGCACACAACGTGCACGGGCATCGCCAGCGAGGTGCCCGTATAGAGATCGGCTACCGGCAGCCGCACCGTTGCGCGCTCCCCGGGCCGTACGACGGTCTCGCCGACCGTTATCGCGGAATTCTTCGCCACTATTTCAACTCACTTCCGGCTTCGCGCCGACGAGATACGATCGCGCCGGGTCCACTACGGCTCGTTTCCGGATCGCCGTACGGCCGAGCAACATACGAAACAGCATGTCGTCGCGCGCGGTCAGGGTGATTTCTATCGGCCAGGTGTGGCCACCGATCGTCACCGGCGTCTCGATTACCCAGCGTTTCTCCGCATGCCCTCCGGAGTCCCGCACGACACGCTCGTCAATGACGTCCGCCCGGCATATGACGACGGTCTCGTTGTCCCGCTGGCGCGGATGCATCTTGAATTCCACGCGCCGCCTGCCATCGACGTCGACCTGGCGTACCTCGAATGCGTGCAGTGCCGACGTTCGCGCTCCGGTATCGACCTTTGCCTTGATCTCTTCCAGGCCAAGATCAGGGAGACCCACCCACTCACGCCAGCCCAGCGTCAGCAGCTCCTTCTTGCGGGACTTTTCGGCCACGGGCGACAGTTGCTCTGGCGCGTCAGAGCATTTGCAGCTGCCGGTGGGCGGAAAACTCCCTACGGGCAGTTGCCGCACGCTCGGCCGGAGTCGCATCAGCATCGTAGATCTCGTCGATGCGCCGGATGCGTGTGCTCAGGCCGATACCGTTTGCAATCTGGATGTTCAGGCCGGGCCGCGCATTCATTTCGAGCATCAGCGGGCCCCGGTCCCGGTCGATGACCATGTCGACGCCGAGGTAGCCCAGCCCGGTGACCTCATAGCCGCGGGCGGCAGACTCCAGGATGAAGTCCCATTGCGGGATCTTCAGCCCTGCGATCAATGCGCCGGTATCGGGATGATCATCGACAACCTCGTTCTTCAGCACTCCGGTCAGCGTCTCGCCCAACGCAATATCGACGCCCGCGCCCACGGCGCCCTGGTGCAGGTTCGCCTTGCCGTCCGAGGCACGCGTCGGCAGTCGAACCATTGCCATCGCAGGGTAACCCCGGTAGACGATGACACGCACGTCCGGCACGCCCTGGTAGCTAACCTCCGCGAAGATGGGATCGAAGTGCACGCAGTACTCGATCAGCGCCTTGTCCTTGCCGCCGCTCAGGCTGTACTGGCCGCTCACGATGTTCGACAAGTGATGCGCGATCTCTGCTTCGGTTATCAGCAGCCCGCTCGAGCGGCGGAAGCAGTCGCGCTTGCGCTTGCTGCGGCCGGTAATGACGAGAATGCCGTCGCCGCCGCTGCCCTGGGCGGGCTTGACCACGAAGCTGTCGTGATCCTTGACGATCTCGGCGAAACGGCGCACGTCGCCCTGGTTATCGATGATGCCGTAAAGGTCGGGCACCGCCATATCGGCCTCGAGCGCCAGCTGCTTGGTCAATACCTTGTCGTCCACACGCGGATACAGCCGCCTCGGGTTCAGGCGCATGATGAATTCCGCGTTGCGCTCGTTGAGGCCCAGTACGCCGGCCTCTCGCAATTTCCTGGCTGTTGCAAACATCAGTTGTTGATAAGGGCCTTGAAGCGGCCGAGTTCGAGTAGTCGATAACCAGTATAACGCCCCGCGAGCAGCACCAGTGCAAGCACGACCAGTAGTAACTCCGGGAAGGTGAAAATCAGGTGCTCCAGCCAACCGAGACCCATGAAGATATACGCAATCGTGGCGACGAGCAGGCTGCCGCCCCCGGCGCGCATTGCGTCTCCGGGTCCGCGCTCTTCCCACACCACGGACATGCGCTCGATGGTCATCGCGATGATGACCATCGGGAACAAGGCCACCGACAAGCCCGTTTCCATGCCCATTTTGTGGGACACGAGGCTGATGATCAGCATGAGCAGCACCACGACGATCAGCACGGCGCTGAGCCGCGGCACCAGCAACAGGCGCAGGCGCTCGAGCAGGAAGCGGATACTGAGGCCCAGCGCGATCAGGACCGTGAACAGCACGATGCCCCACACCAGTTTCGTCTCGCGGAAAGCAAGCGCGATCAGGACGGGCATGAAGGTGCCGAACGCATCGATCCCGACGATGTTGCGCATCACGACCATCACGAGCGCGCCGATCGGTATCATCAGCAATACGGCGTACACAGCCTGCGTCTGTATCGGCAGGCTGTACAGCGAAAAATCGAACATCGTGGCACCGCTCTTCGCCGCCTGCGACTTCGCGATGGCCACCGCATCGAGATGAGCCTCCTGTACCGCGAAATCAACCTCGACGTTGCTGCCGCCTTCGACGTTGATGAGCTGTTCATTGCCGCGCCACCAGATAAAGAAGCGATCCGGCAGGTTTTCTTCACCCGTCGTCGGATTAAAAAAGCGCCAGCGATCGCCGTCGTGAATCTCGAGCCACGGCTCCAGGTCCGCGTTGCGCTGGCGGCCACTGAGCTCGAAGCCGCGAACCATGCGCGCCGGTATCCTTGCCGAGGCGAGCATCATTGTGGCGACATCAACGAAATCTGCATTGTTCCCGACCTCCGACATCAGCAGCTCGACGTTGGGGTCCGGCGAGGGGTCGTTCAGGCGCCGCAGGAGCTCGGTCGTAAACGACGCCGTATCCGCCGAGTGCTCGCGGACTTCCGCGACGATGACGTCGACGGCCGTCCGGAAAGGCTCGTTGATTGCCGGCGGCGGCGGGAACGGCGGGGTGGTATCGGCCTGCTCGCTGCCGGGGTCCTCGAACACCGAAATGCGGTAGTAGATCGTCTGGCGGCCGTCGGCGCGCCTTATCGCCCACTGGGCCTCACGCCCACCGCTACCGTAATTGACGCTGAAGCCGTAGCCGCGTGACACCGAGTTTTCGTTGAGCTGCCTGAAGCCGGGCGTCAGCGTCGGTATGTGCAGGTTGACCTTGATGGAGCCCGGACCGGAGTCGAAGCTGATGGCGGATTCGATCGTCCAGACCGGGGTATCCTGGTTCTCGGACAGTGGAAAGCCCAGAACCTGCCACTTGTAGACGAACAAGGAGAGCCCGACAGTCGTCAGCAGCACCGCCAGTACCAACACATATCGCTGCGTCATATAAACTCTAACCCGGCCAGTACGGCTAGCGCCGCCCGGCACCCAGTGCGACTCTGACTGCGCGCTCGCGCAACGGCCCGCTCACGTTGAACAGCCGCATGCCGGCACGGCGAAACTCACCGATCGTCGGTGAGCGCGCTGCGAACAGCTGGTTCAGCCCCGTCATCAGGTGCAGCATCGCCGCATTCGCGCCCTTACGGGCCCGTTCGTACCGCCTGAGTACCGGTCTGTCCCCCGGGTGTTCCCCCTTTCTGATTGCTTCTTCTATCACTGCGGACAAGGTGCTGGCGTCAGCCAGACCGAGGTTCGCGCCTTGCCCGGCCAGCGGATGTACAGCATGCGCCGCATCGCCGATCAGGGCAAGACGTGGCAGAACATAATTTCTGGCGTGTTGCGCACAGAGCGGAAACGTGCCACGTGGACCTGCCGCTGCAAGCTCGCCGAGCACATCGTCCGCGGCCTCGGTCAGAATGCTGCTCAGTTCGTCATCGCTTGCCGCCATCGCGTGCCGCGCGGTTTCGAGGGTCGTCGACCAGACCACCGAGATGCGACCGTCCGCAAGCGGCAGCATCCCCAGCGGACCATCCTCCAGAAACCGCTGTCTCGCCGTCGCGCCGTGCGGCTGTTCGGGACGAAGGTGCGTGACGAACGCGGTCTGTGCATAGGGCCGTCTCATTACCGCGATGCCGGCCGACTCGCGCACGAGGGACCGTGCCCCGTCAGCACCGATAAGCAAATCGGCGTCCAGTTCGCGACCGTCCTCGAACTGCAGCCGGTAAGCATCGCTCGCCTTCTGGATAGTTCGAATCGGCGAGTCGAAGCGCTGGTTGACGTCCGTTTTGTCCAACACCTTTAGTAAGGCGTCCTGGATGAGCAGGTTCTCGACGATGAAGCCAAGCTGCGGGACCGCAAACTCGTCGGCGTCGAAGCGCAGCGTGGACGGCCCCTCGGGATCGTCGGCACCGTCCCAGACGCGCATGTGCTCGTACGGGCACGCTCGCGCAGCGGCGACCGTATCCCAGGCGCCGAGGCCATCGATAATTTCCGCAGAACCGGTCGCAATCGCCGACACGCGCAGCCCTATGTCCTCGCCGGGATCGAATCGCGGCCGCGGGGCGGCATCGATCACGGTGAGCCGCAGTGCCTCCGCACACTTTCCGTGCGCCAGGAGCGCAGCGACCGTAAGGCCGATAATACCGCCCCCGACGACGACAACGTCGTAGCGCTTCTTCACTTTAGCGGCACTCCGCGCGACAGGCGCGGCAGGCGACCGGCGAGCCCCATCATGTGCTTCGCAAAAAGCGAACGCACGCCCGGAATGACATCGAACCCGATCATTCCAATGTTACGCGCAGCCCTGAGCGGCGGGCTCGAGCTGCCGAACAGCCGCACAATACCGTCCGTGAGACGTACCAGCTTGCCCTGATCGTCCCGGCGCCATTGCGCGTAGCGCGCAAGCAGCTCCGAGTCGCCGAGGTCCGCAGACGGATCATTCCTGCGTGCATCCGCGATACAGTCGCACAGCGCAGCAACATCGCGCATACCGAGGTTGAAGCCCTGTGCCGCGACCGGATGCAGGCCGTGCGCGGAATTGCCGACAAGAACGGACCGCTCGGCAGTCAGGCGCAGCGCCTTGCTCAGCGATAACGGATAGGCGACGCGTTTTCCGACGCGCGATAGCCGGCCGAGTCGGTAGCCGAACGCCTCCTGCAGCTCGCCGAGAAACGCCTCATCGTCGAGGCCGAGCACGCGCTCCGCGTCGTGGCTGGACACCGTCCACACGAACGCCGCACGATCGTCCGCAACCGGAAGCAGCGCCAACGGGCCCTGGTCGGTAAAGCGCTCGTAGGCGCAGTTGTCGAGCGGCTTTTCCGGCAACAGGTTGCCGATGACCGCGTGCTGGCCATAGTCGGTCTTGTTCGCGCAGATACCCATCATCGGCCGCAGCGCCGAATTCGCACCGTCTGCCGCCACGAGCAGCTCGCAATCGAGCGCCTGTTGCTGGCCGTCAGCGGATTCGATTGTCGCAACGGCGAGACCGCCCCCGGTATCGATATCGACGACGCGCGCGGGGCATATCACCTCCACCGTGCCCGCTCTTGTCAGCGCGGATTGCAGGACATCGCCCAGCACGCGGTTAATGACGACGTAGCCCAGCGCCGCCACGCCCTGCTGCGCCGCGTCGATGTGCGAGAAACCGAAACGGCCCCGGTCCGAGACATGAATACGGCGAATCGGGGTGGCGGCGGCAATCACGTCGTCCCACAGTCCCATCGCCTCGAACATGCGCTGCGTGCTGCGCGACAAGGCGGTCGACCGGTCGTCGAAACTCGGCTGGCGGGTCTCGCCACGCGCCACGGCCTCGACGACGGCGACGCGCAGTCCCAGCGGCGAGAGAGCGAGCGCGAGGCTCGCGCCGATCATGCCGCCGCCGGCAATGACGATGTCGTATCTCGTGTCTCTCGAATCGATCATTTCTGGCTCTGCATCAGCGCCTCGATGGCGTCCGGTTCTTTTACAAGCCCTTTGCTGAGCACGTCGGCGCCATTGCTCGTAACTACGACGTCGTCCTCGATGCGAACGCCGATGTTGCGAAAACGTGACGGCACCTTGCGGCTGTCCGGCAGGTAGATACCAGGTTCGACGGTCATCGCCATCCCGGGTTCCAGCAGTCGCCACTCGTCGCCGACCTTGTAGTCACCAACGTCGTGAACGTCCATGCCCAGCCAGTGTCCGGTTCGATGCATGTAATACTCGCGATAGGCACCGTCCTTGATCAGTTTCGGCAACGTACCTTCCAGCAGCCCGAGCTTCTTGAGTCCCTTGGTAATGACTTTGACGGCGGCATCGTGCGGCTCGTTCCAGTGGTTGTCGCGGCGGATTTTTTCGATGGCCGCGAGCTGGGCTTCGAGCACGATCTCGTAAACAGCGCGTTGTTCCGGCGTGAACCTGCCGTTGACCGGCATCGTCCGGGTAACGTCTGAGGCGTAGTAATCGACCTCGCAGCCGGCGTCGATAAGGAGCAGGTCGCCGTCCTGCAGTTCAGCCCTGTTTTCGACGTAGTGCAGCGTGCACGTATTGCGTCCGGTCCCGATGATCGGGTTGTAGGACATGCAGGCGTCGTTGCGGCGAAACTCGTGGATGAATTCCGCTTCGACTTCGTACTCGAACAACCCCGGGCGCACGGTGCGCATTGCCCGGGTGTGGGCTTTTACGGCAATTTTCGCCGCTTTGCGCAGGGCCGAAATCTCGGCGCGGCTCTTGTAGAGGCGCATGTCGTGCAGCAAGTGATCGAGTGCAACGAACTCCTGCGGCGTGTGCACGCCCCTGGATACCCGCGACCGCAGCGAGTTGACCCAGCCGGTAATGCGCGCATCGAAGTCCGCGTACATACCCATGGTGTAGTAAACGCGCGTGCATGACTCGATGATGCCCGGCAGGATGTCGTCGATATCGTTGATCGGAAAAGCGTCGTCCGCACCGTGATGATCGACCGCTCCCTCGGGGCCCATTCTCGAACCATCCCAGCGCTCCTTCTCTCGATCCCGCTCGCGACATAATAAAAATCGCTGTCCTGACGATAGCGATGCTCGACGTCGCGCGTGCGCGTACGGACCGGTGCCGCCGGGAGAATAGCGATACCTTCCGCACCGACCATGCTCATCAGCTGCTTGCGCCGGCGAAGAAATTCCTTGCTGTTCATTGAAAAGGTACAGGATGGGTCACGGGCGCGACTATTCTAACCGGGTACAGGGATCTAGTGCAGGGTCTCACCGGCCTCGGCCGGCGATTCGCCCGAGCGGCCGCGAAAGTCTGCCAGCTCCTCATAAGTCAGCTGCGCGGCAACGCGCACATATTCGACGATCTCCGCATAGGCCGCTTCGTTCGTCTCATTGTCGCCGTCCTCGTCGGCCTCCGCACGCGTCAGCTGCAGCATGTCCCTGATGATATCGGCCAGGGGATCTTTGGCCAGCCGTTCTTTCAGCGCCTCACCGTGGTCCACCGACACGAGTCCGTGCAGAAACCCCTCACACCAGTGAGCCAGTGCCGCAGCCCTCACCGTTGCGCTGTCGCTGTCGTCGGGTAGCAGCGGCGCGAATTCGGACAGGCGCTCCGATAGCTGCCGCAGCGTGTCCTGAAAAAGCGTGTTCAGCATGCCCGTACACTCGGCGCACAGGGCATCGGACTCGTTTGTCCCTTCCAGGACTTGCCGTAACCAGTCAAAGCCTGCATCCACACCGGCAACCGCAAGGCGGCTGGCCAGCAGACCGTGTACCTGAGCGGCATCCCAGGACGCACCGCAACGCCGCAGCGCGTCATTTAAAGTGTCGTGGTCAACGTCGGATCTCATGGCCCCCGTGCCTGGTCGGCCCTGGTGTCGGGCAATGATCCCACGTCTGGCACGCCTGGGCCATTCCGCTGCCGATTACGTCGCATTGGCGATTGATTCTGCATCGTCGCGTGTCTATATTGACTGTCATGGCTGACAACAAGAATACGTTCGAGCACGAACTCAGGCGCCTCGAAAAGCGCGTCGATGCGCTGGTTCGCGTCTGCGATCAGCTCCAGGACGAGAACAAGTCGCTGAAGCAGCGGCAGGATATACTCACGGCCGAGCGCGCCAACCTCCTGCAGAAAAACGAGCAGGTACGTGCGCGCGTCGAAGCAATGATTGGACGGCTCAAAGCGATGGAACAAGGTACCTGATAATGAGTGAACCCTACGCACAGGTCAGCGTTCGAATCCTGGACAAGGAATACCAGGTCGCCTGCCCTGCCAGTGAGCGCACCGACCTGCTCGACTCGGCGGAAATACTCAATGAAAAAATGCGCGAGATTCGTGACAGCGGTCGCGTCGTAGGGCTCGACCGCATCGCGGTGATGGCTGCACTGAACATGGCCAACGACCTGTTGCAAGCGCAGGCACGTGACAGGTTGCTCGAAGGCGACGTTAGCGATCGCCTGAAACTCATATCGGATCGTGTCGAGAGCGTCCTCGGGGAGTCCCAGCAGCTGGATTTCTGACGCGATCGCCACCGTTTAAAAAATGGCGCCCCCTGCAGTGTTCGATAGCGACCTGGAAACCTTTCGACCCTAAATCATGACCTCGGGGTCGTGCACTGTCGGCAGCATATGAGCAGGACCGGAATCTCGTTCACCGAGACATCGGAAAGCCTGTTGCTGCCACGGCTGACCCCACCTGTTGCTCTGGTTCGAGAGCGACGGCTCGTAACGGCACAGGCGGGGGGCGCCTTCCTCCCTCAGGGCGATCAACGATGATCGATCCATCGACCACGATGAAAAACTTGCGGATCGACGCGAGAAAAAAGCGCCGGTCGATGACCGCGTCCGAGCGCGCGCGAGCATCCAGACGCATAGCAGACCGATTTCTCAATAGCCGCTATTTCATGGCCAGCGACACAATAGGGTGCTACGTATCGACCTGGGACGAGGTAGATACGAGTGCCATCATCGAGCGCGCCTGGCGCGCAAAAAAGCGCATTTTCCTGCCCGTAACCGGTTCGCACCGCGTCTTGCGTTTTCGGGAAACACTGCCCGAGACGGAGCTCGCGATGAACGATTTCGGTCTCTGGGAACCGGTTTCCGGGAAGCCAGTCGATGTAAATGATCTCGATGTCGTAGTTACTCCACTGGTCGCATTCGACAGTAAACGGAACCGTATTGGCATGGGTGGCGGTTACTTCGACCGTACGTTTTCTTTTCTTCACGGCCGTCAGTACTGGCTGCGACCGAAATTGATCGCCGTCGCCTTCGAGAGCCAGCGCGTGCGCGACATCACGCCAAACCCTTGGGATATACCGGTTTTTCGTGTCTATACGGAATGCCGCTAGGCCCGAAACGGACCGATATCGCAGTAACGTTGTCAGTTGATCGCGTCACAGCAACTGCGCACATGCAGGCATGAGACTGGTTGCTCGAACAAGAGTAATCGTCGTGGATTAATCATGCAGAATTACGATCGTTGGATACGACTCGAGGCAGGACTCGCAACTCGGTTCGGAAAACCGCGTTTCCTCCTGCAAAAACCTTTCTTAATCGCGAATTTCAAAGTGTCGATTGGGTCACTTAACTCGCTGGATTTTTTAAACGCGTTGTATATACTCAACGCCGGGTACCCGACACGGAGAAAATGATGGCTACCAAAAAGAAGTCAAGCAAGAAGGCTTCGAAGCGCAAGGTCGCTAAGAAGCGTAAAGTAACAGCGAAGAAGAAGGCAACAAAGCGCAAGGCCAAGAAGAAAGTGGCTAAGCGCAAGGTGAAGAAGAAAGTCGCCAAGAAAAAGGCGAAAAAGAAAGTAGCTAAACGCAAGGCGAAAAAGAAAGTCGCCAAGCGTAAAGCTAAGAAGAAGGTGAAAAAGAAGGCAGCCAAACGCAAGGCGAAAAAGAAAGTCGCCAAGAAGAAGGCTAAAAAGAAAGTGGCCAAACGCAAGGCCAAAAAGAAAGTAGCCAAACGCAAGGTCAAGAAGAAGGCTGCGAAACGTAAGACCAAGAAAAAGGCCAGTAAGAAGAAGGCCAGCAAGAGAAAGGCTTCGCGCAAGAAGAAGTAGCGCAGCCTTACTGGCCGTCGCTGGAAAACAGGCAAAGCCTGAACCTTCTTCCAGTAGACAGAAGTGCCCGCATATGCGGGCACTTTTTGTTTGGGGACCTTGAGAATTGCAGCGCCGCTGTGGTCCCGACTGTGACGCCTGCCATGGCGGTTCCGCACACGATCAGCTAAGCTCTTTTCGGTCAGAGCAACCATCGCAGTTCCATGACATCAGCCGACAAGAAACGTAGCGCCGCCGAAGCCTCTCTCGAATTCATCGAGCCAGGCGTGATCCTCGGCGTTGGTACCGGATCCACCGTCAATTTCCTTATCGACATGCTGCCCGGCATCCGGAATCGAATCGACCGCGTCGTATCGAGCTCGAAAGCCACAACGGCCTTGCTCCAGGAGCGCGGCTTCAAGGTATCGACTCTGAACGAGGTGGGCGATCTCGATCTCTATATCGATGGCGCCGACGAAGCCACGAAAAGGCTCAATCTCATCAAGGGCGGCGGTGGTGCACTGACCAGGGAGAAGGTGCTTGCCGGTGCCGCGCGCCGATTCGTCTGTATTGTCGACGACAGCAAGCTCGTGGGCATGCTCGGGAAGTTTCCGCTTCCGGTCGAGGTGCTGCCGATGGCGCAGGCCTTTGTGTCACGCAAGTTCATCAAGATGCGGGCGAACCCGGTCTGGCGCGAGAATTTCGTGACCGACAATGGCAATCACATTCTCGACGTTCACGACCTCGCCATTTCCAACCCGCTTGAAATGGAAGATCGCCTCAACCGGATTCCCGGGATACTGACCGTGGGGCTTTTTGCACACCGCGCTGCGGATGTCCTGCTGATCGGTAATGACGAGAGCGTAAGAGAACTGAGGGTCTGACCACCTCTGATCCCGCTGGTCGCGAGACACGAGTCACGGCATGCCTAATCGCTTGGCTGCCGCTTACCGATCGTGTGACCTAACGCACAGATATGGACGAGATCGCGGTCTAGTCTCGGATTCGTGGTTTTTCATAATCTGGGGCCCGATGAATAAGGCGCTGTATTTTCTGATTATTTCGATCATGCTGTTGCCGCCCGCAACAGCGGCAGCGGATACGGGCGAGTGGTACCTCGGCGGTTCGATCGTCTATACCGACGACGACCCGGAGCGGAGGCTCGATGACGCTATTGGCGGCGGCCAGATCACTGTCGGGCGCCACCTGAGCGACGTGTTTGCACTCGAAGGCCGCATCGGCTACGCCGACATCGACGGCTGGCCGAGCTGGCCCGCCGTAACAGAAAAAGAAAGCCAGGAGTTTCTCGATATAGGCCTCGATCTCGTGAGCCACCTGAACCCGGAGGGCAGCTTTTCCCCATACCTGGTTTTCGGGGCCGGATACCTGGGCACGAAAACCGCCTCCGGCAGCGAGGAGAACCGGCCCAGCGGCAACGCCGGGCTCGGCTTCGAGTGGAAGCTGGGTAGCAGCGCATTCTCCATTCGGGGTGACTACCGCTTTCGACTGGCCTGGGAGAAGGACAGTAGCCTGACCGATCGTATCGCTACGCTCGGCCTGCAGTATTCTTTCGGTGGGCGCTCGGCGCCGCCCGTCATCGACAGTGACAACGACGGTGTACAGGATATCTTCGACCAGTGCCCGCATTCCGAGGCAGGCGTCACCGTGGACGATAGCGGTTGTGAAATCTTCGTCGACAGCGACGGCGACGGTGTTTTGGATCGCAAGGACCTGTGCGCCAACACGCCGCAAGGGGCGCCTGTCGACAGCTACGGCTGCATTCGCGATAAGGACGGCGACGGCGTGACGGACGACATCGATGAATGCCCGAACACCGTCTCCGGCGCGGCAATCTACATTAACGGCTGCGAGCGCGACGATGATGGCGACAATGTTGTCAATCACCTCGATGACTGCCCGAATACGCGTGCCAACGCGCCGGTTGACGCCAGCGGCTGCGAAATTCGCAGCACCTTCGAGCTGCGCGGCGTGAACTTCGCCAGCAATTCCGATCGCCTGTTGACCGGCGCGGAGCAGGTGCTTGAAGACGCCATCAAGTGGCTCGAGAAGAATCCACACCTGATCGTGGAAGTTGCCGGGCATACCGACAGCGACGGTGCGGCAACCGCCAATCTGGGTCTCTCCGAGCGCCGTGCCTATACCGTGCGAGATTACCTGATCAACGGTGGCGTAAACGAGAAGAGGCTGACGGCGCGTGGCTATGGCGAGTCAGAACCCGTCGCCGACAACAGCACGACCGAAGGCAAGGCCGAAAACCGCCGGGTGGAACTGCGAATTCTGAACAACAGGGACTAAGGCAAGCGAAAAGGCCCCGCGTGGGGGCCTGGCAACCATGCTAGAGGGATTCTCGCGCTGCGCGCGAGCAAGTCGCTGCGCGGACTTGTCGAACAGCGGTTCTCGTCTCCAGCTCCCCGAACCAGCAAAATGAAAAGGCCCCGCGAGGGGGCCTTTTCATTTTGCTGGCTGGGGGAGAGGGATTCGAACCCCCGTTGACGGAGTCAGAGTCCGTAGTCCTACCACTAGACGATCCCCCAAAACTTGCCGAATTGTAACCCGGGATCGGGATGGACGTACCCGCTGCGCGGTTACGTCTGTCGGCACGCTCCGCGCGCCTCGGATCGAACCCCCGTTGACGGAGTCAGAGTCCGTAGTCCTACCACTAGACGATCCCCCAAGTTCGGGATCGATTCGATTAACGCTTCGAGTACTGCGTTGCGCGGCGCGCCTTGCGCAGACCGACTTTCTTGCGCTCGACTTCGCGAGCATCGCGCGTCACGAAGCCGGCCTTGCGAAGACTCGGACGCATCGACTCATCGTACTGCATCAGGGCACGCGTCAGGCCATGGCGAATGGCGCCTGCCTGGCCCGTCGTACCGCCTCCGGTGACCGTTACATTGACGCTGAACTGGTCGCCCACGTTCATTACTTCGAGCGGCTGGCGCACGATCATCTGTGCCGTCTTACGGCCGAAAAAGACATCCAGCGGCTTGTCGTTGACCCTAATGTCGCCGTTACCCGGCTTCAGGAATACGCGCGCGGTCGACGTCTTGCGTCTTCCCGTGCCGTAATAAACTGCTTCACTCATCAAATTCGCCTCAATTCTCGTTCGCCCGGACTCAGGCGTTCACGTCCAGGGGGATCGGCTGCTGTGCCGCGTGATCATGCTCCGGGCCTGCGAACACACGCAGCTTGCTGAACATTTTACGTCCCAGCGGCCCCTTTGGCAGCATGCCCTTCACAGCATTTTGAATCACCCGTTCGGGCGCCTCGTCCAGCAGTGTCTCCAGGTTTTTCGACTTCAGGTTGCCGATATACCCCGTGTGGTGGTGGTACATCTTGTCCTTCAGCTTGTTGCCCGTCACGCGAACCTTTTTCGCGTTCACGACCACGATATAGTCGCCCGTGTCCACGTGCGGCGTGTATTCGGGTTTGTGCGACATACCAGTCGCGCCGTACCTCTGCGGGTTTGGCAGAAAACGTCTTCATGATATCCAGATTCCTAAGGGAATTCGTTGTAATCCGGCGGTGCCCGGCCTGATTACCGGCGCCGCAGCCTCCACCCGGGCAGCCACGAGCCTGCCGGAGGGGCGAAAGGCGCGAAATTCTACTCGACACCCCCGCTCATTGCAAACCATTGAGGGGGTTTTCGGACAAATAACCGGTCCGCCCGCCAGCTGCATTTCCCCTTGATCTACAACGGCTTATGAAAAGCCGGCAGGCCTGTGTGCGCTAGAACGCGTATTCGAGGGAAACTGCCGTGCGGGTATCGGTCTTTTCGGTGCCGACCGGCACGTCGCTGTTGTTGCGAATAGTGTAGGACGCGACCAGGTTGAGCGACCCGATTAGCCGCGCCGTAATCGCGGTCACGGACTCGCTGAACGTATTCTCGCCGCCTACTTCGACGCGAAAGGACTGACTGAAATCGGACGTCTCGCTGAATTGCCATCTGTACCTCAGTGCCCCGGTGACAATCGCCTCGTTCTGGGTGACACCCAGCTGGTCTTTCGACTGGCGCGCACCGAAGCCAACCTCTCCTTCGAGGTCGTGCACGTCGGTATCGATGATGTGGCGACCGTAACCGACCGTCTGCGAGAACTGGGTGTCGAAGCCGCCGAATCGATCCTTGCGCCAGTTGAGGCGGCCGAAAACGTAGTCCCGATCGGTAAAGTCCCACCCGGACTTCCAGCCGGCCTCGTAGGCTTCGGCCGTCGTTATCTTGTTCTCGGAAGCATTGATCGCCGACGCCATCGCTTCGTGATGCCAGTCACCGGCGATATATTTGGCCTCGAAACTCGTGTTCAGACTCGACGTTTCGGTGTTACCCGTGGTTGCCAGGTAGCCGAATTTCACGTTGCCTTCGAGTGGATCATTCTCTCCTTGCTCCGCAGCAAACAGCGGTGCCGCAAGGGTCAGCGTGGCGACGAAGAACACACTTCGCAGTTTCATAGATATCTCCGGAGACGGGGCACGCGCAAAAAAAGAGCGCGAGTATATAGGACTATCCGCGCGATTCGCCAATTTTTACGAATTGTTATATTTTCGCTCGGTCACGGTCTGCCGAAGCCGATTGCACCTGGCAATCCTGGCATTCACTCCCGCAGGCTTCCGCTGTACTACCGGTCGATGACGTCGCGCTGCGCTTCATGACTTCCTGCGGCCACCTCTTGTTATAATTCAGCGCATGCGAGAACGCTCCCTGACACCGCTCGATCGGCTGCTTGCCGGCGCCAATAACGCCCTGCGCACGGTCTCGACACCCGCGGGCCGGCCGGCGCGTGACAATCCTGCCGCGGGCGTGGACGAAGGCAGCCTCGACGATCGGCAGCGCGCTCATGCGGCGGGGCTCATGCGGATCAACCACGCCGGTGAAGTAGCTGCACAGGGTCTTTACCAGGGGCACGCAGCGGTGGCGAGGGACGCATCCATCGAAGAGCAGATGCAGCGCGCCGCCAACGAGGAATTCGATCACCTCGCGTGGTGCGAGCAGCGCCTTGCCGAACTCGGTGCCTCACCGAGCCGCCTCAGCCCGCTCTGGTATGCAGGCGCTTTTGCAATCGGGGCCGCCAGTGGCGCTCTCGGCGATCGCTGGAGCCTCGGCTTCATTGCCGAAACCGAAAAGCAGGTCTGCGAACACCTCGAAGATCACTTCGAACGACTTCCGAAGCAAGATGCACGCAGCCGCGCCATCCTCGAACGTATGCACGAGGAGGAGGCGGAGCACGGCGAGAATGCCGTCGACGCCGGCGCCGCCGAATTGCCACCACCGGTCAAGCGGCTCATGCAGCTCACGGCAAAAGTCATGACGCGTACGGCATACTGGTTGTAAGTCGCTGTATCTTCGCGAACTGTATTAAAAGAGGGGGCGCTTGAGCGATGAGGGACCGATCCATGCAGACCAATGCCAAGACCCTGAGCGACGTACCGGCGATCAATCGATTTCTGAGCTACTGCCGCGTACGCACCGTCCCCTCGAAAACCGTGATGATTCACGCCGGCGATCTCCCCGACGTGCTGTACTACATCGTCGACGGCTCAGTCGAGGTCATGATCGAAGACGAAGACGGCAACGAGATGGTGCTGGCCTACCTGAACAAGGGCCAGTTCTTCGGTGAGATGGGCCTGTTCTACGAACAACCCACCCGCAGCGCCTGGGTCAGGACGCGCACCGAGTGCGAAATCGCCGAGATGACCTACCCGCGTTTCCGGCAGATCGCCAGCGAAAGCCCCGGTCTCGTGTTCGAACTCGCCACGCAGCTCGCAACGCGACTCGACCGCACTAACCGCAAACTGGGTGACCTTGCATTCGTCGACGTAACCGGGCGTGTCGCGCACGCAATCATGGATCTCTGCAACGAACCCGATGCGATGACGCATCCCGACGGGATGCAGATCAAGGTCAGTCGGCAGGAGCTCTCTCGTCTCGTAGGATGCTCGCGGGAAATGGCCGGCCGCGTGCTGAAGGTGCTCGAGGAACAGGGGCTGGTTTCGGCGAGCGGCAAGACGATTGTCGTCTACGGTGCCCGGCCCAATCGCAACTTCTGAAGCCGCAGGAGCGGCTCTCGACCGCGATCGAAGGCTGAAGCGCCCTCCTGCTAACTCGTCGCCTTTTCGATCTCGCCACGCATGGCGGCAATCGTCGCCGCGTAGTCTTCGCTGCCGAAGATCGCCGAGCCCGCAACGAACGTATCGGCTCCTGCCGCGGCAATCTCACCGATATTGTCGACCTTGACGCCACCGTCGATTTCTAGACGTATCTCGAGGCCGCTCTCGTCGATCATGCGGCGCGCCTCGCGCAGCTTGTCGAGCGCCGAGGGGATGAACTTCTGCCCCCCGAAGCCCGGGTTCACCGACATCAGCAGCACCATGTCGATCTTGTCGATCACGTGTTCGAGCCAGTTCAGCGGCGTCGCCGGGTTAAAGACCAGCCCGGACTTGCAACCCTCGTCGCGTATCAGGCTCAGTGAACGGTCGATGTGGCGGCTCGCCTCCGGGTGAAAGGTAATCCACGTCGCGCCCGCCTTGGCAAAGTCGGGAATGATGCGATCGACGGGCTCGACCATCAAATGCACGTCGATTGGCGCCTCGATACCGTGGTTGCGAAGCGCTTCGCAGATGAGCGGACCGATTGTCAGGTTCGGAACGAAATGGTTGTCCATGACATCGAAATGCACGATGTCCGCGCCGGCATCGAGCACGGCCTTTACATCTTCGCCTAGCCGCGCAAAGTCGGCCGACAGAATCGAAGGAGCGATGAGTGGTTTCACGGGGCATTCCTCACGTTGGCACTGTTAATTTACCCGAGATTGCCTAGCGTATCGACCGGCGCGCCTTGAGCATTTCATAGGCTGCTCGAATCTCGCGCGTGCGCCGTTCTGCATCCGCCATGGCCGCTTCGTTCGGGTTGCTTCCGGCTATCTTGTCCGGGTGATTGCGGTTCATCAGGCGGCGGTAGGCTTGCTTGATTTCGTCGTTCGAAGACGACTCTTCGACACCCAGCGTCGCGTAGGCGCGGCGCAGCCGCGCCGTGTCGGCGGTTCCGGCCGGCGAACGCCGAAACCCCTTCTGCGCCAGGATCATCGCCTCGAGCTGCGCCAGCTCCACGCGGCCGATGCCGAGTTCGGTGCAGATCGTCCAGATCAGCGTCCGCTCGCGCGCCCGCAGGCGGCTCCCGGCAAGGACCACCTCGAGGAGCAGGCGCACGAACAGCATTCGCTGATCCGCGCGGCGCGCATGTACGCGGCGCAGCTCGCGTACGGTCTGTACCAGCGGAAAGCCGGGCTGCTTGCCTTCCTCGAACCAGTGAATGGCTTTGCGAACCTGTGCGGGACTGAGGTTGAGCCGGTGCATGACGAGCCGGGCCGCACGAATCTCTTTCTCGCTGACGCGCCCGTCGGCCTTGGCGACATGGCCCATGCACTTGAACAAGGCGCAAACGTAGTCCTCGGAAAGACGGCTCGACGCCGAGTCCAGGTCCTCGAACGCGTGCCGCTGGGCGGCAAACCCGCGATCGAACTGCCGCCCGGCGAAGTACCCGGCCGCAACCGACAGGATCTTCAACACCGGCGAGACGAGCAGAACGCCCACAACGGCACCCACGAAGGTGCCTATGATCCTGCCCCAGTACAATCCCTCTCCCGCCGGCGCCGCCGAATACCAAACTGCCATCGTATCGCTTGCGGCGCGGCATGCCTACGCCCACAGCTTGCCACGGTACTTTCTAACAGCGATCATGCCCGTAGCGCCCCACACGAGCACGCCTATGACTGACAATGCCGGTGCGATTTTCGAATCTTCGATACCTGGCTATCCGCTGATCGGCCGCGGCAAGGTGCGCGACATTTACAGTATCGACGACGAGCACCTGCTTATCGTAACGACCGACCGGCTGTCTGCATTCGATGTCGTAATGCCGGACCCGGTCCCCGGCAAGGGCGAAGTGCTCACGCAGATTTCGCTCTTCTGGTTCCGCATGATGGAGGACATCATCGAGAATCAGCTCACCTCGAGGTCCATCGACGAATTCCTGGAGGACCCCGCACTGCTCGAACAGCTGCGGCGCCGTTCGCTGGTCGTCAAACGCCTGAAGCCACTACCGATAGAAGCGGTCGTGCGGGGCTATCTCACCGGGTCAGGCTGGAAGGATTACCGGGAGTCCGGCAGCCTTTGCGGCATCCCGCTGCCGCCGGGATTGCAGCAGGCGGAGCGGCTTCCCGAGACCCTGTTCACGCCCGCGAGCAAAGCGGAAGCGGGCGAGCACGACGAAAATATCACCTTCGAGCAGGTCATTGACCTGGTCGGCGATCGGCTCGCCTCGCGCGTGCGCGACGTGTCCATCCAGATCTACGAGGTCGCTGCAACGCACGCGCTGCAGCGCGGCATCATCATCGCCGACACCAAGTTCGAGTTCGGGCTCGATGACGAGGGCCGCCTGTACCTGATCGACGAGGTGCTCACGCCCGACTCTTCGCGCTTCTGGCCGGTCGAGGAATACGAAGTCGGCATCAGCCCGCCGAGCTTCGACAAGCAATTCGTGCGCGATTATCTCGAGACGCTCGACTGGGACAAGACGGCACCGGGACCGGAACTGCCGGCGGATATCATTCGGAAGACCGCCGAGAAATATCAGGAGGCTCTGCGCAGGCTCACGAAGGCCTGACGACAGGAAACACAATGAATCGGCTTTCTCGCGATATCCCGGCCCTGCCATGAAAATCAACCCGGTCGACCAACTGAACCAGCTCGTATGGGGCGATTTTCTGGCCCGCTACGGCTGGCCGGGCCGAGTACTGAGCACGAGCCTGCGCTACGTGTACGCGGTATTGCGCGATTTCTTCAGCGGCCAGCTGACGATGCGCGCAATGAGCCTGGTTTACACGACGCTGCTATCGATCGTGCCGTTGCTGGCGTTCAGTTTTTCGGTGCTGAAAGGCTTCGGCATTCACGAACAGATTCAGGATCAGATGTACCTGTTCCTCGAACCCCTCGGCGAGCGTGGCAAAGAAATTACCGATAACGTGATGTCGCTCGTCTATAACGTCGACGGCCGTGTCCTCGGGGGCGTCAGTCTCGCATTCTTCATGTGGACCGCGGTGTCCATGGTGCAGAAGGTGGAAGAAAGCCTGAACTACGTCTGGTATGTCTCCGAGCCACGGAGTTTCGCACGGCGTTTCACCGAGTACATGGCCGTCCTGATGATCGGACCTCTCGCGATCTTCATCGCCATCGGCATGATCACCGCGCTGCAGAACCAGTCGATCGTTCAGTACCTGGTGCAAAACGAGATCGTTGGCCCACTGTTTGTTGCCACCAGCAAGCTGACACCGTATTTCATCGTTGCGGGCGTCTTCGCATTCCTCTACTGGTTCATGCCGAATACGCGCGTGCGAGTGCTGCCGGCCTTGCTCGGCGGGCTGGCCGGCGGCTTCATCTGGGCCAGCATGGTCATCGTCTTTACGACGTTTATCGCCACCGCATCGGCAAGGCAGGCTGTCTACGCGAGCTTCGCGATCGCGATCGTCACGCTGATCTGGCTGTACCTGAACTGGCTGACGCTGCTCATCGGCGCACAGCTCGCATTCTACATCCAGCATCCCGAATACCTGCGTATCGGCCGGCAGGAACCCAGGCTGTCCAACTCCATGCGGGAGCGCCTGGCTCTCAACATCATGTTGCTCGTGGGCAAGGCATTCCGCGATCCGCAACAGTCTCTGAGCATTCAGGCCCTCAGCGATGCCCTGCAGATTCCTTCATTGACGCTCGAGCCGTTATTGCGCGATCTCGAGGCCGCTGGCCTGTTGACTACGAATGAAAAGGACGAGTTGCTGCCCGGGCGCGAGACTGCACGCATCATGCTGCGCGAGATACTGGATGTCGTGCGAGGCCAGGGCGGTACCGGTTCCTGGCGGCAGCCGCGCTGGGAGCAGCACGTCGATGACGTTGGCAGACGGCTCGATGAAGCGACCCTCTCGACGGTCGGCGAAATGACACTCGTCGATCTCATCGACGAAGCAGAGCAAGAGCCCGCGGCCTCAGCTGCCGGCGATGGTCATCTCGTCAACGAGGATTGACCCGCAGCGAATCCCGCCACGCAGATCCTGGTCCCGACCAACGGCGACGATGCGCGCATAAAGATCGCGCAGGTTGCCCGCAATCGTCACCTCGTGAACCGGGTAGGTGATTTCGCCGTTCTCGACCCAGTGGCCAACGGCGCCCCTGGAGTAGTCGCCGGTCACCGTGTTGACCCCCTGCCCGATCAGTTCCTCGACGAGCAGCCCCGTTCCCATTTCGGCCAGCAGGGCTTCCTGGCCCTGCACGTTTCCCGGCACGATCAGGTTCTGCGCTCCACCGGCATTTGCCGTGGTTTCGAGGCCGAGCCGGCGTGCCGAATAGCTGCTCAGTATGTAGCCCTGCAGCACGCCATCGGCCACGATATCGCGATCGTAGGTTGCCACTCCCTCACCATCGTACGGCACGCTCGCCATCCCTTTTGGAATGTGGGGCCGCTCCTCGATGCTGACGAACTCGGGAAAGATCTTTTCCCCGGCCGCATCGAGCAGAAACGAAGATCGCCGGTATTGCGCGCCGCCCGAGATGGCACCGATGGCATGCCCGATGAATCCGCGCGCAAGCTCGGGAATGAAGATAACCGGCGCGCGCGTAGTCTTTATCTTCCGGGCTCCCAGCCTCTGCATCGCGCGCGTTGCCGCTTCGATGCCAATGCTTTCGGCAGAGTCCAGATCGGCGGGGTCGCGCGCCGAGCTGTAGTAGTAGTCCCGCTCCATGTCGCCGTCTGCGGTGCTGAGCACCGCGCAGCTGAGCGTGTGACTGGTCCTGGCGTAGCTGCCGACGAACCCGTGCGAATTCCCGTACGCGCGCACGCCGCGGTTGGTCCACGCCGTGGCCCCTTCCGAGTTCGAAATGCGTTTGTCATAGCCGAGCGCCGACGCTTCACAGGCAGTCGCCAGCTCGATGGCAGCCGTGGCATCGAGGTTCCAGGGATGGTCGAGGTCCAGGTCGGGCACTTCGGCGCACATTCGATCGCTATCCGCGAGCCCGGCGTATTTGTCTTCCGCCGTGTAGCTCGCGAAAGTGCAGGCCTTGCCGACAGCCTCACGGATCGCATCACTCGATATGTCCGACGTGCTGGCGCTGCCCTTCCTGGAGCCGCAGTAAACTGTGATGCCGATGCCGCGATCGTTGGTGTACTCGAGGCTCTCGACGTCACCCAGCCGGACTGTTGCGGCCAGACCGATGTCATGGCTTACCGCAACCTCGGCCTGGTCTACGCCGCGCTCACGCGCTTCTGCAAGCGTGCTGGCGACAATGTCTTCGAGCTCTGCCGGCCCGAGCGATTTCGCTGCCTGGAGCTGACCCATGCGATGCTTTCCTGTAATTTTGCGTCGGCCGCGCAGGCTGCGTGTTAGACTTCCGCCCCGTTCCGACGCACGCGGTCCGACTTCGACAAGCCGAATAGCTTAGCCGGTGACCCAGCCAAAGCCCAGTAAATCCGCGCGAAAAAGAGCGCAGCTCGAATTGCAGCAGCTCGGCGAACAGCTCATCGGCCTGCCTGCCGACGAGCTGCTGGCGCTGCCGATCGATGAACGGCTGCGTGAAGCGGTGCTCGCCGCATCGAAAATGCGTGCCCACGGCGCGCTGCGCCGGCAAAAGCAACTGATCGGCAAGCTGATGCGCAACTGCGATCCGGACCCGATCCGGCGCGCCCTGGAGGCCCGCGTTGCCGACGAAAGCCGGGCAAAGCGCATCTTCGCCGACGCAGAACGCTGGCGGGACCGAATTGCGGCCGGCGGGGACGAGGACGTGCGGTCGTTCTGCGAACTGAGCGGGGCCTCTGCAGCCGCGCTCGGAGAACTGCTCGGCAAGCTTCGCAGCGCGCCGAGCGATCGCGCCGAGAAAACCCTGCGCCGGCAGCTGTTTCGCGAGATTCACAATGCGCTGATGGTTGCGGCTCGGGATGATAGAATTTCACGATGAAATACCAGGTCGGCATCATCATGGGGTCGCGTTCCGATTGGGACACGATGCGTCACGCGAGCGAAACTCTCGACAAGCTGAACGTCCCTTACGAGGTCCGTGTCGTGTCTGCGCATCGCACACCGGACCTCCTGTTCGAATACGCGGAAACGGCGCTCGAGCGGGGACTCAAGGCCATCATCGCGGGCGCCGGCGGCGCTGCGCATCTGCCCGGCATGACTGCCGCCAAGACTCGCGTGCCGGTCATCGGCGTGCCGGTCCAGTCCCGGGCGCTGAGCGGCCAGGATTCCCTGTTATCAATCGTACAGATGCCGGCTGGCGTGCCGGTAGCGTCGATGGCGATCGGCACCGCGGGCGCCACCAATGCCGCGCTGTTTGCCGCCGCGATCGTCGCCAATGAGGATGCCGCAGTCGCAGGCGCGCTCGATCAATACCGCCAGAGCCAGACCGATGCGGTGCTGGCCGATCCGGACCCACGGCGTTAACGTATCCCATGCGCGTGGGCATTATCGGCGCCGGGCAACTCGGCCAGATGCTTGGATTTGCGGGGCGCAGCATCGGCATCACCTGTCGCTTCCTCGACCCCGCCGATGCGCCCCCGGCGGCCGACGCGGGTGACGTAATTCGCCGGCCGTTCGACGACGCCGAAGCATTGGCGGAACTCGCCGCCACCTGCGACGTAGTCACCTACGAATTCGAAAACGTGCCCGTCGAGGCTCTGCTCCGCATCGCCGGGCGCATTCCCGTTTTTCCACCCCCCGAGGCTCTGCGCAGCGCGCAGGATCGGCTCGCCGAGAAACGGCTTTTCGACGAGCTGCTGATTCCCTTGCCGCGCTACCGTGCCGTCGATTCGCTGCACGACCTGCAGGCGGCCGTCGACTCGATCGGACTGCCGCTGGTCGTGAAGACCCGACGCTTCGGCTACGACGGCAAGGGCCAGTACGTCGTCAAAAGCAGTGACGACATCGGTGACGCCTGGCGCGAACTGGGTAGCACGGCGCTCATCGCCGAGGAGTGGCTGGACTTTGACTACGAGGTGTCGGCTATCGGCGTGCGCTCCCCCGGCGGCGAATCCGTCATCTATCCACTCACGCACAATGAGCATGCAGACGGCATATTGCGGCGGTCGCGCGCCCCGGTCGACGCGCCGGATCTTGGCGAGAAGGCGCAAGCCTACATGAATGCCCTGCTCACCCGCCTCGACTATGTCGGCGTCCTCGCGCTGGAGTTGTTCGTGGTCGGGGATCGACTTCTGGCCAACGAATTCGCGCCGCGAGTGCACAATTCCGGGCACTGGACCATCGAAGGCGCCGAGACCAGCCAGTTCGAAAACCACCTGCGCGCGGTCACGAATCGGCCGCTCGGCTCGACCGCGTGCCGCGGCCATGCCGGCATGCTGAACCTGATCGGGGAGATTCCGGAAGCCGCGAGGCAGCTGACGATTCCGGGCTGCCGGCTACATGATTATGGCAAAAGCCCGCGCGAGGGCCGCAAGCTCGGACATATCACGGTCGTCGCCGACTCGGCCGCGGAACGCGATCTGCGACTGCGACAGGTGCAGGATGCCATTGGCAAACTGTGACGGAGTCCACGCGCGCAGCCGGTACCGGGTATTGGCGACAGGTGGACAAAAGCAGGTAGACTGAACGAGTTACACGTTGCAAGCTTCTGAGCCTCCCGAGAAAATACCCGATCACGCAGACAAGCGAACGCGATGTCATACCTCGAGCACTTCAAACTCAAAGAACAACCGTTCAAGCTGACGCCGGATCCGGCCTTCGTCTACTGGAGCAAGCAGCACTCCCGTGCCAAGGCCTACATGGAGTCGACGATCTGGCTGGCTGACGGTTTCGTCATCATCACGGGTGAGATCGGCTCGGGCAAGACTACGCTGCTGCAGTCGTTTCTGGAGGAACTCGACGACAGCGTCGTCTACGCGGTCGTCTCTCAGACCCAGCTCACCGCCACGGAATTCCTGCAGGCGGCGCTTACGGAATTCGGCTTCAAGCCCTTCGACAAGCACAAGGTGGAGCTGCTCGACATGCTCAACATGTTCCTGATCGAGCAGTATGCGAACGACAAGAAAGTCGTGCTGATCGTCGATGAAGCGCAGAACCTGTCGCTCAAGGTGCTCGAAGAAATCCGCATGCTGTCGAACATTGAGACCCACAAGGAAAAGGTGATGCGCATCATCCTGGCCGGCCAGCCGGAGCTCAGGGAGAAGCTCGACTCGCCGAAGCTCAAGCAACTCGCGCAGCGGGTGCGGCTGCGCTTCCACCTCGGCGCGCTCGACAAGCAGGATATGCACTCCTACATCAATCATCGCCTCGAGGTCGCGGGTGCGGCTTCCGGGAACCTGATCCCGGCGGACGCTCTGGACCTGATATATCGGTACACGGGCGGCATCCCGCGTCTTATCAACACGCTGTGCGACACCGCCCTGCTCTGTGCATTTGCCGACAACAAGCCCGCAGCAACCATCGACGACGTCACTGCCGCCATCACCGAGCTCGACTGGGACGAGCATGAAAGCAACACCGGCGTCTACGAGCAGCTGCAGCAGATCGCCAACCGGCGGCCGGGCACGGAATCGCATGTCATGCAGATCGAGGTGCGCAAGAACGGCGAGACGGAATCGATTCACACGTTTCCGCCTGGCAGGGTAATCGTGGGGCGTTCGCCCGACAACGAGATTTACATCAAGAGCAAGTTCGTCAGCCGCCACCACCTGCAGCTGGTCTGCGACGCAGAGGGCTGCGCCCTTGAGGATCTGAACAGCACCAACGGCGTGTTCATCGGCGAAGCGCAGGTCAAGAAACGCGAGCTCGAGAGCGGCGACATCATTTCACTGGGCGTTCACGAGCTCGTCTACACGGCCATCGGCTCAGGGACCCATGACAAGGCCGACGCGGAAGACGACTTCGAAGATACCTACGATGAGATCCTTCCCGTCATCCATGAAAACTCCATGGATCAGGAACAGGGTTAGGCCGCTAGCTGCCGCCGGGCCGCCGGTGCGTAACCCGCGAATCACGCCTTTTGAGCAGCACCACGATCCCGCCCACGAGGCAAACTACCCCCGTCACGAAACAGATGCTCGGCCAGTACCAGTGGTTCACGTACATCGATGCGGATAAGGCGATTGCGCCGACCAACAGGTAGAAATACGGCAAGCTCTCGTAGATTGGTTTCGAGATCCACATGACCACTGGTCGTCAACTTCGGGCAATCCATTGTCCACGGCCACCGCGCCGCCGTCCAGTGCTGGACGGATCGTGGGGTCAGGCGAGGCGGAACAGGCGCAGCAGCTTCGCCAGGATCGAGTCGGACAGTCCGTCGACCGACAGGTCGGGCTCGAAGTCAGCTTTATCGCCACGGACGCCCTGCGCACGTGCCTGCGTTGCGGTATCCATGTTCTTTTCCGTTATCGTGCTTTCGAACGCCATAATGCGAATTCCTCCGTGAGACGCCCGAGAAGATACCGAACTCCGCGCCGCGATGCGGTGAGCCAGCTCACAAGCCTTGATATCGCTCGCGAAACGACACTTATGTCAATAGTCGCATCGCAGCGACACCGCCGTTATGCCGTTCCGCCAACCGTCAACTCGTCGATCTTCAGGGTCGGCTGTCCGACGCCGACCGGCACCGACTGGCCCTCCTTGCCGCAGGTACCGACGCCCGAATCCAGCTGCAGATCGTTGCCCACCATCGAGATCCTGGTCAGCGCGTCCGGGCCATCACCGATCAGCATGGCGCCCTTGACAGGTGCCGTTATAGTGCCGTTTTCGATGAGATAAGCCTCGCTCGCGGAGAACACGAACTTGCCCGACGTAATATCGACCTGACCCCCGCCGAAGTTGGGCGCATAGAGCCCTTTCTCTACCGACGCGATAATCTCGTCGTGTTCATGCGGGCCTGCGAGCATGTAGGTATTGGTCATGCGCGGCATGGGCAGGTGCGCAAACGACTCGCGGCGACCGTTGCCGGTGGGCGCAACGCCCATCAGGCGGGCGTTCAGCTTGTCCTGCATGTAGCCCTTGAGCACGCCGTCCTCTACGAGCACGTTGTATTGCCCCGGTGTGCCCTCGTCGTCGATTGCGAGCGAGCCACGACGATTGGGCAAAGTGCCGTCATCGACGATCGTGCAGTGCGGCGCAGCAACGCGCTGGCCCAATTTGCCGGAAAATGCGGAGGTTCCCTTGCGGTTGAAGTCCCCTTCCAGTCCGTGACCCACGGCTTCGTGCAGCAGGATACCCGGCCAACCCGGGCCGAGTACCACCGGCATCGTGCCGGCTGGCGCCGGTACCGCCTCCAGCGCGACGCTGGCCTGCCGCACGGCCTCCCGCGCATAATCCATGGGCAGGTCCCCCTCGAGAAGATAGTTCAGGTCGGAGCGCGCGCCGCCGCCCGAGTAGCCCTGCTCACGGCGGCCGTTCTGCTCGAGTATCACGCTGACGTTGAATCTGACCAGCGGCCGCACGTCGGCGGCGAGCGTTCCGTCCGAACCCGCGACCAGCACCAGGTCCTGGCCGCTCGTCATGCTGATGATCACCTGCTCGACACGAGAATCGAGCCCTCGCGTGGCGGCGTCGATACGCGCGAGCAGGGCCGTTTTGTCCACATCCGGCATGCTCGTCGTCGGGTCGGCGACCGGGTACAGAG
>WOR8_10002558_pt1 | contig 27810 bp, 28 predicted proteins | sample DeeMarSeWOR38_10_FD_19890 | JGI IMG/M metagenome (IMG submission 19890) | reverse complement strand
CATGAGCATTACTTCATTCAATCCGCCCGTACGCACCCTGATGGGTCCCGGCCCTTCTGACGTCCACCCGCGTGTTACCGGCGCGATGGCGCGCCCTTGCATCGGTCACCTTGACCCGGCATTCGTCGGCATGATGGATGAAGTCAAGCAGATGCTGCAGTATGCGTTCAAGACCAAAAACAAGCTGACGATACCGGTGTCCGCACCCGGCTCCGCCGGCATGGAAGCCACTTTCCAGAACCTGCTGGAACATGGTGACAAGGCCATTGTCTGTCAGAACGGCGTTTTCGGCGGCCGTATGAAAGAAGTTGTCGAACGCTGTGGCGCCACGCCGATCATGGTTGAAGACGAATGGGGCAAGCCGGTCGATCCGCAGAAAGCGGAAGACGCGCTGAAGGCAAACCCGGACGCTAAACTGCTGGCATTCGTCCACGCCGAAACATCAACCGGCGCGCGTTCCGATGCCGATATCCTGTGCAAGCTCGCACACGACCATGACGCACTGGCGCTGGTCGATGCCGTTACATCACTGGGCGGATCCGAGCTCAAGGTCGATGAATGGGGTATCGACGCCATCTATTCAGGCACGCAGAAGTGCCTGTCCTGCACACCCGGCATTTCACCGGTCAGCTTCAGCGACCGCGCTGTCGAGGTGATCACCACGCGCAACACCAGGGTACAGAGCTGGTTCCTCGATACCAACCTGGTGATGGGATACTGGGGTCCGAACGCCAAGCGCGCTTACCACCACACCGCACCGGTCAATGCCCTGTATGCACTGCACGAATCACTGGTGATGCTGCAGGATGAGGGGCTCGAGAACTCATGGACACGCCATTACAACAACCACCTGGCGCTGCGTGCCGGCCTTGAAGCCATGGGCCTGTCCTTCATTGTCGATGAAGCCCACCGCCTGCCGCAGCTGAACTCGGTGACCATCCCCGATGGCGTTGATGAAGCCGCAGTGCGCTCCAGGCTGCTGAATGAATTCAACCTCGAAATCGGTGCCGGCCTCGGCGCACTGGCGGGCAAGGTATGGCGTATCGGCCTGATGGGCTACAGCTCGCGTGCGGAGAATATTTTCCTCTGCCTGAGCGCACTGGAAGCCGTGCTCAGCGAGATGGGCGCCGATATCAACACCGGTGTTGCGCTGGAAGCCGCGCAGGCCGCGATGAAGTAAACAATCAGGTTATCGTGTGAAAAAACTTATATAACCGCAGAGACGCAGAGTACGCAGAGAAAAAATAATTTGGGTTTTGCAGGGGCGGCTTCAGCCGCGAATTATGTATCGCTTATCTGGCCAGTGGTTAGCGGCTAAAGCCGCTCCTGCATAATTAAACCCTTTGCGCCTCTGCGGTTAAAACCCTGTTAACACTTGTCACTCACTGGTTGTTATAGATAATCAGCCCCGCGCCCGCCATCACCAGCAGGCCGCCGACAATCACGCTCGCATTAACGTGTACATGCCTGAATATGGCGTATGCAAAAAAGGCGACAAATACCGGGTAGGTAATCTCGATCAGGCTCGCCAGTGTTGCGTTCTTGCCGGCAATTGACAGGTAAAGCAGTACCGCCCCCAGCAAACTGGTCAGGCCGATTGCCGCGATCATACCCTGCTCGATGCCGGGCAATACCCGCACGGCATCCAGGTCACGTGCGATGTCACGTATGAAAACCGGCATCAGCAATACTACCGGCAAAACCGTTAACATCAGCACACTGAAAACCGATACACGTTTTAATGCAAAATCGACCAGCGGGTAATGAACACCCCATATCAGTGCCGCACCCAGAGCCGTTACATACCAGGGTATATTCATAATCGAAACCTGTTTTATTGGACGAGTTTACTGTGACAGCAAGCCGGACAGTTTGCGGCGGAATTGCTGCGCAAACTCCGGATTCCCCGGTGCAAGCATATTGATGATCGTGACAATCATTTCGCGAGCGGCACCTTCTTTATAGTCAGGAGCTTGCTGCTGGATATAGAACAGCTGTTCCATTGCATGCTCATAGTCATGGCGTGACATTTCACATATGGCCAGGTCGAAGCGCGCATCAAAATCTTCAGGGTCATTCGCGACACGTGCAGCCAGCTTTTCAGCACCTTGAGTTTTGCCCGCCTGCTCGATGATCCACAACTGCCCGGCGAGGCTTTTACCCGTTTCACTTTCGCGATCCGACTCGGGCAACCTGTCGAAGAGAGACTCCGCCTCGCCATATTCACCCATATCGATGAATATCTGCACCATATCGAGCGCAATACGTGTATTCGCCGGGTCTTTCTTCATCGCCTGGGCCAGCAGGGTGATTGCCTGTGGCGTTTCGCCCTGGACATGTAATTCGCGTGCACGCTGTCGCATATCATCCGACTCATTGTATATACCGTAATCCCTGAGCAGGGCACGCGCCTCTTTTTCCCCTGGCACGCCGACCTCGAAACGCACGGCTTCGCCATCAACAAAAACAGCCAGGGTCGGTACATTCTCGATGTTGTATTTCTCCTTGAGTTCGGGGTTCTGATCAACATCGACCCTGGCGAACACGAACGATTCGGCGAACTCCCTGGCCAGGGACATGAATATCTCTGCAACAACCATACAGTGCTCAGACCAGACAGCCTCAAAACAGACAACCACAGGACCCTTGTGAGAATTCAGCAACACGTATTTACCGTAACTGCTGTCACTCACATCAAAAATAAATGCTTCTTTAGTCATAACAGAACAGGATGGATAACCAGCTTGATAATTGAGGGGTTCACTTTAACAAATCTTACCTGTCCTATGGCAACATAGGATCCTGTATTCAGCAGTTAACCCGCATTTCTCACCAGGACGCTGCATAACACGAGTAACTACATGAATATAAAACCCGAAGCTCGATTTCGATCAAATACAGTCTGTATCGCAGGCATCTATTTCGTTCCATGCACATCTGTAGCCTCTCTGGGCACGCACCTTCCTTCAAACCATAGCTATGGCTATGCTTTTCAGTCCAGACGCGCACCCAGAAACACTACAGATGCACCTGAATCCGAAATCCCGGTGAGAAATGCGGGTTAATCATTGATCATGAAAACATATCTCGTGGGCGGTGCAGTACGTGACGAACTGCTGGGCTATCCGCACAAGGAAAAAGACTGGGTGGTTGTTGGCGCAACACCCGAAGACATGCTGGCCGCCGGTTTTCAACAGGTCGGCAAGGACTTTCCGGTATTCCTCCACCCCGAAACAAAAGAAGAATATGCACTGGCACGTACCGAGCGCAAGACATCGCCCGGCTACAAAGGTTTTGATGTGCACGCCACACCCGATGTCACGCTTGAACAGGACCTGCTACGCCGCGACCTGACAATCAATGCGATCGCAAAAGATGAAGCAGGCGAGATCATCGATCCGCTCAATGGCCTGCAGGACATACATGACAGGATCCTGCGTCATGTCTCCCCTGCATTCACCGAAGACCCGGTGCGGATACTCCGGGTCGCCCGGTTCGCAGCACGTTACCTGCACCTTGGCTTTATGGTTGCCGATGAAACCATGCAGCTGATGAAACAAATGGTTGCAGACGGTGAAGTCGACGCCCTGGTCCCGGAACGCGTCTGGCAGGAAATGGAAAAAGCCCTGGGCGAGCGTTCACCCTCCCGTTTTATAGAGGTATTGCGCGACTGCGGCGCACTCGAACGCATACTGCCTGAACTGGACAGGCTGTTTGGCGTACCGCAACCCGAAGAGCATCACCCCGAGGTCGATACCGGCATTCACACCCTGATGGTACTGCAACAGGCCTGCAGGCTGAGCGATGATACCGGGGTGCGTTTTGCCGCATTGATGCATGACCTGGGCAAAGGGGTAACGCCGGAATCAGAATGGCCTCACCATATCGAGCATGAAGCGCGTGGCGCGGACATCGTGCTTGATGTCTGCAAACGCCTGCGCGTTCCCAATGAATATCGGGACCTGGCAGAACGTACGGCACGTTTTCACCTGCATTATCATCGCGCACTGGAATTAAAACCATCAACTGTCGTCAACACACTGGAACAACTCGATGCGTTCAGAAAACCACAGCGCTTTGAAAAGTTTCTGCTTGCCAGCGAAGCCGATGCACGCGGCCGCCCCGGTCATGAGCACAGCACATTTCCACAGGGTGCGTATTTCAGGACGGCATTTGAACAAGCGCAGAAAGTCGATATCAAGTCACTGGTAGAAGCGGGCTACAGCAACAAGGAACTCGCAGACAAGATCAGGGAAGAGCGCACAAGACTGGTTGCTGCCATAGAAAAATAAATCAGCAATATTAAATCGCTTTCATTTGCCAGGAGCGGCTTTAGGCGCGAACCGGCTGATTCGCGGCTGAATACTTTCCTACCAGGTAATATAGCGCTCAAACCTGACCAGCATAAACCTTACGCGCGTCCTCGACAGGACCAGCGCAGCTACGACACCCAGCGCGTTCGCCACCATGTCGCCCACTTCACTGTATCGCTTCGGATCAAAGCCCTGCAGGTATTCCAGCAGCAGACCGAAACAGAGGAAAAACATCAGCCAGCCAATCACCTGATGCCTGCTATGGTATATCTGCATAAACCAGGAGGTTAAGACAAAATAGGCCAATGCATGAAGCAGCTTGTCCTGGTAAGGCAGACCAGTATCGATTTGAACCGGCTTGCTGGTTAAAGAAAGAAAGATCACCAGCGCAATTAAAAAATAACCAATAGCCAGCCACAGTTTCCGATAGCGTAATTCAGGATTTACCGGTTCCATCAGATAAACAGCGCCACCAGCACAACACCAAGGACAAGCCGATAGGCAACAAACGGCATCATGCCGATACGCTCGAGTAATTTGAGAAAATAATGTATGCATGCGTATGCGCTCACGGCAGAGATCAATGCGCCGATCAACAAAGGCTGCGCATCCTCAATACTCGCAGCACTCAGGTATTCCATGGTTTCAAGTGAACCTGCAAGAAAAATAACCGGTATCGATAGCAGGAATGAAAAACGCGCCGCTGCCTCACGTTTCAGACCGAGCATTAATGCAGCTGTGATGGTGATACCTGAACGTGATGTTCCCGGTATCAATGCCAGCGCCTGCGCCAGGCCGATAATCAATACATCAAGTAACTGCAAGCCATATTCATTCTTGCTGCGCCTGCCCGTTCTGTCAGCATACCAGAGCAACAGGCCAAACACGATGGTGGCCACTGCAATGACCATGGGTGAACGCAGTTGTGTTTCAATCACGTCCTTGAACAGCAGGCCCGCAAGACCAACCGGAATCGTGCCGATCAGCACCGCCCAGGCCAGGCGGGCATCAGGCGTCAATCCGCCCTTGAAGGACGCCAACCATTCAACCAGCATGCGGGCCAGCTCTCTACGAAAATACAGTACCACTGCTGTCAGGGTTCCGGCATGGACCGCCACATCAAAGGCAAGCCCCTGGTCAGGCCAGTCGGTCAGCACCGGCACCAGGATCAGGTGCGCAGAACTCGATATGGGCAAAAACTCTGTCAGTCCCTGCACCAGCGCGAGTATGACTATCTGTAGTAATTCCATCAATTATTCCAGTATAAATGGCCTTACAGGCGGTTTCGATAATCCTGCATTGCAAATCCCATCAATGGCAGATCGATATTTTTGCTCAATGCCATCGCTTTGAAGCGCTCGCCCATCTCGGACGGCAAGGTCAGTGTCTTGATCTGCTGCGCCAGCAATAACTGTTGCTTGGGGTCATCACTTACCAGCGCCTGATGCAACTCTCCCAGCCCGCAGCCCAGCAGGAACATGGCCTGTGAAGTGTAGCCACTCACTTCGAAACCGGCATCAACAGCGGCATGCGCAACTGCACTGAAATCGACAAAGGCCGTTATGTCCTGCAGGCCCGGGTACCAGAGCGGGTCCGCATGTGCACGATGCTGATAATGGCAGACCAGGGTGCCGTTATAGCGTTCGTCGAGATAGTATTCCTGCACCGGGTAGCCGTAATCAATCAGCAACACCAGGCCTTTATCAACAACCGCGTAAAGGCTGGCCAGCCATGCTGTTATCGCCGGGTTGAATTCAGAACAATAGCCATTATCGAAGGCCTTCCCGCGACGCTGTTCGATTGTGCGAACCTGTTCCACCATGGCCTCATCGGCTTGCGCATAGCCTGCTTTCAAATGGCCATGCCGTGCAACGACCCGCAGCTGCTCGACAGCACCATCAGCTATGCGAAAACATTCCACAGGCATCGCGTCCAGTACTTCATTGGCAACGACCACGCCCTGGACAGGCTGTTCCGGCAGCGCATCGAGCCACTGCACCTTTTCCGCCAGATGCGGCACCCTGTCGATAATAGTCTGTTTCTGGCGTTCGCGCAGTTCGCTACTGAGCTCAACGATGAAATAATGCCCGGGCAATGCGCGCAACCGTTCCAGCTCGAGCAGTATATCAGCCGCCATTACACCCGAGCCGGCACCGAACTCCAGCATGTCAGCCTGCGCCAGCTCGTTAAAAACCTGCGCAGCCTGTCGAGCAACGCAGCGTGAAAACAGCGGTGAAACCTCGGGCGCCGTGATGAAATCGCCAGCTTCACCGAATTTCTGCAGACCACCGCTGTAATAACCCAGCCCCGGCTGATACAGTGCCATATGCATAAATGCACTGAATGCTATTGAACCGCCCTGTTGTTCACAGGCTGCAGATATGCAGGAACAAAGCTCCCGGCTGCGTATCCTTGAGTCTTCATCAGGCTCAGGCAATGATTCAATGGATTGAGTCATAATGGATGGGTTTGCTTATTTGTGCGATTATTAGCCCTTGCTGCCCGTGCTTGAACGCAGCACTGACAACCACTAACGAACGGGAATACAAACAGTGGATTCTAACTCAGAAATCAACAGAAAGACGGTACTCATCACCGGCGGGGCAAAACGTATCGGTGCAGAAACCTCGCGCACACTGCATGCTGCCGGCATGAATATTGTCATACATTATCGCTCATCGCAGCAGGAAGCTGACGAACTGTGTTATGAACTCAACCAGCAGCGCGAAAACTCAGCGGCAGTCATTCAGGGCGACCTCGACGACGACAGCATTTACAGCCGGCTGATAGAGGACACGGTTGAAATATGGGGCCACCTCGACGTACTGATCAACAATGCCTCCAGTTTCTTCCCGACACCGGTTGGCACGATTACGCTCGGCCACTGGCACAACCTGATCAACAGCAACCTGAAGGCCCCCTTGTTTCTGTCACAGGCAGCAACGCCTTATTTGAAAGAAAATAACGGCTGCATCATCAACATGGTCGACATTCACGCTTTCCGCCCGATGAGCAAGCATCCGGTGTATTGCGCCGCCAAGGCAGGACTTGCGATGCTGACACAATCACTGGCCAGGGAACTGGGGCCTGAAATTCGCGTCAACGGCATAGGCCCGGGCGCCATTCTCTGGCCTGAAAATGATATGGATGAAAAAACCAAGCAATACATCATCGAACGCACGGCGCTGAAACGTCACGGCGAGCCTGAAGATATTGCCAAGGCAATCCTGTTCCTGGTCAGAGATGCCGATTACATCACCGGGCACATAGTCCCGGTTGATGGCGGCCGTTCATTGAATATCTAGTGTCAACCAGGATCGGCCTGCTCAGTGACTTACACGCAAAACCTGCCCCGGTAGCCGAGGCATTATCGATCTTTAAACGCGAGCAGGTAGACAGCATCATCTGCCCGGGTGATATCGCCGGATATTTTGATGAAGTCAGGGCTGTCATCGACCTGTTGCTTGAAAGCAATTGCCAGACCATCATTGGCAATCACGATCAATCTTATCTCGAATCACACCAGCAGGAGCAAAACTCAGCTGAATATCGCTTTCTCGAAGCTCTGCCCGAGGCACTCGAATACCAAATAGAAGGCAGGCGCGTTTATGTTGTACATGCTCACCCGCCCGCTTCACAACATGGCGGCATCAAGCTGCTGGATGTCGATGGTGCACTGATCCCGGAACAGAAAAAATACTGGCAGCAGGCATTGAAGGACATGGATTATGACGTATTGATCGTCGGCCATACTCACCAGGTATTTGCCGAACAGCTCGGTGACGTGCTGGTTATCAATCCAGGCAGCACACAGTTCAATCACACCTGCATGATTCTTACATTACCTGAAATGACCGTGCAAACGTTTGCACTGCAAGGCAAGGACCCGGTGAAATCCTGGAACTGGGGCAAATTCATACACAACGAGTAAGCAGTCATGAACAAGACATTGAACATTATCCTGTGCAATATTGCGCTTTACGGTTGCGCACACGCCTATCCCGATAATACAGCTCAAACTGAAACACCCCCCACCGAGACACAGGCACGGACTTTCGTATATGAATGCCCCGATGACTTCAGTTTTGTCGCCAGAACTGAAACCGGCAAGATCTGGCTGTTCCTGCCGGGCAATACCATTGACCTGCCGCAGGTACCATCAGCCTCCGGCACCAAATACTCCAACGGCAGTGATACTTTCTGGAGCAAGGCCGATGAAGCACTTATCGAAACCGGCGATTACAGACATGCAGGCTGCAGGAACAATCACGCCAGGGCAATCTGGGAACACGCCAAACTCAATGGCGTAGATTTTCGTGCGCTGGGAAACGAACCCGGCTGGCATATGGAAATCTCAAACAAGCGTGACATATTGCTGGTTACCGACTACGGCCAACGAACATATCGCTTCACATCCTCGAGCATCAAACCGGAACCGGCTAACAGAACAACAACTTACAGCGCATCCAGCAATGACGACATGATAGAGGTTGTTATCAAGGGCGAGCCATGCCGTGACAGCATGAGTGGAGAAGCATTTGCTGCAACAGTTTCAGTTGTTATCAACGACAAGCACTATTCAGGTTGCGGAAAAGCCCTGCATTGAGGACACGGGTCAGCGCATATACTCATAGTCAATCGCCTGCATAGCATTGTTTAGATGGCAACATGATAGAGAAAAGTTCTCTCGCCAAGGCGCAAAGAACGCAAAGGGGTTTTATAAAGCTATACCTTTTTGCTCTCGCAGAGGCGCAGAGAACGCTGAGATAGTTACAGGTATTTATAGGAGCAACTTTAGTCGCGAATATCGACAATTCGCGATAAAAGTCGCTCCTGCAGTTAATAGAAACCCCTGCGCCCTCTGCGTCTTGGCGAGAAAAATCTTATGTCTGGTATCGACAACGCCAATGTTTGTTTTCAGCCCGGGACCGGGCGGTAAAGAATGAAGGTAAAGTCATCGCTGTGACCAGGAAGCCCAGGTTCCGGATTGCGCATACGTTGATCAACTATGCCCGTCAAGCGTGCAGCAACCTGTTCCAGCTTTCCTGTACGCACGTTTTCAACAATCTCTTCGACATAAAGGTTGTCGGGTAAACTGTCACTGGCCAGCACCAGGGTGTCTCTCGGCGATATTGTCATCACCGGCCCGATTTCGATACTCATCTCTGCAGTACCGATTACATTCGACACCAGGTTACGTTCCTCGTGGTGAATAGCCTCCTCTTCATCAATAAATCCGGACTCCAGCGCGTAACCCACCGGTGAATGCGAGGTATTCTGAAACTTGAGCCTGCCGCGCTGTCCTGTAACAAGGATCAGTGAATCACCGACGTAGTAAGTACGTAACTGTCTCCGCTGGATTTCCGCCACTACAACCGTCGTTGCTGACCCCTTACCCATGGCAAGAATGCGCCTGTTGGCCCGCTCGATTCCATCCAGTATTGAATCACGCAATGACTGGTTTTCCTGGTTCTCCCGTATCGCGCCGATTATCGAATCTATTGCGATGTGCGCTGCTTCATCCCCTGCTTGCTGTCCTCCCACACCATCAGCCACGATCAGTACAGTGCTATCCGGCTCAACACTGACAAGCGCAGCGGCATCCTCGTTAGCACTTTCCTTGCCTGGCGCCGGAGCACTGTAAACCATTGCCAAGCCGGTCGACAGTTCTTGTGCTTCAGCAGCAGCAAGCTGTGCATGTAGAAACTGGATGATTTGCATTTTATCGTTCAGCGCGAAGACCAGCTCATGGATTCAAGATAAGCACGCAGCTGCCCCGCACTCCTGAATTTTTTCAGGATCAGCGAACGTTTCAGCCCGCAGCAAATTTGTTTCACCTCTGCGGGTTGTTTCGCGTAGTGCTTTTGTCCGCCAAGCGCATCATAGAATATGCGCACCATGTCGATAACGTCCTCATGAATATGTTTTTTTGTGGAAGCGCCCCAGTGAAACATGTCCAGCAACTTGAGTTCAAAATTGAGGCCGTATCGCCTGACAATAATATTATCGGTATGCAGGTCGCCATGGTATTCACCCAGCTGGTGAATACACTCGATACCCGATGCCATGGCATGCAGCAAATGCACTGCCTGAAAAGGTGACAGCCGTTTGCCCCGGCATGACTGTAGAAATGATGACAAAAGTTCCCCTTCGACAAATTCAGACACCAGGAACGTCACCGCTGCGCCATTACAGATAATCGTATCCTGCGCATAATATTGAATCACGATAGGACAATGACGCAGCTTGTGCAGCTTACGGGCATAGAAGCGCGAAGCCCGGTCTTTCCTGTTCCGCTGTGGAAAAAAAAATTTGGCCGTTTTCTCGATGCCCGTGGTGCGCTCTCGAATCAGATAGACTTCGCCCTCCCAGCCCGCACCCAGTCGCGTAATTATTTCGTATTGTCCGGCGACAGGCCTGCCCGCTACAAAATTAAATGCGTCAATGTGTGGAGTCTGTGTTTGCCCCGGCGCCATAAACCATGCCTCTCCTTATTCAGATTGCAAAAGGAGTATAGATAGATTCGCAAGCAATAGCATCACTACATTGACACGCCCGAGGAGGCATAGACAAGCAGCGTGCCATCCTGATTTATTCTCTGATAAATATACACTTATCAAACCAGGCACTTCACCTCGATCCATATTTCCATGGATTCAGAAAGCCGTATCAGGAAACCCGGCAAGGTCTTTTTCAGCTTCGAGTCTGAGTCAAATGGATAACCGGCCTTGAGTCGATAACAAATAAAAAAAACCGACGAAATGTCGCGAAAACCGCTTGATTCCTGGCCACTCTTGCTTAAAATTCACCATCCCAAAATTTACCACAAGTAATTATGGCCACCTTAATGCAGCGTTGTTTCTAGAGTGAGAAATCACTTCCGGTAATAACGTTTAATTCACAAGTTATTACCGAGGAAGTTTCGTATGCAAATAGTTAAACCTTCAGATCTGGAGCTGGAGGCTCCCACCGAAGAATCAGGCCGTCAGCCATACCCAACCGGGAGTGAAGATCTGGCGGCCTCAAAAGACCATTTTATACTGCGTGACGGCATAGAATTTGCCGGCACCCACCTGCTACTGGATTTATGGGGCGCAAAATACCTGGATAATATAGAGCACGTGGAAAATGCGATGCGCGAATGCGTTAATGCCTGTGGCGCCACCCTGCTGCATATCAACCTGCACCATTTCACGCCAAACGGCGGAATTTCCGGGGTAGCCATACTGGCCGAGTCCCATATCAGCGTCCACACCTGGCCAGAGCGCGACTATGCGGCATTTGATGTTTTCATGTGCGGCGATGCCCAGCCGGAGAATTCCATCGCAGTTCTAAAACGCGCCTTTTTCCCTCAAAGGATGAAAGTATATGAAGAATTGCGCGGCAGAACGGAACAGTGAAGACATACACAGAAACCCTGTACGACGCTTACGGGCAGGAATTTCGCGTTGACAAACTCTACTTCGAGAATAAAACAGAGCATCAGCACCTGGTCATTTTCGAGAACGCAAAATTCGGCCGCGTGATGGCGCTGGATGGCATTATTCAAACCACGCAGGCGGACGAATTCATCTACCACGAAATGCTCAGCCATGTACCCTTACTGGCACACGGCAAAGTCAAACATGTACTCATCGTCGGCGGTGGTGACGGCGGCATGCTCAGGGAAGTTTGCAAGCATAAAGCAGTAGAACATATCACCCAGGTCGAGATCGATGACCAGGTAATAGAGATGTGCAAACAGTATCTGCCAGAGCACAGTGCGGGCGCCTACGATGACCCGCGCGTAAACATCGTTATTGATGATGGCGCACATTTCGTCAACACTACGGATTTACGTTTTGACGTGATCATTTCAGACAGTACCGATCCAATCGGTCCTGGAGGTGCATTATTTACCTCCGACTTTTATGCTGACTGTAAAAAATGCCTGAATCCCGGCGGCATACTGGTCACCCAGAACGGTGTTGCTTACATGCAGCTGGATGAAGTCGTCACCACCAACAAGCGGCTGCAATCGCACTACAAAGACCATACTTTTTATTCGGCAGCCGTGCCCACCTATATCGGGGGCATCATGACCTTTGCCTGGGGTAGCGATGATGAAAAAGCACGAAGCTTGCCGCTTGAAACCATAAAACACCGTTACAATGCCGCAAAAATAAAAACGCGCTATTATAATCCGGCCATTCACCTGGCAAGCTTTGCACTGCCCCAGTATATTCTTGAAGCCATCGAGAACCAGACATGGACCGATTAAGCGTTAAACCCCGTAGCTCAGCGAAGCCCTTCCAGGAGCTGGTAGAACAGCACGGCTCACCACTGCTTATTCTCGACTGCAAGCAACTGGTCAAACAATACCATAAGCTCAGGCAGGCTTTGCCTGGAGTGACACTGTATTACGCCATCAAGTCCCTGCCCCATCCCGCTGCCGTACATACACTGGAAAGCCTGGGCGCAGGTTTCGACATTGCCACCTCCGGTGAAATAGAACTGCTCTGGGACCAGCGCGCCCGCCCTCGGCACACCATTCACACACATCCGATTAAACGTGATAACGATATTCGTGACGCTCTGCGTTTTGGCTGTACCACATTTGTAGTCGATAACATCTACGAGCTTGAAAAATTCATCAACTATCGGCACCGGGTCGGCTTGTTGATACGTGTCAGTTTCCCCAATCCCGCCACACCCATAGACCTGTCACGCAAATTCGGCTGCAAACCCGATGAAGTTGAAATACTGCTGAACAAAGCATCCGCCCTGGGACTTCATGTCAAAGGCCTGTCTTTTCATGCGGGCTCACAATGCCCTGATGCATCGAACCATGTAAATGCGATCGAACAATGTCAGAATATCATCGAGTCACGCTTTAAATCGAGCGGTAAATTATTATCCATACTCGACATTGGCGGAGGCTTTCCGGTTGAGTATGTAGGCAAAGCCGCAACAACAGAAACATTCTGCCGACCCATCAGAGAAGCCCTGGCCAGACTGCCGGATCATGTGCAGGTAATCGCCGAACCCGGACGATTTTTATCAGCCCCGGCAATGACATCAATCAGCACTGTCATGGGCAAGGCACATCGTGGCGACAGTATCTGGTATTACCTTGATGATGGCGTTTATGGCTCATATAGCGGCCAGATATTTGACCATGCCACTTACCCCCTGACCATCTTCAGTGATTACAAGCAGGAGGAAAAGGCTGTTATTGCCGGCCCAACCTGTGACAGCATTGATGTCATCGCCGAGGATTTAAGCATACCCCCGATGACCATCGGCGACCTGGTTGTCGGCCATCAAATGGGCGCATACACCTCGGCAACTGCAACTGATTTCAACCTGTTTAAACGCGCAAAGATTGTTGTAATCAATCAACAACCATCAGATAAAAACGCAGCCAATACGGTGGCTTTCATCTGATTGCCGGGCTTGATATTATCAGCACCAGGCAAATCGTCGAGATTACCCACAAAGATACTGCTGCCGATTACAGCAAAAAGACCGCCTCCGATGCAATATGCGACTTAATGAGATCTGGTAAACAACTAACAGAATATCAAATCAGACAGGAATCCAACGCAGAAAAAACAAGGTGTTCTCCGTCCGAATTCACCTGCCGTATCCAGTCCAGAACTACTTTCTTTTATCAATTGATATATAACCGGTTTTATTGTTGCCGGTATAAACCTGCCTTGGCCTGATTATCCTGCTTGCCGGGTCCTCATTTTGCTCTTTCCAGTGCGCTATCCATCCCGGCAAACGCCCGATCGCAAAGCAAACAGTAAACATGTTGGTCGGTATACCTATTGCTCGTAACAAGATACCGCTATAGAAATCAACATTTGGATACAGTTGACGTTCGATGAAGTAATCATCCCTCAATGCCAGGTCTTCAAGTTGCCGCGCAATATCGAGCAGGGGGTCGTCCCTGTTAATGGTGGACAGCACCCTGTCACAAGCCTGCTTGAGTATTTTTGCGCGCGGATCAAAATTCCGGTATACGCGGTGACCAAAACCGTACAGACGAAATGGATTGGTTTTGTCTTTGGCATCGTGAATGCATTGCTCGGGTGATATACCTCCCTTATGAATACGATCCAGCATATTCACAACTTCCACGTTCGCTCCGCCATGCAAAGGCCCCCATAAGGCCGACACCCCGGCAGCACATGATGCAAACAGGTTTGCTTTCGCAGAACCGACCGTGCGCACCGTTGATGTACTGCAGTTCTGTTCGTGATCAGCATGCAGGATAAACATCAGATTCAAGGCATCCTCAATCTCCTGTGTGACCGCATATTGCTGATAGGGTAACGAAAACATCATGTGCAAAAAATTTGCACAGTAACGCAGGTTCGGATCAGGGTAGATAAACGGAAGCCCCATCGAACGACGGTAGGAAAACGCGGCAATGGTGCGCACCTGGCTTATTAAACTGGCCACAGTCTCCAGCAGCCCCTCCGAGTCATCCATGACCAGCAATTTCTTATTTACACATGCAAGATGATTAAAACTTGCTGACAGAATCGCCATGGGTGGCGCATCAGCCGGAACATGCTGAAATTGATCTTTTACCTGTTCGTGCAGAAGCTCATGTGTTATTAACTGTTTACGAAACCCGTCCAGCTCTTCACGTGTGGGCAGCCTGCCAAATATGAGCAGCCAGGCCACTTCAATAAAGTTAGGCGCCGGCTGTGCTGTAAATTCCTCAACGGGAATTCCACGGTAACGCAACACCCCTTTGTCGCCGTCAATATAGGTGATAGCACTCTTGCAGATTGATGTGTTAACCAGCGCGGGATCATAACTTGTCAATCCGGTTTCCGCCAGCAGGCCGGATATATCAATCGACTTGTTACCTTCCGCACCTTGAATGATCGGCAATTCGATGCGCTGGCCATCCACCATCAATATTGCAGTTTCTGTCATTTAACAACCCCCACACAGGTATTGCGTGATAAATATCAGGATCACTTACTCCGGGCCATTCCAAACCGGGCTTGCCCTGTTTCATACGTATAGAACCAAGTATGCACAATTTCTTTATCAGATACGATCATAAAGACTTATAGAGACTATCAAAATATATCACTTACCGGGATTTTATATTCGGGATAAATTCGTGTCTCAACGATGTCAGCACTTTTTACACATGGGTCAAAACTCATGCCAAAACCATTGCATGCGTGGATATGCAATATTTTATAAAACAGTGACACTAACCGCAGTCACCGCCCGCTTCATTAGCCAGGACGTTTCAACAGGCCTGTTCACCAGCAACAGTCTGCTGCGCACTTTCTACCAGATGCATGATAAATTCCTTTTTAGCATTGTCCTTGTGATATATCGCGTAGGCTGTCCTCCCAAATGACGGCGCATCTTCGACAATGTGCAATTTACCCTGCCTGACATAATCACTAAACATGGGTTCAGCCAGATAGGCGCTACCACCGCAATTCATGATGAAATCGCAGGCGATACGGCCTGAATCCGTATGAAGCACTGGCGCGGGTATATCCGGAAAATATTGCGCATGCCCATTCAGAAAAGTCTCACCCCAGTCAACCAGGATATATTTTTCAGCAGTGGCGTCGTGTACCGCTTTACCGGCACACGACGAAACCAGCTTCAACGGAATATCGGATACAACCTTGACTGCCAGCTGGTCATTCAAGGGAGCGCTATATACAAATGCGAGATCCATTGTGCCATTCAAGACACGGCGGTGTAAGACATTCGCACCATGGATTTCCGCATGTATAAACAGCTTATTGTATTCAGTGTAAATATGATGCAGCCAGTCCTGCAAAGTCATGTCCCAGAGACCAGGCATACCTCCCACCACCAGTGAGACACTGTCTTTTTCCGACACCCCGATGGTATGCCTGGCACTATTCCAGGCGGTAGTAATAATTTCGGCATAAGAGAGTAATTGTTCGCCCTCGGTGGTCAGCTGGATATTATTTCTTTGACGCACGAAGAGCTTTTTCCCGAGCGCATCCTCAAGCTGGCGTATTCGGGCACTCACCGCAGACTGGGTAATAAAGAGGTTTTTAGCTGCCTGACCAAAATGCCGGGTTCGACTCACCTCAATAAAAGTTCTGAAATCATTAATGTCCACGAATTGCAACTAACCCCTTGTTTTAACAAGACATCCACTTCAAGCACGGCATCCACTATCAATCAAATAGCGCGATCGTGTCAACAATAATTTTTAATTTTACCTGTTGAAATTTTACGATTAAAAAGCTCCTTATATGCCCATACCGGCAACGTTAATCACTATAACAGCCACTGTCTGGAGTGTTTATATGAAAACCATTTTGCCCTTTATTTTTTTATTTATCGCTGCTCAAGTTTCACCGAACCTGTTCGCCGAGGAAGCCGAGAATTCATCTGTTGATGTCTCCACTGACAGTGATGCATATCTTGAAGAAATAAAAGCCACATGCGAGGCGGAAGCAGTAGGTTTACCCGATGCAGACGATTACGTAAAAAACTGCATAGAAACCATGAAACAAAGTTTCTCGCAATAACTCATTGTTTATCCTGACCGCATTAGAAACTATTGGCTGATCACCGGAGGCACACATGAACGAAGAATCAGATACATTCGAAGATGATTATCTCGAAGACGATGATTACCACTTTTCGGACATAGATATAACGGGCGTCACCGATCCTGATAAATTCAACAGGGCGATGCAAAGCATCGAAGACTACATTGAAAAACGAAAACTAAGAAACACTCTTGATGATTATAATTACTAATCGCGACCCAATTTGACAGCCAGAGTCAGATTAATTCAGGCACCGAGTATGATTTTTTGTTCAGCACGGTCGGGATTGACCATACAGGAAAGACTATAGATATTTGCTCTCGCACAGGATGTTAAAGCTGTGGCTCAGTCTGCACTAATCAAACTGGTACTCGATGGGCGACAGCGTTTCCTTTGACTTGTCGAAACCGGCCCATAATTCAGCATATGTCTTTTCTGTCACCGGATGAACCAGTCCGGGCGCTATCTCGGCCAGCGGCCACAACACAAAAGCATTTTTCAGGATTTCTTCGCGCGGCAGCCTGAGCCCGTTTTCATCCAGCACCAGGTCATCATAAAGCAGCAGGTCCAGGTCCAGTGTCCGTGATGAAAACCTGGGGCCGCTTCTATCACGGCCATGTGCATCCTCTATTTCGGCCAGGGCGCGATTGGCACTATGGACATCCTCGTTGACCTCGCAGGCGATTACCATATTGTAGAAAGCATCGCCCTCGAAACCGACAGCCTCGCTTTCGTATACCGATGACAGCTCAAGTTCGCCAAAGCGCTCACGCAAGGCCTTGATACCGGCACGCGTGTTCCTCTCACGGTCGATATTGCTGCCCAGGCTGATGTAGAAATAGCTATGGTTTGAAGGACTAATTCGCCTGGAGCGAATCAGGATGCCTGTGCACCCGAAGGGTGAAACACAGGGACGTGTTTCATCAACATGGGTACGCAGAGACGCTACAGATGTGCATGCAACGAAATAGCGTTCCATCAAACAGACTTTAATAGACTGAAATCGAGCTTCGGGCTTTATAATCATGCGGTTACTCAGTTTATACAGCGGCCTGGTGAGAAATGCGGGCTAAGATCGTTCGCCACGTTCAATAATGACGCCCACTTCCCTGGAACCGGTAACGGCACCGGGTTTGCCCAGTTTCAGCCTGAGCCAGGCCACATCGAATTCCTCAAGTATGATTTCAGCCATACGCTCGGCCAGGGTTTCGACCAGCTGAAACTCGCTTTCTTCAGCAAACTTGATCAGCCTCTTGGCCACGGCCTTGTAATTGAGCGCATCATCAATGCTCTCGGTAGCCGCTGCCTTGCGGTTATCGGCCGCCATTTCCAGGTCGACACTGACGACCTGCCTGACTTTCCGCTCCCAGTCATAAATACCGATGATGGTTTCGATGCGCAGATCGCTGATATAAACAATATCCATAGGCTTCCCGATTCTGAGTTTTCGCAGACTCTGACAGGGCTTGCCCGCTATTTCAAGAGCTGCCGACAGAATCCGGCTATTGTGTGCCCTGATCCCGTTGCCGAGAGCGGATTTAGCCTTGTTTCGGTCCCGAAACTCGGCTAGAATTGCCGGTCTTTTGAGTCAGCCCGCTCTTGCAGGCGTAATTTTTGGAGTTTAACCATGTCCAGAGTATGTCAGGTCACCGGCAAAAGCCCGATGTCCGGTAATAATGTGTCCCATGCTCACAACAAGACAAGACGCCGTTTTCTGCCGAATCTGCACAGTCACCGTTTCTGGGTAGAGAGCGAGAACCGCTTTGTAAAACTGCGTGTTTCTACTCACGGTATGCGCATCATCGACAAGAAAGGCATCGACGAGGTGCTTAAAGATATCCGCTCCCGCGGCGACAAGGTGTAAGGAGAGCCGTTCATGAGAGATAAAATCAAACTGGTTTCATCAGCTGGCACTGGCCACTTCTACACCACAACCAAGAACAAGAAAAACATGCCTGAAAAAATGGAGATCAAGAAGTTTGATCCCGTTGTACGCAAGTATGTGATGTACAAGGAAGCCAAGATCAAATAATCACGTGCTTCCGCAGCCGAAAATAAATAACCCGGCCCAGCCGGGTTTTTTATTGCCAAAAGTTCATATAATAAACATAAATCAGGCAACGAACTCACCGGAAGGCCAATTACGTATGAGCATCCAGTCACTCACAAACAGTTTTAAATTCCTGCCGGTACTGGTACTCGGCATATTGCTGTCCGCCTGTGGAGAATACGCGGCTAAAGGTGCCGGAACCGGCGCAACGACCGGTGCAGTATCGGGTGCGGTCGGCGGCCTGGTGAGCGCACTGGTTTTTGGCGGCGACCCTGCCGAAGCTGCAGCACGGGGCGCCGTATATGGTGGCGCCGTGGGTGCGACGGCTGGCGCAATGGGCGGCGCCCAGGTCGATAAAAAAGTCGAGCAGCAGCGCCAGCAGACAGCTGAAGCGCTGCGCACAAAGATCGGCGATGACGCCTATGGCGGCCTCGAAGCACTGGCCGATTGCAAGTATGATATCTCGTTGAAGCAGGCAGAACTTGCACACCAGTCGGACAACCCCAACTTTTCCCTCGCCGGCCTGTGGCTGGAGGTGCTGAGCTATGCTGACCAGGGGAACGAAGCCAGGGCACGCGAACTCTTCCCCGAAGTTGTCGCAAAAGACTGGAACATTAAAACCGAGGCTGAAGCAGAAGCCAAGATGCGTGAGACATTGAACAAGCTGATGGACATACGCGAGCAATACAATTTGCCACGCGTCTGCTCCGGCCAGGCCGCCACGGGGCATTCACAGCAGCAAGCATTACATCGCAGCACCTCACCCCTGTAAAACCGGCCCCTGGCTTCTGAAATACGATCCTAATATCGAAAACCGGACTGCCTGGCCTGTCTGACGGTTAACGCTCAGACGGTAGTATTACGCGATTGAAGAGATATTATTCAATGCCGCTCATGGATAACAGCGCCGGATTACTGCGCTCAGCAGGGCCCTTTTTCTTCACAGCATTGATACTGATGCGCAGCTTCACGTCATCACTGACGAGCGGTAATAGCGTGTTAATGCCAAACTCGGAACGTTTAATGGTTGCCCTTGCCTGCAGCGTGACTCGATCCGAGTATGCGTTTTCTTCATTGCTATCGACCAGTTCGATATAGAAAGCAATCTGCCTGGTTACGTCCTTGATCGTCATATCGCCTTTCAGGATAGCCTGCCCTTCACTAAACCATTCAAAGCTGCTGCCGACAAATTTCATCGAAGGGAAATTAGCCACATCAAGAAAGCCCTTGCTTTTGAGCAGCATTCCAACCATACCGCGACTCGCACTCATATTCCTTGCATTGACTTCAATAGATGCAACATTACGATCAGAGTCATTACCAAGCATGGTGAAATCGCCCGCGAAATCCTCGAACTTCACCCAGACATCACCAATTGGACTGTTTACATGGAGTTTTATCTTCGATGTACCCTGCTGGATTTCGTACATATTCTGTTGAAGGACAGCATCCATGTCATCCAGCAAGGAACCCTGGCTTGAGTTGTGTTTGCTGGTGTTATAACTTGCATAAGCTACAGCGGCAGGTTCGGCAATTGCCGCGCTGCTGCCAATCATGACCAGGCCTATGAATATAAGGGTTACTGTTTTACACATGGGATCCATCTCCAGTAAAATGCAAAAATAATTATTAACTTCAACGCCAGTGCCTGCTAACGACCTGCAACCTGCAGCAGACTTTCACGGAAGAATTACAGAGCATTTAAGATATATCACCAGGGCGCGAATCAGCCAGACTGGCAATGCCCTTTCAGGTTGGATCAATTAGTGAAACATCTTTCTTGAAGTTAACAATAACCTATATATACAGCATTTACGCGCACAGACAGACGACAGGAAGATAATCCCGACAAAGTGTAAAAAGCGTAAAATAGTTTTACAGTACCGTAAATTGCGTAAAATTTTTTAACACAATCAGGAAAGGTGTAAATAAACTTTACAATGTTAACAAGCAATGTAAGAAATATTTACAGCGAAGGATATCATTGTAAAGAACACTTACACTATTGGAAAATAATGTAAAGAATTCCATCAAGGATGGCTGTTCAGTTATGGCCGGCGCTCTAAATTCTGCTGGATCTGAGCCGTATATGCCAGGCAGCAAACCCGGCACGGGTATTCATTAATAAAACATCTGCAGATAATCACGGAGGCAGGTTTTCAAACCGCATCAAATCTGCAGTCGATTATGACACAGGCATACATAAGCGAAACCGAGACAGTGACCGTGATGCAAAAAACCTTGACGAAGCTGATGGATATTCGTGAACAATACAATTAGCTGCGCGTGTGTTCCGGACTATAGCACCGCTCAAGCTGCTGCAGCTTTAAATACTTCACCGAATAAAACCAATTGCACCCGCTCTCCCCGGGAAAGGGTTACGGTGTACGAGCCGTACACATAGGTAACAGAATAAACCTGGCAGATAGCCAGGTCTTACTTGCTTGATACTGATATAGCATCCCTCTTCCGCGCATCAATACTCATGAACAGGTTCACATTATCACTGACTGCAGGTAACAGGCTGTCTATACCGAACGAGGAACGTCTGATGGTCGTTGAGGCCATCACGGTGACACGGTCTGAATAGGTGTCAACATCGTCATCAACCAGCTCTACGAAGAAAGCAACCTCCTTGGTGATGTTCTTGATTGTCATATGGCCTTTTAAAACTGCACGCCTGGCGCTATACCACTCAAAACCGCTGCCTACGAAGTACATCGAAGGAAAGTTTTCCACATCAAAAAAACGCTCGCTTTTTAGCATCGCGCCGATGAGGCCGCCATCTGCGTCCAGGCTTTCAGCATTGATATCAATAGACGCCAGCGTATGGTCACGGCCGCTGTTAAACATCAAAAAGCGTCCCTCGAAGTCCTGGAAACTGGCCCAGACATCGCCAATCGGGCTGTCGACGCGGAATTCCATTTTCAAGGTCTCCGCTTGAATTTCGTACACACGCCCATCAAGGATCATTTCCATGCCCGGCATGGCATGCTCCCGGTTTACGCCGTTTACGTCGTTCACGTAATCCGCACTAGCCGCACCGCAAATAATAATAATGAGCACAGCAAACAATGTTTTCATCTTATTGAACATGATCTTCATCCCTAAATATGTCGTAATAAAAGATGCAGATTTATTAAATTAGCCGGTTGTGGCTGTTGCATATTCTTCACGGTCAGCGCACATCCGCAGGCAGGCTTTCAACACATTTATGATTCAGACTATTCTCAGTATTAGAATAGTCTAATATTAATGATATACTTAAATAGGCCGATGCCGGCCGATGAGCGGTATATAAATACCGATGAAGTGCAGTTGGGCCCGCAACAATGCCGGCCCTGTTCTTTTCTCTTTATTCTATTTGCTCACCGCGTTTTGCCACGAGTTCTCAGACTGGCTGTTTATACGCCTGTTTCTGTTTGCCTTGGCTTCCTGGATCATTAACCGGCCCATGTGAAGATCGTAACGCTTAACGTCAAATTCAGTGGTAATTTCACCCCATGAACCAAGCGCTTGATATTCCATCGGATGATCTCTTAATTTATCGCGCACATTCACCGTACTCGCAACTTTCATATCAACAACAGGACGGTAATCCAGCTTGCCGTTGATAAAATCGAGGCTTCCGGTACCGGTTACATTGACTGTCTCAGATTCCAGCAACAGATCGCTGTTGATCAGCTTGCCTTTTGACACCCTGAATGTGGCGTGCAGCTTGTCAAACTCTGTCGCCCTGTCCGGATCATACTCTACGTTGAACGTGCGGCTCACCCTGAAGTCGTTCCTTTCTGCATAATCAGCCACAACGTCATAGGAAGCATGATCAAAATCAATACCCTTGACGATCGCCTTGTCCATATTCACCTTTATGGTTCCCTGTGCCGATGTCTTGAGAGCGGTCGCGCTCGAACCTGTCGCACTCAGATTTGCATCGGCATCCACCCGCCCGCTCAGTGCCGGGGCTTTATCACCCAGGATATTTGTTAATAACGGATTGATCGTGGCACTTGCATCCATTTGCCTTGCTTCGGCAACAAATGAAACTGCAGGCGTCTCACGCGCATCGAGCCGCATTGCGGCTTTCACCTCGCCTTCGCTCACCAGCATCGTCATCGGGTTGGCATTGAAAATATCATTATTGATGTTCGATGCAATATGAACCTTTTGTAACTCGGTATCGCCTGCCGTAACGGTTTCAACATCAAGCACGCCTTCAACTTCAGCTGCCCTGATAAAATCCAGCGGAAGAGGCATTCCATCCTGCTCAAGCTCGTTACCGACAAGCCGGTAGTCATCCAGATTGATCCTGTCCGCCTTCAGTTCATAACGAACGACGGGGTTAGACAGTCCCGTAATATGCACAAAGCCTTCCACCTTGCTCTGGTCCACATTTGCAGAAATATTGTCCATATAAACCGTATCGAAGTCCGTTTTGAACAATGCCGTCAATGTGATGTTTTTCAGGCTCTGCGTATTGGCCATCTGCGGGATATCGTAATTGAGACGCTTTGCCAGCTTACCCGCTTCGAAAGTTTTTACTTTCACCGGACCCTGAATAAGCGGAACAGAAAAAATATTTTCAACATCAAATGTGCCGCCCATCACCAGGCCTAAAACACCAATTCTGGCATTGTTCAACTTCGCCGAACGTGTCTGCAAATTAATTTTGCTGTCAGCAACCATTGCCAGAGTGACTTTTTCCATCTCGGTGTCCGGTAACAGGGCTTTGACCGTAAGCTTGAGATCTTTCGCATCAAAAACCGCCGAGTCGAGATTAAACTCAAGCCTGGTTTTTGCATTAACCGCGGCCTGCCACTCGGGCTGATTGCTTTGAACAAAAGCTTTTAGTTCAACCGGCAAGGGCTGACCTTTACTGATAGCCTGCGTGCTAAGGCTCAAATTTGAAAATACAAGTTGTTTACCAGTATTAACATCCATCCATGTAATCCTGGAGTCTGCCAGATCGATACCACCGATAGTCATCCCGGCCAGGCCAGACCCCGGTTCAGCGTTTTCGTTTTCAGCTACACCAGCAAAGCTTGACCAGTTGTTTTTACCTGCAGCATTCATTTCCAGCTCAAGCGCCAATCGGTGCAACACCAGCCTGTCGATTTCGAGCCGATTTTGCAGCAGGGGTAGCATTTTTACCCTGACGTCAAACTGACCGATGGTAGCGAAGGTCTTATCACTGAAACCGGCAGTGTTTCCAATGGTCACGTCATTGATTTTTATACCTATCCAAGGGTAAAGCGATATATCCATGTCACCCGCGATACTGATGGGTCGATCGGTAACGGACTCAATCAGATCGGCGATTTCTTCTTTGTAATTATTGGCGTCGAAGGTATAAACAAAACCGGCTACTGCAATAACAAGCAGCAAAATAATACCGGCAAAAACTTTGAGGAAGGTTTTCATAACAAGCACACACCATTATTCAACAAAACTGCTATTCGCCATGATGCTGGTCGTCTTGTATACCGCCTGATTGGCAGAGCCGATGACTGTCATCGGCAACACGCTACGACCCATGGCCTGATACATAACTTATAGAGCATGCAGGCTCAGAACACAGTTTTCTCGCAATGCTTGCTTATTTTCAGTATTTGCTAATTTTCTAATAATATCGATTATCTGAACGCGGAAATACGTAAGTCTTTCAATTAACTATCGGCTCAGGAAATTTCCGTTGAATAACTTATTGCGCCTGGATTGATCGGGACGGGAATAACTAAAGACTAAAAGGGGAGGACCTGCGCAACCCATTGTTTGAGATAAAGTTAATTGTGAAATACAAGCGCGATATACGCTTGAAACTGCAATTTTAACCATGAAATCGCACATCTAAATAAGTAACAAACAGAGCCTTGCCTGAACATTCCATTTAGAGGCCAAAATCATAGTTTTTAGCACGTATAACAAGTCATTTTTCGGTTAATCTTTTGTCAACCCAGCAGGTTAGACAGGCCCGATCACATGATTGAGTCGCTATCGTTTCTGCTGTGGGGTGCGAAGCGGAGGTCACGCTTGAACGGCTTGTCAGGTATGCGGCAGATCATTCTTTTTCTGTGGTTTGAGAAACACCAGTGTACTTAAAGATAAGCTTGCTAAAGAATCTATCAGTTGGACGAAAAACGTAAGCCCCTGCCACAGTCATGAAACCATAAAAGAATCTTTCTTCATTATCCTGCGCGACAAATAACACTAATACAACGGCAAGGATTAAGGCTAGTAGAGCATAGATAGCCCATGCCACTTTAGTATAGTAAGCGTACTTCTGATCTTGATTATCTGTCATGTTTTTTTAAATCCTCGCATTATCTTAAAAATCACTTTCTTTAATATATCATTGCAACCTGACGACCTAAACCAAAGGGGTCGGATATATTTATCGCAATCATCCTGCCTCAATAAAATAAATCTGTCCCCTTTTAAACGGATATTTCAATCGACTCTGACCCCTTTGGTTCTTCATTGATCGCATCCAGAAGGATATTCCCCCACCGGTCCAGCCTTGCCCGCCAGCCTTGATCTATCCACGTCGTGGACGTGGTCTCGGTGACCAATGCCGGCCCGTCGATGCACTGATCAGTCCGCAATGCTTCACGGGACAGCACCCTGACCGGTTCATCAAAGCCGTGAACGGATGCATAGCGTTCCATGGATTCTGCAGACGGTTGCCATTCGGGAAGATCGAACGCCGGTTTTTCGCCCAGCAGGCGCAGCCGGATATTGACCAGCTCGACATCGATGTCCATGCGGTGGCCGTACTGCGATTCGTGCAGCTCGTGGTAGGCGTACTCGAGGTCCTCGAGAGTATCCCACAACAGGTTCAATGTATAGCTCTGCCCGCGGTAGCGCAGGTCAGCGCTGTACTGCGCCTGCATATCGCAGTCGCCGGCGATTTCACGCAGTTCCTGTTCGGCCATATCATGTAGCTGCTTGAATTGCATCTCGATATCAGCCGTGTTGCAGTCCTTGAGCAGCAGCTTGATGGTGATAGAACGCTCGCGGCTGGGTTGTGCCGCGAGCATGCCCAGTGCCGACAGCACACCGGCATTGGCCGGCACCAGTGCATGCTGCATTTGCAGCGCATCGGCCAGCGCGCATACGTGTAGTCCGCCGGCGCCGCCGAAGGAAACCAGGGTGTAGTCTTTCGGATTTTCGCCGCGCTGCACCGACATCACCCGCAGCGCACGCACCATGTGGTCGTTGACCACGTCGATGATGCCGGAGGCCGCCTCGAACACGCTCATGCCCAGGGCTTGCGCGACATCGGCAACGGCCTGTTCCGACTTTTGTTTATCGAGCACCATGCGGCCACCAAGAAACGCGTCCGGCAGCAGGCGGCCCAGCACCACGTTGGCGTCGGTGACTGCTGCGAGCTTTCCACCCTTGCCATAACAGGCGGGGCCGGGATCGGCACCGGCGGACTCGGGGCCGACCAGCAGCAGGCCGCCGGCATCGACACGGGCAATCGAACCACCGCCGGCACCGATGGTGTGCATGTCCACCATGGGCACCGCCACCGGGTAATCGCCGATTCGGCCTTCGGTAGTGAGGCCGATCTCGCGGTCGATGATCGACACATCGGTCGACGTGCCACCCATGTCAAATGACAGCAGGCGCTCAAACCCGGATTTGGCGGCACTGAACTGGGCGCCTTTCAAGCCGCCTGCCGGCCCGGACAACAACAGCTGCACGGAATATCGCCCGGCCTGATGCGCACTCGCGATACCGCCGGAGCTCTGCATCACCGCGAGGCGGGACCCCGGGATTTTCTGTTCGAGTCGTTGCAGATAGCCCTGCATCAGCGGCCCGACATAGGCGTTAAGTGTCGTGGCGATGCCACGCTCGTATTCCCTGTATTCCGGCAACACGTCCGAGGAACGGCTGATAAATAAGGATTCAGCTCTATGTTGCTGCAGTGCCGATTCAATGCGCTTTTCTTCGGCATCATCGATAAAGGAGAACAGCAGGTTGATGGCCACCGCCCGTGGCGATAGCGCTTCGATCTGGCGGCACAAGTGCTGCAAGCCATCATCGTCCAGCGTGGCCAGCGCCTCGCCATCCGCGCTCAACCGCGAGTCCACCTCCAGGCAAAGCTGCGGTGGGATGAGTGGCGGCTTCTTCTCGGGCTGCAGGTTGTACAGTTCCTTGCGTGCCTGGCGGCCGATACTGAGCACATCGGCGAGCCCCTTGTTGGTGATGTAGGCCGTGCGCACGCCCTTGCCTTCAAGCACCGCGTTGGTGGCCACGGTCGAGCCGTGAACCAGCAGCAGGCCGGTGGTGTCCATGTCGAGCTCGGCCAGTCCCTGCAGGATGGCGCGCTCCGGCGCGTCCGGTGTGGACAGGACTTTGTGTATCGACACGAGCCCTGTGTTTTCATCAAACAGGAAAAAGTCGGTGAACGTGCCACCGGTGTCTACGCCAAGATATGCCATGGGCGGATTTTACAAGAATTATTCACCGCAGAGGCACAGAGGCGCAGAGTTGTTAATAGCTTGGAACTCTCAACGACATGCTGTCATTTCGACGAGCATAGCGAGGAGAAATCTCCTGAATCTCGGGAGATCTCTCCCTTCGGTCGAGATGACACAAACAAAATTTCCTCTGCGTCTCCGCGTCTCTGCGGTGAAACAAGTTTTACTTGCATGCTATTTCAAATAAGGAATAATACCGCGCATGTCTTCACAAGCCCTGATTTCGGTTAACAACCTGGTACGGTATTACGGTGATTACTGTGCCGTGGACAACATCAGTTTCGAACTGGCCGCTGGTGATATTCTCGGCTTTCTCGGGCCCAACGGCGCCGGCAAGTCCACCACCATGCAAATGCTGAGCGGCAACCTTGCCCCTACTGAAGGCGAGATTCATA
>WOR8_10001067_pt1 | contig 27835 bp, 25 predicted proteins | sample DeeMarSeWOR38_10_FD_19890 | JGI IMG/M metagenome (IMG submission 19890) | reverse complement strand
GCGCGTGGCTTATTTGTGCACCGGAGGGGTTTTCTATTATCGAGCCTGCGGCATCCCCGCCGATGCGCTTGAGGGCCCCGGCAATACCGTCCGTGTTCCTGGTGAACTGTACAGCGGATGCGTCGGCAAGGAATTCGCGTTGTCTGCTGACAGCCGCCTTTATCAGGTTGCCGAAAAAAGTGCCGGCATAGCCGATCACGACCAGGCCCATGCCCAGAAAGACAGCACCTCCGCTTTCTCTGGAGCGTCGTGAATGTGAGGTGCTTCTTAAAATGTAATATCCAATCAGGCCGATCAGCAATATGCCGTGGAGCAGGCCGATCAGGCGAATATTCAGCTTCATGTCGCCATTCAGGATGTGGCTGAATTCGTGGGCAATTACGCCCTGCAGTTGCTCGCGACTGAGCTTTTCAATAGCTCCTCGCGTTACTCCGATAACTGCATCGCCTGGTTTGTAACCCGCTGCAAAGGCATTAATACCGTCTTCATCGAGCAGGTATACGGGGGGGACAGGCGTGCCGGAAGCAATGGCCATTTCTTCGACGACATTAAGCAGTCGCTGTCTTCTGAAGTCGTTATTGCCGTTGACGACCAGCTCGGCATCGAGCATTTCTGCAACGCGGGCGCCGCCCCCGGCAAGGGCAAGAATTTTATACAGGCTGCCAAGTGCGATGGTGATTGTTACTGCCGCGCCGATAACCAGGAATACCTGCCAGTCGATATCCCGGATCCATAGTCCTGTATTGATACTGCCGGTCTGTTCAAGCTTGACGTAGCCGAATACGAACATTACCAGCAGGTTCGTCATCAAAATGAGTGAAACGACGGCAAGAGAAAACAGAACGACGAGCCGGCCGGTATTTTGACGGGCTTCATCCTGCGACTTGAAGAAATTCATGGGGTGAAATCAGTGCACCACTAGAACGATACTTTGGGAGCTTGCTGAAAAGTGGCGCTGTCTTCGAATTCGAGCATGCTTGCATCTTGCGCATGGCCGAAAGATGCGGCAAACAGTACGGGCGGAAATGTCTGTTTGTAGGTATTGTATTCCATCACGGCATCGTTGAATGCCTGGCGGGCAAACGCGACCTTGTTTTCGGTAGTGGTCAGCTCTTCGCTGAGTTGCATCATGTTCTGGTTGGCCTTGAGGTCAGGATAGGCCTCCATCACAACATTGAATTTGCCCAGTGCGCCGGCGAGTGCGCCTTCAGCGCCGATCAGCTCCGCAATTGCGGCCGCATTGCCGGGGTCGGCGGCGGCGGCTGAGAGACCTTTGGCGGCGGCATTTCGAGCATTAATTACTGAATCAAGCGTCTCTCGCTCGTGCTTCATATAGCCCTTGGCGGTTTCAATAAGGTTTGGTATCAGGTCGTAGCGGCGTTTCAACTGAACCTCGATCTGAGCGAATGCGTTTTTGTAACGATTGCGCAAGCTGACCAGGCTGTTGAATATGTTGATAACATAAAGAATGACCACCGCAATGATGACCAGAATTACAATCGTTGAGGTTTCCATGAGCTGTTCCTGTCGGCGAGTGCGAGATGATGTCTAAACAGGATTAAAGACCATATCCTGCCGGCTCGCAAGCATATGGGGAAATGGCATGTTTCAGCAGGCTTTACTGGTCCTGCGGGCTGCCCCAGTTGTTAACACCCCTGGTGCCAGGCATTAAAAACAGGACAAGGTAGAAAATCAGTACCATTGCATAAAATGCGAATAATACCAGCTGGAATTTATCCAGTAGTGCTGCGATATGAATATTAAGCAGCATGAGGTTGTGTGCATCCAGCAGCAGTGCTGTCCATGCCAGCCAGACGCGGTTGCCCCTGATATCCAGGTCATGCAGTCGCTTGATTATAGAGGGTGTCCACAGGGCCAGCAGCAGTATGCTTTGCAGGCTTTTTACATAGAGATAGAGCGTGAGCGCACCATCCGTTTGCCGAATGTACTCCCTGTTGATAATTGACAGTAATATAAACAGGCACAGCATGAAAATGAATGAATGAAGGAATTCGATTCTGTTGATACGGCCTTCGGCAGAAAGCAGGTTCTGTAGAAAGTTCTTCAATAATCAAGGTCTGGCTGTTTATTCGAAAGTTGCATTTAATGTTACAGTGGCAATATTATGCAGGGCCGATAGCGATCATATGCACATTTGTATCGTATGCGGAGGTATCCGTTACCGGAGCATGAGACCATAAAACGGTTATATCATACATTTGTGCTATCGAATTCTACGCCGGCACATTTACAGATTTCAACAGTACATTGATCGACCTGGCAATGAAAGACAATATGAATACTATTATAATCATCTTGTTGATATGCGGTATCGCTTACCTGGCCCTGTTTCACCGGCCCAGGCAGGAGACCCCGGCAGATTTGAGACAGTGGTTCAGTGCGCAGATGGTTGCGATCAGTGAGGGGCTGGAAAAAGATATCGCACTGGATAAGCAAGGGCACTATCCGCATTCCGGTAAACAGTCATTCGAGCCGAAGGGGAGCATTACCTATGTCCTGCTGGATAAAGACAGGTCGAGGTTTGAGCTTTCCCAGTTCAGTGAACTGGGCACCAGCGATATCGAGTCTACGCGGGGTTATCTACAGCTGAAGGACAAGACAGAGAACCTGGGGCTGAACATCAGGCTGGATGAGATTGACGTAGAAGGCGACGGCGTGCAGACATGGAATGAGCTTGATGAGTATATTGCTGATTATCCCAGGTTTTATACTGTTACCATTTCAGGCTGGTCAGTCTGAACAGTTTTGTTTTTATATTGCGTCACATCAGGCCATTCGTTTCTGATACCGGACTGTCATCGCTCATTAATTCAAAAATTTCATCGTCGATGATCAGGTCAAGCTCACTGTCATCTGCAACAGACTCGGCCAGCCGGGTTTTGGCTGTCATAATGCGTTCAATATCAACTTCGGTTAGCATGGTTATCTCCTGTGTGTTTCTTGATATGTCACCATGCTTTATAGGCCAGGGAAATGTCGGTTTTGTTACAGAATCATGAAGAATGTGTGGCGTTTCAAAGGCTTGTTTAGCTGCAATATAGCTGATGCCAGGTGGCGTTTCCCGGGTAAGTACAGGATATGCCGGAGCGGCGGTACCGTACAGCTGAATACATTTATGGCGCAGATACAAACGGGATTTGGCCGGTATTGGTACAGAGTGCCCTGGGGTAGAACACTGTGAGTTACCGAAGGAGAACCTCGGAATGCAGTGTTCCTTTCCGGGTATGTCATGAGCTTGTCGCTGTTGATTTGTCTGCAACCGTCCTGGTGCGGGTGGTCGCGCTGTCAAGCGCTGAGCGGGTTGATTATCGGAAGTCCCAGCGGTAACCGAGCATAAAGAATAAATTGCTATTGCCTAGCGATTGGCCATTGATGTCTTCGCTGGTGTCATCAAAACCGATTTCAAAATCAAAGCGAACTTTGTTCAGGTACTGGTAATCTGTTCTGAGCAGTGCTCTGATTTTGTTCTGTGTGCGGCCATCCGAGCTTGTGCGTATGTCGTATTGCAGGCGGGGATTGATACGCCAGTCCCGGGATACGGGAAATCTGGTGTTGGCAATTAACGCCCAGGTATCTGATTGTTCGGTATCCAGGTAACGAATGCCGAGTACGCCTGTATCTCTTTTCAAGATCAGGTTGTTACCGACGATCTGCGCGCTAATAAAATAATCTGTACCGGTAGAGGGTGTTGCGGGAACACCACCGGAGGCTTCGGTTCCATCCACCTTGGAGAAAGTGATGTCAGCATTGGCCTGAAACTTCTCGCTAATAGGCTGAGAGCCACCCAGTGTGATCGTTGCACTATCGGCAGTGCGGTCACGTGCAAGTTGATATATCTGCTCAATGCTCAGTGTTTGCTGGAGTTCCTCAATAGACCCTGCTGTCTGTCCTATGAGTGCATTGCTTGTGGCCAGTACCGGCGCTTTGCGAAGAAATGCGTTCATGTAAGCTGTGCGGCCTCTGTCGAATAGCAGGTTGGCGTTGAGTTGCAGTATGTTGATTTCATTGAAATTCAGATCATAATCAATCATGCCGAATATTGACTTGGTTTTGTCGTTGTAACGAATTTCAGTGCCGGTACTGGTGCGATCGTCTAGCCCGTCGATATCCTGGTCGAAATAGAACAGGTTCATATCCCAGTTTTTAAGAAATGTTCCTGTTTCAAATATAAAGCCATAGAATGATTTGTGTTGATTTATAGAGGTCTTGTTGTCGATATCTACCGGATATCCTGCAAGCGCATTCAAGCGCATATTGGGTGTGAACTGGTAGCCGGCAGAAATCCCGTCAAATCGTTTCAGGATGCCGCCGATACGCAATGCCTGCCGGCCAAATCTGCCGGATGTTCCGCTTTTTCTTGAACTCAAGTCATAAAATGCCTCGATAAACCTGAATGAGTTTTTTTCATCTTCATCAAGAAAGTCATAAGTGTCATCTGCAGAGAAACGAAAGTTCTGATCGAAGTTGGGCGTCTGGTAGTTCGTGTTAAGGTCAAGAAACGTAATCAGTTGAGACAGGTTGGTGAATGACCCATCGACACCATCTACTTCAGCAATGTCTTTGCGATAATACTGTGAAAAACTCCCGTAGGTTGTTATCCTTGCTTTCTCTTCCTTTTCATCCTCATCCACGTGGATCTTGTCTCTTGGACCCTTGGTGGATGTCAGCAGGCCGGTAAGACGTTGCTTGACACGTATGGCGCCATCTTCTGTCGGGTATTTTTCAAGATACTCCTCATAGATAGCTGCGGCATGCGCGTTCTGCCCGTTGCGTTGCCTCGACAGTCCCAGCAGTTCAAGCGCTTCGCTGGAATACTTGTGGTCACCAGCGGCTATGATCGCCGTTAAATAACGAATAGCCTGCGAGTAGTCCTGTTTCTTGAAATCGTTTTTAGCGCGTTGCATCAGGCTGTCAAGCTGCTTGTCAGTCAATGATGATTTATTTCCTGGCGGCGTTTGCTTCTTTGTCGTAGTTGTTCTCTTTGGTGATGATATTTTTGAAACCGGTACAACCAGTGCCGTGTTTGGTGCGGCTTCTTTTTCGCTTGCGCTTGCTTCTCGCAGCCATGCGCCAGGATAAAGCTTTTCAACATCATTCAATACCAGAACGGCAGCCTGGCGGCTGCTGAAAAAGCCGAGATTCAGTCGTTCATAAGGCTTGCCTTTAACTGTTGTTTGAGTGACATATACAGTACGTCCTTCAAGTAGCGGGCTTGTCCTGGGCTGCCATTTCAGATTTGTGCCTGGCGCGGAGGCAAGCACGATAACGTAAGAAGACGATTTGCCTGCAGCCTGAGCATCACTCAATCCAGCAAGTTGAATGATGAGTAAAGCGGTGCAAATCAAGCCCGTTAATAAGTGTTGGCGCAACATTATAGGTGGCGTCATGTATATGATTTTGTTGTTAGATCAGATTGTTATTTTTATATTATTTCGGGTATGTCATTTCTATCGCTGTCTGGCGCATCATGTTAGCTTGCTACCAGGAACCGGCACTTGCGCGGTGCTCATTACTCTGGATGCCGCTTGTCAAATGACAGCTGCCACTGCAATCTGCAACATCGCTGATCGGTAGTGGTACGTCGCCAACGCCCTTATGTGAGTCCGGCACATAGTCGTCGGTGTGGCATGCGGCGCATTCCGGCTGGTATGCAGGGAATGGCCATGCAATAACCTGGTTGTTTGTAGTATGGCAGTCAACACAAAGTACGCCTGTTCTATGATCGCCAGGATAATCAGGCGAATCATGCGTAAAGTGGGGCAGTGGTAGCCACCCCGCCGTGGTGTGGCAGCGATTACAGTCCAGGGTTGTTACAAAGTGAGTCGTTGATTTCCCTGTTGCAATTGAGCCATTATGGCAGCTCAGGCAAAGGCCCGTTGCGTAGGTGTGGTCAAAGCGTGCGCCTCTCCAGGTGTTGGTGTTGTGGCAGTTGTCACACTGCGCGATTGTGAAAACATGCTGTGGTGACTTGCCTGTTGCTTTAACACCGTTGTGACAGGAATCGCATGATCCTGAAACAGATCCATGATCAACCCGGCCTACACGGCTGAAGGTAATCGTGTTGTGGCAGTCATCGCATGTGGATGATGCGGTTATGGTTATATGTGATGGCGATATGCCAATGGCAATGGAATTGTTGTGGCAGTTCTCGCATGGGGCAAATATACCGCTATGATCGAATCGTGCGCCTAGCCAGGTGTCAGTTGTGTGACAATCATCGCAAATATTGCTGCTGTTCATGTGCTCTGGATGTTTTCCTGGCGCGCGGCTGTTGTTGTGGCAAAGGTAACATTCAAGAGGTGTGCCTTTGAACATCCCGCCAATGTGGCAGCTGGAGCAGTCTAAAAACTGATGCTTGCCGGTCAACGGGAATCCGGTCGTGAAATGGTCGAAGCTTTCCACGTCATCAGCAGCATGTGTTGCTGAATTAACAAACAGCAATGAACCTGACAGCAAAAAAAGATATAGCGCTGTTGTCATGATGCCGATTAATCTTGAGGTGTTCTGGTTCATGTGATGCGTACCGGTTATCTATTGATTTTGGCGTTCTTGAAGCTTTTGGTGCTGTGGCATTTTCCGCACTGTCTGCCGAATTGACGATTATGAATATCCTGGCTTCGATGACAGAAAATACAGTCGCGAGAAGCTTTCAGTTTTCCTTTGGATTTTGTTCTATGGCAATCGTAGCAACCCGCTTCCTCGTGAGCGCCGTCTATCTTGAAACGTGTTGCCTTGTCATGATCAAACAGCCAGGTCTCCCATGAATTCGGGTTGTGACAGGTTTCACAGTCAGTTCCAAGGCGGGTTTTGTGAACATCAGCACCAGCGTGACACGCATTACATTCACTATTGGCCGAGCTGTATATTGAAGTCAGATGACATTCTTCACATTGAACTGCAGCGTGCATGCCGATAAGGGGAAAGCTGGACAGGTCGTGGTCGAAGAATACTTTGTCACGCCAGCCTTTCTCGTTATGACAATCGTTACATTGTTTGCCCTGTTTGCCCTGGTGTACATCATCTTTTTTGTGACACTCAATACAGGTGGTCTTCAGTTTGTCTTTTTTAGCTTTAAGATTATTCTTTTTTTCCAGATCGAGGTCGCCCTTGTGGCAATATGAACAGGACAGATTTTTGTGCTTGCCCCTTAGTGGAAAGTCAGTTTTTTTGTCATGATCGAATTTGTGTTTTTGCCATGATTTGGAATTGTGGCAATCTTTGCACTCCTTTCCGTTTTTACCTTTGTGGCTGTCATCAAATCTATGGCAGCTGTAACAATCAGTTGGAAGTTTTACTTTCTTGTTCTTGTTCTTTTTTAATTTATCGGGTGTGTGGCAACTGTTGCAAGAAGCTTCCTTATGTTTGCCATATAACGAAAAATCAGTATTCTTGTTGTGATCAAAAGACATTTCGTCCCATCGTTCGGGTGTGTGGCAGGTATCACACTTTTCCCCATAACCGCCGCGGTGGATATCCTGGATCTTATGGCAGCCTATACATTTACTCGGCGTGTCTTTGTATTTCTGGTTGATATGACAGGATGTACAGTTGGTTTCTTTATGCGCGCCTTTGAGCGGGAAATCCGTTTTCTTGTCGTGATCAAATTCAGACAGCTTCCAGCTGGATGCAGAGTGGCAGTCACCGCATTTTTTTCCATTTTTTCCATCGTGAACGTCCGATTCTTTATGGCAGGAATAACAATCCTGCGGTGCTTCAGAGTATTTCTTGTCTTTTTCGTGGCAGGCCGTACAGCTGGTTTTGATGTGCATGCCTTTGAGCAGGAAATCTGTTTTGGAATGGTCGAAAGTAGACGGGTTCAATAATATGACTATAGCATCCCGTCCTTCATGCTCAGTATGGCAGTGTTTGCAATTCGTTCTTGCTGCTTCGGGCAGTCGCCCATGAAAGCCTTCCTTATTGCGCACATCATCTAGTATGTTCTTATGATCATGGCATTGCATGCACAGTTGTCCCTGTTTTGCCCTGTCTGATGTGTCGTGGCACTGGTTGCAGTCTTTTTCGTATTCCTGGTGAGCCTTGATTACAGGGCCGGGCATCAAAAGCGATTCCAGTGATTCTGCATTGCTGGCAGTTGTTATGAGCATGAACGAAATTGCAAGTATGAGCCTGGTCCAGACAGGGTAATGAGGTTGCATCTTAAGTAATTCGAGCCTGATGCTGTCAGTACATATGTACAGCAAAAATGTGGATAACAGCTGTTATTATCATCATGATGAATAGCGGCAGGTGAAGAATATGCCAGAGTGAAAACAGGCGCTCGTACATACGAAGAGCGACAATTTTTCGCAGTGTATCTGTATAACGCCTGATAAACTCTTTGGCGACCGCGCTGTCTGGTAGTGTTGTTGATAAACTGTCATTCTGGCTGCTGTTTAATAATTGCTTGAACTTTGACTGTAGACGTTGCGCATCAAAAGTCAGTGATATGCTATGCAGCAGGCTCATCAAGATGCCTGTATATTGCTGCAAAGCCTTGCTTTCCATTGCTGACATCATCTTATTCAGATTTGAGTTCAGCTTGTAAATGTACAAAAGCTCCGTGTTTTCGGTTTCAAGCTCTTGCTTAAGCTCATTGAACGTAATGCGCTTGCCATACAAGCCATGATGAATATGGGTATATATATACCTGCCAACCAGTCCACTGCCCGCGACCAGCAACATGCTGATTAATGCGACTGAGCTGTTGGCTGATCCAAAATGAAAATTGGAGTGATACAGAATCAATACGGGTCCGATAATGCCAAACAGCATGTGGATGCCGAACCAGTATCTAACTGGCACCATGCGCGACAGTAATGACAATCTTTTGCTCAGGGGATAGAGCAGCACTAATAGCATCAGGCTTCCACCGACAATACCCAATGCATAGCCGGTGCCGTTCTCAGCGCTGAGATAATTGCTATCGCGATTAAGCCAGCCGATTAGAAGTACTGCTATTACACTGATCGTAAATAAATGCTTATACAGAAACACGAATGGCGCAGCCAGCAATTCAAACATTTTTGTTCCTTGCTGTGCCTGATTACTGGCCACATAATCCCGGGCTGTAACGTCGTCATTTATGGTGTCTATATTGCTCATGAGGGTTCTCGTGGGTCTATGCGAATGATTGGTATAATTATCCCAAGGGCATTATAATTGCTTGCTTGTAGTAGTCTAGTAAATTTGTAAGAAAAACAGGAAAATTGTCGGTGAATTTTCCACATTATGTCGAGAAAATTTGCACAATATCTGCTATATAAACCAATAATCAGTAAGTTACAGATTCTTTCTTTGTGCAATCAATGATCATTCTTTGTTCGATGATATTTTTGTCGATGCAGTATTGTTGCAGCATAGAATTCTCCATGCAGGATATGCTCCATGACGACTGAAATATGGCTCTATTCATTGCCGTTGCTGGTTATTTTCAGCATATATTTATGGAAGCGAACAGGTAGGCATCGCAACAGTAGACAAATTCTTCAACAGGCAGTTGCTGCGGGCCTGACCGAGCCTGCCTCTCTCCACCCGATCATAGATCACGTCAAGTGCCTGGGTTGTGCCAGCTGCGTAAAGGCGTGCCCTGAAAATAATGTCCTGGGTGTGATTCATGGTAAAGCCCACCTGGTTGATCCGACCCATTGCATCGGTCACGGGGCATGCAAGAAAGCCTGTCCGTTCAATGCCATCGAGCTTGTATTTGGTACCGAGAAGCGAGGCGTTGATATTCCGCAGGTGAATGAGGATTTTCAGAGTAATATTCCCGGTATCTATATCGCGGGTGAGCTGGGTGGCATGGGATTGATACGAAATGCAGTGACCCAGGGTGTGCAGGCTGTTGAATCCATCCGCAAGCTTGATGGTATTGGAAACAAGGATGGGCTTGACCTGGTTATCGTTGGCGCAGGGCCGGCGGGTATAGGAGCATCTCTGGCGGCTATGTCAGCCAAACTCAAGTTTGTTACCGTGGAGCAGGAATCGTTGGGTGGGACTGTATCGCATTACCCACGGGGTAAGATCGTGATGACTGCACCGGTCAAGCTTCCTGTTGTAGGGAAAATGCAATTCAGGGAAACCACCAAGGAACAGTTGATGAAGTTCTGGGAAGAAGTTGTAGCATCAACCGGGTTGAAAATCAGTGACAATGAGCGTGTTGAAGGTATTGAACCCGACGGCGCCGGTTTTAAAGTTAAAACAACACAAAGTAGTTACCAGACAAGGGCGGTATTACTGGCGATTGGTCGACGTGGGACACCCCGCACACTCGGTGTTCCGGGAGAAAATAAATCAAAGGTAGTCTACCGCCTTATAGATCCGCAACAGTACCTGAATCAGCACGTTCTGGTTGTTGGCGGCGGCGATAGCGCTCTGGAAGCGGCTGTCAGTATTGCGGATGAAGCGGGAACAACAGTGACTTTGTCATACCGAAGTGAAGCATTCTCCCGTGCCAAGGAAAAAAACCGTATCAAGGTGGCTGATGCACAAAAACAGGGCAGGCTGAATGTATTAATGAGCTCAAATGTAAAACAGATAACCGATGACAAGGTCGTCATCGAAGCAAACAATAAAGAAATTACTATCGATAACGACGCAATAATTGTATGCGCCGGTGGTATTCTGCCTACACCGTTTCTCAAGTCCATCGGTATTGAAGTTGAAACCAAGTTTGGTACAGCATAATGAATAAAATTACTTTCCTGCCATTGATGTTATTGCTGGTCGTGTTTGTGGCCGATGCTGCGACACTGGCAGATGCGAAAATGGCCATTCGTACCAGAGATTTTGCGAAAGCCGTAAAAATACTCGAACCGTTGTCGCGCAAAGGTGACAAAGAGGCGCAATATCATCTTGCAGTAATGTACCGTAACGGTCAGGGTACTCGCGAGGATGCTAAAAAAGCAGCTTACTGGATGAATAAATCGGCCAATCAGGGTTATGAACGTTCACAGTATTCGTTGGGCGTTCTCTATGAAGAAGGTATTGGTGTAAGTCAGAATCTGGAAAAAGCAGTTTACTGGTACAAGGCTGCTGCCGGGCAGGGATACAGCAATGCGGAAAAGCGTTTGGCCAGTCTTGAATCCGGCGATACAGTGATTGCCGGCGATATTAGACCAGACGAAGCACTGGTGCTGGCGGTGAGTGCTGATGATATAAAAGCCGCTGAGACATCACTGAGAGCAGGCGCAAATGTGAATGCAGCAGATGAATACAAGCGGACCGTATTGTTTGATGCCGTCAGTCGGAAAAATGTAAAAATGGTGAAGCTACTGCTGGATAATGGGGCAGATGCTGATGTCGTAGACACCTATAAAGACAGGCCATTGATGCTGGCTGCAGCAAATGGTGATAGCAGCATCGTCAGGGAGCTGGTCAATCACAAGGCCGGAGTGGGACATAAGGATGCAAATGGTAATACGGCTCTGATGCTGGCATCAGCAAAAGGGCATAAGGATGTTGTAGCAGTATTGTTGAAAAGCAAGGCATCACATAAACCGAAAAACCGTAATGATGAAAACGCTATCGCGCTGGCTGCAAAAGGAAAGCATCAAGCCACTGTGAAATTACTGGAAAAGTACGGGGCGCGTTTACCTGTTGCACGAAAAGATGACCTGACGGCGACACAGAAGCTGGCGGCAATTAATAAGGGTGCCAGTAGTGTATATAAAAACTGGAGTCCGCTGATGATCGCCGTTTGGCGAGGACAGGATGATGTGCTGGCCTTGTTGTTGAAGAAGGGTGCGAATCCGAACCAGCAAGATAATGAGGGCCATACTCCGCTGACACGCGCGGCTATGCAGGGATATGATGATGTTACCAGTCTGCTTATTGCTGCAAAAGCTGATGTCAACAAGAGAGATAAGAGTGGTAAGACACCACTGATGTGGTCCGCAGAATATGGTAAGGAGAATGTTGCAAAAATTCTATTGAAAGCCGGCGCTGATGTGAATGTAGTCGCTAACAAGAAACAAACTGCACTGTTTTACGCAATTGCTGGCGGTCATGAAGATATTACTCTTATGTTGCTCGATACTGGCGCAAGACCGAACAATGTACTGATTGATGGTAAGGGTGAATTAATGATGGCATCAAGGGGTATGTCATTGACAACAGTCGAACGGTTGCTGCGTGCAGGTGGAGATGCTGGTTTACGTGATGAGAATGGCCATGATGCGCTGTGGTTTGCTGTTGAATCCGGTAATGCTGACCTGGTCAGGCAGATGCTGGTGAGCTACAAGCAAATTAACAGAAAGGATAAGCATGGTAACTCACTGCTGCATAAGGCGGCCATATCGGAAAATCCGGATATTATTGCGCATTTAATTGATAAGGGTATCGATGCTGATATTAGTGCTGTTGATGGAAACACGCCATTAATGCTTGCCGCAAGTAAGGGTTATGCAGGTGCGGTCAAGGCGTTGATAGTAAAAGGTGCTGATGTGAACGCTAAAAACAATGTCGGTAACACGCCGCTTATTCTATCTGTCCTTGCAGACAGCAAGGAATCAGTAAAGATATTGCTGGATGCGGGCGCAGATATTGGTATTAGAAACAATAAGCGTGAGCAGGCAATTAACCTGGCCGAACTGAGTGAGGAATCGTCTATTTTAGAGATGTTGCAACAACACAAGAATGAAAAGAAACTGTTTGGTATTTTTTAGATTCTTCAACCAGTATTAAATTGTACTGGTTGCGACCTGATCTGACAGTTATCGCCAGGTTTCGCATTGCCCAAATCAATCGTTATTATAAATTAACTGCTTGTTTTCTAGTCAAGGCGCAAAGAATGCAAAGATGATATGTGATTATTTTCTCCATTAAATATATTTGTTTCTTATTTCCTTTGCTGGCCTGGCGCCTTGGCGACAGCGACAGCTTTGCCATCATTAAAAATGCCCGAATCCGATTCTGCCTATGAATAAATCTTGGTTAGAGTAAATCGGGCACTGACTGTCAGATGAGATCCTGACTATTACAATTTAGAATATTTCAGTCCGTCCTATGGAGAGGGATGACTGTTTTACCGGATTTTCCCTTTCCAGTTCAGTGCGGAATTTTGCAACATCTTTTTTTAATTGAAGGATTTCTCTGATAAATTCCGGATCGTCTTTATGGTCCATGTGCTTGAATCTTTTCAGGGCGCTATCCAGTCTTTTGAACATTGCCTGTATGCTCAGGGCTCTGTTCTGCGCATGCTTCGTGAGTTGTTGCACAATGTCATCAAACTGAAGTGCAGTTACGATTTTAACCTGATTGGCTCTATAATGTTTTTCAGATCGTTTGCACTGCTCCAGCAGCTCTTTATTATTCGCGTTATTCAACTGCAAGGCCAGGGTGACCATGGTGGTTTGTTCAATAGCCAATATGTTCATTTCGTCAAAGCTGGAGCTTAGCGACCTTGTTGCATCGCGAACGAGATTTCTGACATGCTCGAGTTCTTCGTGAATATATTGATGTTCTCTGATCATTAAGCCGGTCAGGTCATCTGCCAGTTCCGAGAGCAGTGGGCTTATATCTTTTATTGTTGTATTTGTGTTATTCATTGGCAGGTGGATAATTGTTAATCACTGCATTGTTGCATAAGTGTAGTAACTTTATCTGCTATTTTGTTTAGCGGCAGGATAAAGTCAGCCGCTTGTATTTTAACCGCTTCACCGGGCATCCCCCAGATAATACTGCTTTGCTCGTCCTGTGCGATTGTAATCGCACCTGCATCATGCATTTCTTTCAAACCACGTGCGCCATCAGAGCCCATGCCGGTCAATAGTATACCAATTGCGTTATTGCCGGCGGATTCACAGGCTGATCTGAACAATACATCAACAGATGGCTTGTGGCGATTCATAGCTTCTCCGTCATCCAGTTTACAGTAGAACAAATTGGTGTTTTCGTTGCGAGTGATTTTCAAATGCTGGTCTCCAGGTGCAATGTAAACATGTCCTGGAAGAATTTGCTGCTTATCTTTTGCTTCACAGACTTCAAGCGCTGAAATATTGTTAATACGTTCCGCGAAAGCTCTGCTGAACGCTCTGGGTATATGCTGTACAACTATCAAGCTGTATCTGTCAGGCTTTAAGCTGGTCACTATTTCCTTTATAGCCTCTGTGCCACCAGTTGATGCTCCGATAACGACTATTGACTGGCCGTTGTATTTCCTGATTGAAGTCGTTGATTTATTGGTTCGCGCAGGTGGCAATGAGCGCGGTATATTTGTGGTTGAGTCTAAAGTGTTATTGGCGGCTGCGGCAACCTTGATTTTATTGATAATCTCCTCGGAGTATTCGGCCAGGCTGGTTTTGCTGATGGCGTCAGGTTTTCCTACATAGTCGACAGCGCCAAGCCCGAGTGCCTCCAGCGCCAGGTCGGCGCCTTTTTGAGTTAATGTAGACACCATGACGACGGGCATGGGTCTGAGACGCATCAGATTTTTAAGGAAATGTATGCCATTCATCTTCGGCATTTCAATATCCAGCGTCAGTACATCAGGATTTAATTGTTTGATTTTTGTCCTGGCGACATATGGATCCATTGCAGTGCCTACGACTTCAATTTCAGCATCTGATGAAAGTATTTCACATAGAATCTTTCTTGTGAGTGCTGAGTCATCGACTATAAGCACACGAATTATTTTCTTTGCTGACATTGTTAGAACAGGTCTATTCTGCCTTCAACAGGTGTATTGTTGATGGTGTCGATATAAGAAGACTCCCTTTTGGTCAAAGTATCGTTGTGCTGGCGGTTCAGGATTTTTACTCTTGCTCTGCCGGTGTTGGGGAAATACTGTATTTTTCTGGGCCTGTTGCCACCAATATCTTCAGCGGCTATGGTAAGGCCTTCGGTATCAAGGTAGCGTTTTACAAAATCAATATTTTTACCACCTATGTCTGAGTCAATCTGCAGGACTCTGCCACCGCCAAATAACTTGATCTCGAGGTTCTGGCGTTTGCCGCCACCGGCCAGAATAATATTTATCAGGCGCTCCATTGCTATGTTTCCATAGCGGGTCTGTGCATTAACCGGCGTGTTGCTCCATGTTTTACCAGTTCGACTGATATCTGCGGGGAGCATAAAGTGGTTCATGCCGCCTATGCCTGTTGCCGTGTCGCGTACACATGCGGATACACATGAACCCAGCACGGTGGTAATCAATTCTCCGGTCATTGTTACATAAAACTCACCAGGTAATATCTTTGCTGCATATATGTTGTTAGTGGTGTCCCAGTAACGATTGATTGACTCAAAACCGGCGATTGCTCTTGGCAAGTCGAAACGGGAATTGTCATATTGTGTTTTCATCAGCCTGTCTTCTGGTGAATGGTGTGGCCTGTATTTACAAATCTGTCGGAAATTCCGACCAGGCTTTCTGCATGACCTACGAAAAGCGTACCATTGTCTTCGAGCTGGTCTGCAAATCTGTCCAGGAGTTGAATTCGGGTTTCTCTTTTAAAGTATATGGCGACGTTTCGAAAGAAAATACAATCGAACATGCTGCTGATAGGCCATTTCTGCGTCAGATTAAGTTGTTTGAAATGAACCATCTCACGTATATCTGTCCTGAATTTTACCCGGCCTCGCTTTGTTCCAGTGCCCATTAGCATCCATCTTTTTTTACGATCAGTGGAGATATCGTTTGTGCGTTCTACTGGATATTCTGCAATCTTTGCTGATTCAAGCACATTCGAGTCAAGGTCGGTGGCCAGGATCCTGGCATCCCACCTGTCGATATCCCTGATGTTTTCTCTCAACACCATTGCTATAGAATAGGGTTCTTCTCCTGATGAGCAACCGGCAGACCAGATGCGCAATTGCGGGCGGGTTTCCCCCGCTTTTTTTCTGATGATGTCAGGTATGACTTTATTTGCAAGGTATTCAAAATGATGAGCTTCCCTGAAAAAAGATGTCACATTTGTAGTGATTGAGTTTATGAAATGTTTGACTTCTTCGGGATCTTCCTGCCTCAATAGCATGCAATAGTCGCTGAAGCTTTGTAAGCCTAGCAGGCGCAGTCGTTTTGCTACTCGGCCATAAACCAGTTCGCGCTTGTCTTCCGTAAGGTTGATGCCGGTATTCAGACCCACCAGGTTGCTCAGGAAGTTAAAATCCTCGTTGGTGAATTTAAATTCTTTTACAGTAGAGGTGGTTAATTCAGTCATGGGTTTTTTCAGGCTATGCCCAGGTTCCGGGACAGACCAATAAGCCTGGCGCGAGAAATGAATTCATCAGATGGGTTGATCCAGTTGATCTTGTGATTATTGGAAGTAACTTTTGTGACAAAGACATAAAGCAGCTGCAAGATGGCGGTGTCGATCATTTCAACTGCAGAGGCATCAATATTGACATCAGTATCTATAACCTTGCCTAATTCCTCATATAGCGCTTTGGCATTATTTATGACAGCTACAGAATCAAGCGTGAGGGTAGGCGTTGATGGTTTCTTGCTGGCAGCAGTTTTTGCACGGGGTCTGTTCGCCGTTTTTTTTGCGGGTGCCCTTTTCTTTTTTACGGCCGATTTTTTTCGCGCAGGCTGCGTTTTTTTTGTTATCGTGGCGGTTTGCTTTTTTGCGGGCACAGTTATTCTCCGAATGATCTTAAGCGCCTGTGGCTATGCTGTGGTTGCTCGATTGCCTGTTTCCTTGTGTTGCGTAGCCAGTCCCAGTACATCAAGAATGAGTGCAACTGAGCCATCGCCCAGGACAGTTGCACCAGTCAGACCCGGTACAGATTTATAGTTATTTTCCAGGCTTTTTATCACTACCTGCTGCTGCCCAATGACATCGTCAACCACTATGCCAATGTGCTTATCCCCTATATCAAAGACAACAATCAGTTCTGGATGGTCAGCACTTGTTTCGGGTTCAATATTAAATAACTCGGTCAAGCGAATAAGTGGGACGTATTCATCGCGGTATTTATACAGCTCAACTTTAGCTGCGACCGTGTTCGTGTCGCTTTGATTAAAAATCAATGTCTCTTTAATTGAATGTAGCGGCATTATAAAAATCTGCCTGCCGACGCGTACGACCTGGCCATCGAGAATGGCCAGCGTCAATGGCAATCTTATAGTGAATGTGCTGCCAACTCCCTGTTCAGACCAGACGTCAACCGTACCTCCCAGATCGGAAATGTTTCGCTTGACCACATCCATGCCGACACCGCGACCGGATATGTCACTGACTTCATTCGAAGTAGACAAGCCAGGCAGAAAAATCATGTTCTGTATCTGTGATTCGGAGAGTTCTACACCTTCAGCTACAAGGCTTTTTTCAATAGCGGTTGCCAGCAGCTTGTCTGAATTTATGCCATTGCCATCATCAGAGATTCTCAAGATTACATGACCACCCTCATGTGAGGCATTGATTTTTATCGTGCCTTGTTCGGGTTTTCCTTTTGATACTCTTATGTCAGGGGTCTCGATGCCATGGTCAAGTGCATTTCTGACCAGATGTACCAGCGGGTCACCGATTTTCTCAAGAACCGTCTTGTCCAGTTCAGTTGTTTCGCCGGAAAATTCAACATTTACCTGTTTTCCCTGTGCAATACTCAGGTCGTGAACAATGCGTGGAATTCTTTGAAATGTTTTGTCTACAGGCAGCATCCTAATGCTCATGGTTTGTTCCTGTAACTCTCGTGTGTTTCGTTCGAGCTGTTCCAGGCATGCGAGGAATTTATCTGACGAATCCATACCCAGATCATTGCATACGCGGTTTAAAATCGACTGTGTGATAACAAGCTCTCCAACCAGGTTAAGCAGGTTATCGATTTTTTCGGTGCTTACACGGATCGAACGGTGCTCAGTGTCGGTTTTTCTGCGGCCGGACTGCCCGGGAGATTTTCTACGGTCTTCTGGCGATCTTCGCTCTATCTCCCTGGTTATTTCAAGTTTGCAATCACCCTCAACCCAGGCGAATACTTCTTCGATTTGCTCGCGAGTGATCTGCCCCTGTATCTGCATGCGCCATCCCAGGTAGCAATTATGTACATCAAGATCGTCAAAATCGGGCAAGTTATCCACTTCTGCCTTGATCGCAAACTCGCCAAGAGTCTGCAGTTCTCGTATTAAACGTAGCGGATCATTGCCGCTGTAAAACAGTTTTTCATACGGAAAGAAACCGATTCTCCACCTTTGCTCAGTAGTAGCTGCCTGCTTGCTATCCTGGGAAGATTCCTGCTTGGCTGGAGGGGTATCCGCACCGGGGTGTGGCGCAAGTTTTTCAAGTTGTGCTGAGACGTTTTCTATTAAGGTGGCGTCGTAGGGCTTTGCTTCTCTGTGGCTGATGAGCATGTTGTTTAAAGAATCAACAGCTGAGAGTAGTAGAGAAATCAGTTGCTGGTTTATTTCCAGCACGTCGTTGCGCATTTTATCCAGCACAGTTTCCATTTTGTGGGTGAAGTCTGAAATTTCACTGAAACCGAAGGTGCCTGCGCTGCCCTTGATTGAATGAGCCGCACGAAATATTGTGTTGATAATTTCCTTGTCTGCAGTGCCAGGAGACAGGTTGAGCAATTGTGACTCCATTATTTCGATCCCTTCGAACGATTCTTCAAAGAAAATGTCGTGGAACTGCGACAGGTTTATATCTATTTCCATAGGTGCTGTGTATCCACCGCTGATGTTTTATACCCGCCCTGTAGCGGTGTTAATTACAGAACCCTGTCTACGGTAGAAAGCAGGCTGTCAGGATCAAACGGCTTTTCTATCCACCCTGTTGCACCAGCCGCCTTGCCGTCCTGTTTTCTGGCATCGCTGGTTTCTGTTGTTAATATCAGAATCGGGGTAAATTTGAATGAATCAATCTGCCTCAGTTTACTGGTCAGAATTATTCCGTCCATGTTGGGCATGTTGACATCCGTGATCACGAGATTGAATGCGTTGTTTTGCACTACATCGAGTGCCTGAATGCCATCTTCAGCCTCTATGACATCGTGACCAGCTTCTTTGAGTGTAAAAGAAACCATTTCACGCATGGAAATGGAATCATCGACCAGTAATATTTGTGCCATGTGTTTTGCCCGGTACTTTGCTTTTCTGACTACAGAATAGTATAGACACTGATACTGATATCGCATTAGAACGTTTTAAATAGTGTGTATGATGAAAATCCCGGATAATCGGGCTGTTTGCGGAAACCATTGCCTTTCAGAAAGCAGGTGCTAATCTTCGTTGTATAACTAAAGCATTTTAATGATTGAGGAAATGCCAAAAACAATTCTAGTAGTTGATGATTCCAAAGCCATACTTTCGATTATCCGCACAGTTCTAGATGTGGCGGGGGACGAGGTATTGACGGCATCCGATGGGGTAGAAGGGCTGTCTCTGCTCAAGTCCGGCAGGCAGGTAGATATTATTGTTACTGACCTGAATATGCCCAATATGGACGGAATAGAATTTATCTGGGAAATCAGGAAATTACCTGATCATGTATTTACCCCTATATGCATGTTGACCACAGAATCAGAGCAAACAAAGCTGGTCGATGGAGAATCAATATCTATCGATGCCTGGATCAAGAAACCGATACAGCCGGTCCATGTATTAAATATTGTCAGCAAGATCGTCCCACCCTGATTTTTCTCCTGCCGATACCAGGACAAGCCGCGACGCCTGACAAGATAATATTCGATTTTCGCCCGGGTTAGGCTAAAAAAGCCTGATTATTGTGCTATTTATCTAGTAAATAACAATAAAAAATCACTCTATATTAACCTTGTCGGGTTCTAAGTCGCAGTAATTGCACATGGGAATGATGAATATCGATACTGATCATCTGAATCAGGGTATAGCGCTGCAGGATCAAAATACCAGCACAAGCCAGCTGCTGACATTTATTCTGGGCGGCGAAGAATATGGTGTTGATATATTGAATGTGCAGGAGATTAGAACCTGGGAGCCGGCGACCTCTATCCCGAATACACCAGACTACGTGCTTGGTGTTATAAATCTTCGCGGTCTTATTGTACCCATTATCGATCTACGTAACAGGTTTGAAATGGAGCGTGCAGAGTATGGCCCGTTAACTGTAATCGTGATCGTTAAGCTGAGCAGCAAATCAAAATCATCGAGAACTGTAGGCATGGTTGTGGATGAGGTTTCAGATGTATACAACATCTCTGAAGGGGAAATTGGTGAGTTGCCGGACTTTGGCAGTATCGTCGGCACAGAGTTCATTAAAGGTGTGGCATCTGTCAATGAAAAGATGGTTATTATCCTCGATATTGATTTGCTTATAGATACTGGCGTATTGGGTAACGATGCAGAGTCTGATGATGACGAGAGTCAGGTATTGCCGGCTATATCATAACGTTTTCTGCAGGGGAGAATATGAAACTATTAACAAAACTGGCAGGCATGGTCACAATAATGCTTGCTATCACCTTCTTTATTGCCGGCTTTGGCATGGTCAGTATCACTAATGTTGGTGAGAACTTGCGTGGTATTGCGAGTGCTGATGTCCCTTTGCTGAATTCAATCACAAGAATCACGGTAAATCAGCTTGAACAGTCGGTGTGGTTCGAGCGCGCATTGATGTCGGTAGAGCAGGATGACTGGAAGTCATATGATAAAGCCAAAACCGAGTTAATTTCGCTGGGTGACATGGTTGATACAGAGTTTAACGTAAGTATGCAATTGCTCAAATCAACCATTGAGGACACGGCAAACCAGGAGAGTGGCAACAAGTACAGCGATATTTCAGGCCGATTGAACAAGATCTACGTTGAGTATGCGGATTTGAATGAGAGTACTCAGGAAATGCTTGTGCATATGCAGAAAGGGACGATTTCCAGTACAGATATTGATATGTCCCTGGTGAAGCAGCAGGTGCAGAAGATAAGTGAAGAATTGCGTGAATTGACAGCTGAAATCAGCGGCGCCACGCAGTCAATGGCAGTCATTACCAAGCAACAGGAGTCTGATGCTGCTTATATGATGACAGTGATATCAGTGCTGGCATTATTAATGGCTATAGGCCTGGGCGTATGGATCATAAGAAGTGTTCGTAATCAGTTGGGAGCTGATCCATCTGTGTTGTTAAGTGTTTCAGAATCGCTTTCTAAAGGTGTGCTGGATATAAAGCAAGATAGCTTTGATGTGGGCGTATATGGTTCCATCAACAGGACATTGAAGAAGTTGAAAGAAGTTATACATGGTATCAAGTCAGGGGCTCACGAAGTCAGCGTTGCTTCCGATCAGGTCTCGCAGGGTAATGCAAACTTAAGCCAGCGTACGCAGGAGCAGGCAGCAAGTCTGGAAGAGATTGCATCCAGTATGGAACAGATGACAGGAACAACAGCACAAAACGCGTCGAATGCACAACTAACAAATAAGCTGGCGCAGGATGCGAGTAGACTTGCCGAGAATGGCGTGAGAGTTGTACGCAATGCTGTACAGGCAATGAGTGAGATCGACACTTCAAGCAAAAAGATTGCAGACATTATAAAGGTTATTGACGAAATCGCTTTCCAGACAAATCTGCTGGCTTTAAACGCCGCGGTTGAAGCAGCCAGGGCGGGTGAACAGGGGCGTGGATTTGCAGTGGTGGCCAGTGAGGTGAGGAACCTGGCTGGAAGAAGTGCGACTGCAGCAAAGGAAATAAAGCTGCTTATAGAAGACAGTGTTGCCAAAGTAGAAAGTGGTACTCAGCTGGTAAACGAATCGGGCAAGTCGCTGGAGGAAATAGTAGATTCTGTGAAAAAGGCCAGCGTCATGGCTACTGAAATCGCCGAGGCAAGCAGGGAGCAATCCGAAGGGATCGAGCAGGTTAATAGAGCGATTTTACAGATGGATGAAATGACACAGCAAAACGCCTCCCTTGTTGAGCAGGCAGCTGCCGCAAGTGAAGCGATGGGTGCCCAGGCGCAGGAACTTAGTGCACTGGTGTCATATTTCGATCTTGGTTATGAGGAGGTCGGGATGAGCCAGTCTAATATCCGACAGATAACTAATGGCGATACTTTACAAGATGATAATAAAATGACTTCGAACATACCGGCTCTTGATCTGCATTCAGAAGCGATCGCACGTAGAGAAGGGGTCGAATATGAAGACGAAGAATGGAAAGAGTTTTAGGCGCTGTCATGCTGCCACAAACCACTGTTATGAACGAAAACACGGAACCTGTATACGAAGTCCTGGTAGTCGACGATTCGGCTACTGTAGTAGCAACAGCTAAAAAAATGCTGGAGAACAGTTATATAGTATCTACTGCTTCTAACGGGCAGGAAGCATGGGATATTTTACAGAACAACCTGTCGATATCCATGGTGTTTACTGACATGCAAATGCCTGTTGTCAATGGTCTTGAGTTGTTGCTGAAGATACGTAATTCGAAAGATAGTCGGCTGGCAACGATGCCTGTCGTGATAGTGACTGGAAAATCCGATACCGCGGCGGGAAAGCAGGCAGTATTCAACATCGGCGCAACGGATTTTATCGGCAAACCGTTCAATTCGCTTGACCTGCTAACCAGAGCGAGAGCACATATCGATGGCAAGCAGATTAACCGGAGAAGAAGAATATCCGATGTGGTGCAAACAGAGCGTGATCTGCTTGCAAGCCCAAGTGCATTCCATAGTATCGGTTGCCAGGCACTTGAGTATGCAATTGAAAATAAAACCAGCTTTGTCGTTGTCTATATTGAGCTGGTTAATCTCAGTGAAATTGAAGGGCTGATTGGAAATAAGAACGCAACGGCAATATTTTTACAGATTGCTAAAGGACTCAGCGAAACGATCAGGGATGAAGATGTTGCAACACGGCTGGGAAAAAACAAACTGGCTGTTATCTATACTCTTTCCGGAGACAATGCAGGCGCTGTTGTTGATCTCCTGGTTGAACATATGAATGGCCTTGTGTTTGAACATGATGGCAAGTCACTGGATGTCGATATTGCATATGGTTATGAAAGTTCAAGCGCCTATGGAAAGAGCAGTGCCTTTACCGAGATCTGTATGCGCGCCGATGAGAAACTGCAAATCTCAATAGGCAATGTTTCTGATAACTTAAGGATGAAAAACGCAGTTCCAGGCATCGGTGAGAGTATTTTCAAAGGATTCAAATCGCGTGGTAAAAAAATCGGGCTTTGGTTTGCGCTCAAACATGTGATAGATGATGAATATGATGCCATTCCTGATGAACATAAATATGATCTAGTCAAGAGCATGAAAAAATATCTTGAGTATGTCGAAGGAAAAGTATGACATAGTGCGCATCAATATATGACATGACCACAACCAGTAGATATATATAATCCCTTGTGCCAAACATAAATGAACATTCAGTTATAAATATTTCTTCTGAAAATATAAAGAAGCTTTCAGAAGAAATTAAATTGATCAGTGAAAATTCCAGCCAGGTAAATACGCTGTCTGAAAGGGCGCGAGATAGCGCAGATCAGGGTGAAAGGGCTCTGTCTGATGTAAGAAGCACGCTTGAATCCTTTGTTGAAAGCTCTGCACAGATAAATGCATTTCTTGAAGAAATCGACATGCTTACACAGCAGGTGCATATACTGGGGGTTAATGCTGCGATCGAGGCGGCCAGCGCAGGCAAGCACAGCGGTGGTTTTTCGATTATTGCTGAAGAGATGCGCAGGATCGCTGCGAAGGTCAAGGAAACGTCAGCAAATATATACGCAGTTCTGGAAAGTTCCGGTACATTGGCTGGCAATACAGTCAACGCTATTCAGGCGGCAGGTGAAACTCTGGAGTTGCTGGAAGTAAGTGCTAACCTGTCCATTGAATTATCAAGGTCTATTTCAGATTTGGCGAAAATACGCTACGACGATCTGAAAATGTATCTGCCTGCAGCTGTCACTGAGAATAACGATGACATGTAATAACAAAGCTGTCTGGTAACCACGATATCTGCTGAATGAGTATAGTCATGTCTGCGACCGAACCAGAAATGCGAAACGCTGCTACCGAGATCCTGCAGCGTGCTGCTGATAATATCAGCAGGATCATACTGGGCAAAGACGAGCAGATTCGCCTTGCATTGACCTGCCTGGTCGCCCGCGGTCACTTGTTGATCGAAGATCTGCCCGGTGTTGGTAAAACCACGCTGGCGCATGCAATAGCTCGGGTTATGGGGCTTGATTTCCAGCGCATCCAGTTTACATCTGATCTGCTACCGGCCGATGTGCTTGGTGTAGCGGTGTATGATCGTGAACGTGCAGTTTTTGAATTTCACCAGGGTCCGATTTTTTCCAATTTTATTCTTGCTGATGAAATCAACCGTGCAACGCCAAAAACACAGAGCGCGCTGCTGGAAGCAATGGAGGAATCCCAGGTAACAGTGGATGGCGAGACACGTGATCTGCCGCAGCCATTTTTTGTCATTGCCACGCAAAATCCGATGCACCAGATCGGTACCTATGCACTGCCTGAGTCCCAGCTCGATCGTTTCCTGATGCGCCTGCACCTTGGTTTTCCTGGCAGGGAGGCTGAACGTGAACTGCTGCAGGGTGAAGAAAGGCGTGACATGATTGAACATATCAAGCCTGTTCTGGATGGTGGCCAGCTTATTACTATACAAAAACAGGCAGCAGGCATTCATGTGGCCGATGCATTGCTTGACTACGTTCAATCTCTGCTGGAGTTCACCCGCAATTCCCCGATGTTCGAGTTTGGCCTCTCACCCCGCGGCGGCCTTGCCCTGCTCAATTCTGCCAGGGCACTGGCATTGATCGATGGCAGGGAATTTGTATTACCTGAGCACATCAAGCAAGTACTGCCTGCTGTAGTCAATCATCGGCTGGTCAATACATCGGATGAACTGGAAATAAAAAAACAGACGGCCGCAGACTTTATATCAGCATCAGTTCCTGTCCCCTGACGAGACAGCTCGTGTCTTTTGCATCAATATTCAGGTTTCCGGATTTCACGCGACAGCCTGCGTTCAGGTTCATTTCGAAGCGCAGTGGCCCATTCGACGGTGAAGTGACGCTGGATAAAAACCGGGTTTACATATTACCAACAAAAACCGGTGTTCTGTTCGGCGTGCTGTTAACCATCCTGCTGCTGGGTTCGGTCAATTACGGGAAGAGCCTCGGTTTTGTCCTGGTGTTTCTACTCGCAGGTGTTGGCAATGTTGTGATGTTTGCAACATGGAGGAATCTTGCAGGGCTGCGACTGCGTGCGGGTGGAGGCTCTCCGGTTTTTTCGGGCGAGCAGGCGACATTTGCAGTACAGCTGGAAAACAACGACCCGTCAGCACGTTATTCTATTGCAATCAGCCAGCATGGAAATGAGTACGAAGTCGTCGATGTGCCGGCAGACGGTGTCGGGCAAATTCATTTCAGAAAAAAAGCCGATCGGCGCGGCCTGCTCAGTGCAGGTCGTTTCCGTCTGTATACCGAGTATCCTACCGGGCTGTTTGTTGCATGGACGTGGATCGAGTTGACCATGCAATGCCTTGTCTATCCAAAGCCGGTTGCAAATGCGTCATTGCCTGCGGGTGATTCCGTGGCAGATGGTGAAACCGTACTGAACGGTGATGGCCTCGAGGAATACACGGGTCTGCGAAAGTACCAGGCAGGTGATTCATGGCGTCGGGTGTCGTGGAAAGCGAGTGCGCGATGCGATGAGCTTTATACCAAGGAGTTCGCTGGCGGGCAGCCGGAGTTGCAGTGGATCGAGTGGAAGGCAATTGCTGCCAGCGATACTGAAGCGCGTCTGTCGATCATGACGCGCCTGGTAATGGATGCTGAAGCCGGGCAGCGGTATTACGGGCTCAGAATGCCGAATATCGAGCTATCCCCCGATCATGGCAACAGGCATTATCTGCAATGTTTGAAGGTCCTTGCTTTGTATGGTCACGAATAACCACAGGCTGACCACGAAACTTACCCCGGTGCTGCTGGGTATTCATGTCGTTGCCATTCCGTTATATCCCCACCTGCCTTTGCAGGTGCTGCTGGTCACGGCCGTTTTGACCTTGTGGACATTGCTGATTATCAGCGGGCGGATTTCGCAGCCCGGTCGATTAGTGATGCTGTTGTTAACGATGATGGTAATCGCGGTTTTGATGCTGTCATACGGTACCATACTGGGTCAGCAGCCGGGTTCGGCCATGCTGCTGTTGCTCTCCTTCCTGAAGTTGTTCGAGATGAAATCCGCTCGTGACATCGCGATAGTGATATTTATGGGGCTTTTCCTGATAGCGAGTAAGTTTTTCTATTCGCAAAGCCTGCTGGTTGCAATTTATGTCATTGTTGTCGTGGTGTACCTTACATCGTTGCTGATCGTATTCAGCGACCGCCTGGGTACAACGCGGTTTAAAGCGCGAATGTACAAGTCGCTTCGCATGATCATTCAGGCGGTGCCCTTAATGCTGATACTTTTCTTGCTGTTTCCACGTATACCGTCGCCGTTATGGGGCGTGCCAAAGGATGCAGTGGCAGCAACAACGGGAATTTCTGATGAAATGTCACCCGGCAGTATCAATCGACTGATCGGCTCCGGGGAAGTTGCATTTCGTGTGAAGTTTAATGGTGATCCACCGCCGCGTTCAGATCTGTACTGGCGCGGGCTGGTGTTGTCGAACTATGATGGCAGGACATGGCGCCTCGAAAACGCACCTGCTGAAGCTCTGCCGTTGCTTGTCCCCTCCGGTGATGAAAAATCCAGATACAGATATATCGTGATGCTGGAACCGCATAATCAGCGCTGGCTTTATGCGCTCGAGACCATGGTTGAATACGAAGGTCAGCTTGCTGTCACACGAGAGATGCAGGTGCTGACGCGCAGCAATGTGATAGATGTTATCAGCTATAACATGCGTTCAGATATCAAAGCTGAAAATAGAGGCCTGTTTGAGCCTGAGCGCAGAAAGAACCTGGCTTTACCGGATGGGCTCAACAGTGAGAGTGTGGATTTTGCCAGGGAATTATTCAAAGACTCGAACCGCGATGACAGGATGTATATAGAAAATGTTCTGAATCACTTTAGTGAAATGAGGTTTAACTACACATTATCACCACCGTTGCTGGGTAAGAATGCGATGGATGAGTTTTTGTTCAGTACGCGCAGTGGTTTCTGTGAACACTTCGCCAGTGCCTTCGTATACCTGATGCGAGCGGCAGGCATACCATCGCGCGTTGTCATCGGTTACCAGGGTGGTGCCATGCACCCATTCGATGATTACATGATAGTGCGGCAGTCTGATGCTCACGCATGGGCGGAAGTCTGGCTTGATGACGAGGGCTGGGTGCGTGTTGACCCCACAGCAGCGGTATCACCGACAAGGATTGAAGAAGGTATAGAACATGCGGGCCTCGAGCGTGGTTTGCTGCCCTCCATATTAATATCCGATAACGCAATAATTCAGCGCGCCCGTTTTATGTGGGACAGCTTTCATAACAGCTGGAACCAGTGGGTCGTCGGTTATAACCGCAAGCGCCAGCAGGAGTTACTCGAGATGTTCGGAATTAACAATGCAAGCAGCAGCGATCTCGCGTTGTGGCTGGTTGTATCGATGACGCTGGCCGGCAGCCTGGTTGCATGGTGGGTAATTCGCAGAGAGTCCGTAAAGAAAACCGATATTATCAGGTCATATTACGACAGGTTTTGCCGAAAACTTGAGAGAGCCGGTGTGCCGCATCGTTCAAATGAAGGTGCCACGGAGTTCATGGCTCGCGTGGTCAAGGTATTCCCGGCGAAGGCGCAGGAGCTGGCGATGATAACAGACGACTATGAACACCTGCGCTATGGCAGTGTTGAAGATGAGAATCGCGTCAGGCGTTATATATGTGCAATCAGGCGTTTCAAGGTGAAGGGATAATTAGATATACAATAGCCAAAAACAATTGTTCACAAA
>WOR8_10002555_pt1 | contig 27841 bp, 24 predicted proteins | sample DeeMarSeWOR38_10_FD_19890 | JGI IMG/M metagenome (IMG submission 19890) | reverse complement strand
CTTTCCAGCCGCGAAATCAAATGCCGCGGCTGGAAAGCCGCCCCTACCGATAAGTTGGTTTTATGGCAACTTGGGCTTTTTAGATAACCAGATTAATATAATATACCTGAAAAGTGTGGCTGCAAACTTCAAAGCGCTAATTTTGCGGCGAAGTCATACGCGGGATCTTTAGATTGTTTGGCATAGGTTTTTGAGCCAGAAGCAAATAGACGGCTACAGACACGAACCACCGCCGGGGAGTCTTTTACGCAAAAAGTTGGTGCGGCGATTCATAGGCAGGGCAAGCTGTCTGCGGATTTGCTCGATGAGATTGCGCTCGCTTTCTTTTTTAGAGCCTTCAACTTTTTAAATTCATCATTTTCTTCTTTGCATCCTTGAAAAATTTTGTAGAATTTCATAAAGAATTTTGCATCTTCTGTAAGTTTGTATCTATCTGAAGAGCAGACGTTTAGTTATTAGGGAGGAACGACAATGAAAGCCTTTACTTATGACGATATACTCATGGTGCCATCCTACAACCATTGGGAGTCCCGCAAAATTGTGGATATTTCAATGAAGTGTAAGATGGGAAAGCTAGCGCTTGATGTGCCGTTGATGACGTCGAATATGGACACCATCACCGAGACGGACATGGCCAACTTTATTGGAGCCAAAGGCGGCATCGGGGTGTTGCATCGGTATATGTCCATCAAAGACAATGTCCGCATGTTTAAAAAGTGTAAATACCCGGTGTTCGTTTCCATCGGCTGCGCGGAGAAAGATCTGGAACGGGTCGAAGCCCTTCGCAACGCGGGTGCGGATCTGTTTTGTGTGGATGTTGCCCATGCCCATGCCAAATATGTCGGGCGAACTCTCAAACGCATTCGCGAGATGCTTGGCGAGGGTGCCTGTATCATGGCCGGAAATGTAGCCACCTACGCCGGTGCGGATTATCTGGCTTCATGCAGTGCCGATATCGTCAAGGTCGGCATCGGTGGGGGCTCCGTATGTACTACCAGAATTAAAACCGGTTTTGGTGTGCCCAATTTGACGGCGATAAAAAGCTGTGCCCGGGTGGATCGTTCAGTGGTCGCGGATGGTGGCATCCGGTATCCGGGAGACATCGTCAAGGCCCTGGCATTTGGGGCTGATTTCGTGATGGTGGGAAGCATGCTTGCCGGAACCAGACCAACCCCCGGCGCAGTGATAAGCAGAAAGGGAAACACCGGAGGGGAGACAAAAGTCAAAATCTACCGGGGAATGGCCAGCAGTGATGTCCAAAAAGAATACCTTGGCGGCATTGCGGAGTGGAAAACAGCGGAAGGCGTTGCGACTGAAGTCCCCTACCGGGAGGACGAAGAAGAGATCATCGCCGACATTATCGGTGGATTGCGCTCGGGATTGACTTACGGTGGTGCGGCTACCATAGGAGAACTGCAACGAAAACTGGACTACATCGAAATCACGCCTGCCGGGCGAACCGAAAGTTTGCCGCACAGGACGTTTTGAGCCAAAATAGGTAACCGAAAGAATTCACTATAAATAAAAGAGTTATCCCTTCTATTGAAATTTGAAACGCCCTTTAAAGCTTGAAAAAGGACCCAGAGTTCATATCTTAATTCATACCTTAAATAAGGTATTCTGGTTATCTAAAAAGCCCAAGTTGCCATAAAACCAACTTATCGGTAGGAGCGGCTTTCCAGCCGCGGCATTTGATTTCGCGGCTGGAAAGCCGCTCCCACATGGGTATCACTTGTACATTCTGGATAACCAGATAAGGTATTTAACTGCTTGATTTTATTTACGCTCATTTGAGGTCATATATTCGTAACTTAATATTCATATATCCATAGAGTAATCCGGGTATGCTCTTTGTGGAATTGCAAGCGTATAAATAGTATCGAGGATAAAAATGGCAAACGAACGAGGCAAAGTTGAACGGCTAGAACAAGACTGGGCTTGGGTGAAAGCCAAACGCACCAATGCTTGTTCTCGATGCGGCAGTCGTGATCATTGTCACATTGTCGGAGGCGGTGATCAGATGGTTGTTAAAGCTCAAAACGGTGCACAGGCTAAAATAGGTGATGAAGTTGAATTATATTTGAGCACAAAAACAAAACTCAAATGCACGGCCATCGTGTATCTGATTCCGGTATTGGGGATCTTTCTTGGGGCTTTCTCAGCCAATCCGCTATCAAAGGCTCTGGGCTTCAACCCGTCACTGGGGATCGCGGTATTTACGGTAACTGGACTGGTTTTAGCCGTTTTCCTGATGCGGTATTTGGCTAAGAGAATGGCGTCCAAACAAATGCTCACCCCAATTATAACGCGGGTACTGACAAGAGCTCCATCCATGCCCGTTGGAAGGATGTAAAAATGATCAATCGACGACAATTTCTGTATCTGGCCAGTGCAAGCGCTATCAATTTATTAACCATTAATGGTTTACCCCTCACTAAACATGGCACCGCATCTTCAGAGAGTAAAGAATTTAATCCCGACTTGGAACTATCCCTAACAGCAACCCCCTCCCGTGTGCAAATTTTCCCCGGTGAACCCACAACAGTCTGGACATATAAAGGAGAAGTTACAAAGGGTGAACCAATTAGTCTTGCCAATCTTGATCAGTCTTACTTGGGACCCATAATCCGTGTACGCAAGAACCAGAAAATTCGCATCCATTTTAAAAATAACTTGCCTGATAGAAGCATTATCCATTGGCATGGCTTGCATGTGCCCGCAGCAATGGACGGCCATCCCAGATATGTAATCCCCACGGGAGCGACCTACACTTATGAATTTGAAGTTCTAAACCGCGCGGGTACTTACTGGTATCATCCTCATCCGCATGGCCGCACCGGTCACCAGGTATATGGGGGCCTTGCGGGTCTAATTTTGGTTGCTGACGATGAAGAAGACACCCTTGGTTTACCTGAGGGGGATCTCGATATTCCACTAGTTATCCAAGATCGCTTGTTTGCTAATAATAATCAGTTGATGGGATGATGGACAGCATGAACGGTATGTTGGGAGACACCATATGTGTTAATGGTAAGCCCGCATACGAACTATCCGTCAAAACTCGAATTTATCGCCTGCGCATCCTGAATGGTTCCAACTCCCGTATCTATAAGCTGGCCTGGAGCGACGATACTCCTTTAACCCTAATTGCTACCGACGGCGGATTATTGGAGAAACCGGTTCACAAAAAATATGTGGTTTTGGGACCTGGGGAACGAATTGAGCTCTGGGCAGATTTCAGCAAATATCCAGTAGGAACATCGCTTCAACTGGTTAGCAAATATTTTGAAGATGCCATGCTGTCCGGTGGCATGGGGCACGGCATGATGCGCCGCGGAATGATGGGTAACGCCACTGATTTACCAAATGGTGCTCCTTTTACCGTTTTGAAGATCCATATCGCCAGAGAGGAAAAAGAAACACGCTCTCTGCCGGAGAAACTAATTTCAATTGAAAGGTATCAATCTCAGGATGTTGAGAATGTTGATACCCCGCGAAGATTTTCTTTTTTTATGAGACACATGCAAGGCCTCATTAATGGCCGGTCGTTTCAAATGGAAGACGTCGCCAAAGATGAAATGATCCGGCTAAATTCGACGGAGCATTGGGAACTGGCGAATGATGAACCTTCAATGGGAATGATGATGATGCCAATGCCACATCCAGTTCACCTTCATGGTATGCAGTTTCAAATTGTTCAGCGGACGGGGGTGCTCCACAGTGGTTATGTAGATGAGGGTTGGAAAGACACCGTGCTGCTGATGCCGGGTGAACGGGTTAAGATTATCGCTAAATTTCAAAAATACCGGGGGCTGTTTCTGTACCATTGCCACAATCTTGAGCACGAAGATATGGGGATGATGCGCAACTACCTGGTAACATAAAGGTCGTAGCTCAGTGCTCCTATGTGTAACTATGATGACGTATTAACCGTATTTTTTTCACCACGAAGCTTCACGGAAGGACACTGAATAAGGAGAAAAATATACTCAGCGAAAAAATTACTCTGTAGCTGAGGAATCTAATTATAGATGTTTATCCGGCACTGGTTGCCGATCTCTGATTGTACCCTTGAGGTAAAATTGAAAGTTAAATCAATAAGATAAAAACCTATCCCATTACGTTTTCGATCAATTGGGGTTGTAGCAATTTCAAGCCTGTGAACGACGCATCTTTCTCTGAAGGTTCACAACCACCTTTTTCATCATCAGCGCATCCTCATAGGGCCGGGGTGATTCATTGATTATGGTGACGTTCGCATATCTTTCGATCAGGGCTTCAGCCAACGGCAGGAAAAATTTTTTCTTGGTGATTACGTGCTTCTTCTCACCTTTCTCCCCATATTCAATACCTGAAAAATGAGTGTGAAATGTCCTGGGTAGTTTTTTAAGAATTCGCCGATAATCAATCTCTCCTTGGTGCCTGGCATACAGATGGGAAAAATCAACGGTGATGCCACAGCCGGTTTCCTTTTTCAGACGCAAAAGCTCCTCCAGTGATCCGAACTGAGAAGGTTTTCCGGTAATTTCCGGGCAGAGTTTCACCTTCCACCCTCTGCGTACTATTTGTTTTTGCAAGGACACGATCGCCTTTTTGATCATGCGATAGGTCTGCTCAGCGGACTTCTCCTGATAAAAACCGGCATGAAATACAACATTACGAGCAGCCAATGCATGGGCTCTTTGGCAGGAATCCAGAATTCTTTTTTTGCTTTGAGCAATCTTTTCTTTGTCATCGGAGGCCAGATTAATGTAATAGGGTGCGTGGACGGAAAGAACGATTCCCTTTTCTTTTGCAAGAGCCCCGACTTCTCTGGATGTTTCCAAATCCATCCGCACACCATAGGTGAACTCGACCTCCATGCAATCGAGGCCCATTTGGGCAACTTTGTGGACGCCGTTCAAATTCCCCAAACCACCTGAGCCTGCTGGACCGATCCGAATCATAGTTCTAACCGACAGGATGAATAGGATTTATCAGATATCTTCGTGTTCACCAATTTCCTAAGTGCTCCGATTCGTTATTACGGTGATGTGTTGGCACTAACATTTTTTCACCACGGGGTTTCACGGGAGAAATTCGAAAACATCGCAAACACGCCTGCAACTGACAATGGACAACTGACCACGGACACCCAATTTAGCTTTTTTTGCTAAATTGGGGTTATACCTTACCGTATTTACGAATTGTGTACTAAATCTTAGGTCATAGTCTGCTTGAGCAGTTTCCTCAACGCCGCCAGAGGCCTCGTATTCAACACATCACCTTGTTCCAGCCAGCCTCGTCGAGCTTGCCCGACGCCGTATCGTAGATGATCAAAGTCATCGATCCGGTGTGCATCGGAGTTAATCGAAATCAGAACCCCAAGGTCTTTGGCGACCTGACAGTAGATATCCACGAGATCCAAACGCTTGGGATTTGCATTGAGTTCAATAAAGCAGCCCCGTTCGGCAGCCTGGCGAATGATTTTTTCCATGTCAACTTTGTAAGGTTCGCGTTCGTTGATCAAGCGTCCTGACGGATGGGCCAGAATGGAAAAATAGCGATTATCCATGGCTCGTAATATGCGGGTCGTCTGCTTGTCCTCCGCTAGACCAAAATTACTGTGCACCGATCCGACCACCAGATCCAGTTTTTCAAGGACAGTGTTTTGTAAATCCAAGCGACCGTCCTCCAGTATATCGACTTCGATACTCTTGAGAATAAAGACGCCCTTAAGTTTTTCGTTGAGCCGGTCAATTTCATCCATTTGCTTCAACAGGCGGGATTCATCCAGCCCTCCGGCGAATGTCAAAAGCTGCGAGTGTTCGGCGACGGCGATATATTTCAGCATCCGCTGTTTGGCAGCCAGCGCCATGTCTTTCACGCTAAAGCGGCCGTCTGATGCATTGGTGTGAACGTGCAAATCTCCTTTAATATCATCCAGCTTGATCAGCCGGGGCAATCGCTTCTCCTGCGACGCGTCTATTTCGCCCCGGTTTTCGCGGAGCTCCGGAGGAATATAGGATAGCCCAATGGATTTGTATACAGATTCCTCGGTATTTCCAGCCACCCGTTCATCAAATTTAAATACCCCATATTCGTTGATTTTCAGTCCGCGCTGACGCCCAAGTCGTCGTACGGCGATATTGTGCGCCTGGCTGCCGGTAAAGTACTGCAGCGCCGCTCCAAAACTTTTTTTTTCAACCCGTCTCAGATCAACCTGCAAACCTGTGCGCAAAACAACGCTGGACCGTGTCTTTCCTTTGGACAGAACTTCTGCAACATCCTCATAGGCAACAAATCGGTCCATTACCGGGCTGTCCTTGTCGGCAACGACTAAAATATCCAGATCTCCCACTGTTTCCACCGAGCGCCGGTAGCTGCCGGCCACCACCACCTGGTTTACTCCCTCAACTTTTTTCAGAATGCCCACCAGGGATTCGACAAAGGGCTTTACTTCGGCGATCTTATACCGTACTTCCTTTTCGGCATGGGCTTCGACAGCCGCTAGAAGCTGGGTTTCCGTTTTTTGACCGAAGCCGGATAACTCCCGAATTCGGCCGTCTTTGGCGGCCTGACGCAACTCGTCTAAACTCTGAATATTGAGATCATGGTACAGGACCCGAACACGCTTGGGACCCAGATTGGGGAGTTTCAGAATTTGTCTGACCCCCGGGGGAATTTTATCCTGCAGCTTTTTTAGCGCCTTAGCCGTTCCCGTGTCTAAGATTTCATGGATTTTAGCGGTCAATTCTTTTCCAATACCGGGCAGTTGACTGAGATCCTCCTCTTGGGCCACCATGTCTTTTAATTCCGGGCCCAGACCCCGGACAGTGCGGGCCGCATTGCGGTAGGCCCGAACGCGAAATGGATTTTCACCCTCGATTTCGAGATAATCAGCGATCTCATCGAAAACATTTGCAATGTCGGCATTGTAAACGGGCATAAAAGGGTCACTCCATTGTGTTCTACCTTAAAGAAGCGTAAATATAATAAAGCAGTTAAATGCCTTTCTGATAATAGTAAAGATCCGGGTCCATAGGGCCCCCCAGATGTGTGATATGGATGGTAACGTTTACCAGCAGTGTTAAGGTTTCAGGTTTCGGGTGTCAGCATCCCACGGTCCTTGTTTTGGTGATGCTGCCAGTAGGGTTCCATAATCGTATGTGTTCGGGTGGCGCGGGTTGTCATCACCTTAGCTCCCGATCCGGTCAGACCACGATAGGTTTCCTCCCATTGTTGAATGCGGTAGGGAAACACTTTTTCAAAGTATGAATGCATTTTCACCTAGTATGTGCTTTCATTCAGATTCATCTGGGTTTTGATTTGAATATCAGGATTCATTTTTTCGGTGACGAATATTAACACGGCATCTCCGTCATGAATTTCGCCGTACCGCATCTGACGCAGATCAAAACGGGAAATCTCGGCTCCGTGATTATACCAGTAATCCTGAAATTGAGCATGGGTGTAGGTTTTAAGCTTTGGCCCTTCATATCCGTCCAAGGTTGCTGCCGTGTAGCTGATCAAAAATAATATGATGAAGACGATCCGTGGATATATCATAGCGACTCTCCTTTTTATTCTTTAAGGCAATGGTATCCTTTACGATTATGTCTTATCGACCCCTGGCTTCGTTATTTTTCAGGGCGGAGTAATTACCCATAACATAATACACACAAATGCGTTGCCAAAGATTACCTCTATATACTATATCTTTGCCCTCGAATTCATCCACCCTGAATGAGCGAAAGTCGAGGGTGCTCCAGCTTCAAGGCGTCCAAGGGTGAAGCTGTAGTTGCCTACCGCAATCCCTTGGCAACGCAGAAGATGGGGTGGCATCGGTTTTCCCGCAGGGTAAACAAAATAGGATTTAAAATCGACATTTACAACTCACCTATAGAGGAAATATAATACTGTGTCCATAATTTGAATATTGCTCGTTAAATCAAGAAAAGAAAAACTATCCCATTTTGTTTACGCTCAATTGGGGTTCCAATTTCATACTATAGGAGGTCGACTCATGAAAAAAGATACCCAGTGTGTTCATAGCGGCGCATATTCGGATCGTGCAACCCGCGGCGTAACCACGCCGATTTTTACATCCTCGTCATTCGAATATCTGGATGTGCCCGAAAACGTTTACCCGCGCTATTTCAACACGCCGAATCAAAATGCCGTGGTTGAAAAATTGTGCGCACTGGAAAATGCGGAGGCCGGTTTGCTGTTCAGCTCGGGAATGGCCGCAATCAGCACCGTGGTGTTTTCGCTCCTGAGCAGCGGCGATCATGCGGTTCTGCAACGGGACGTGTACGGTGGAACCCATCATTTCGTAACTGCCGAATTTGACCGTTTTGGAATCGAATATACCCTGGTATCCAATAAAATTGAGGATTTCGAAAAAGCGATCCGTAGCAATACGAAACTAATTTATATTGAAACACCCTCCAACCCGCTGTTGTTGATCACCGATATCGATGCCGTCGTCCGTCTCGCAAAATCAAGCAATAGTATAAGTGTCATCGACAGTACATTCGCGACACCCATCAATCAAAATCCACTGGAACTCGGAATGGATGTGGTCATCCACAGCGGTACCAAGTATATCGGCGGCCACAGTGATATCTGCTGCGGCGCCGCCGTAACAACCCGCAAATTGGCCGAGCGAATTGCATCTTCTGCCGCCAATTTTGGAGGCAGTGTGAACGCCATTACCTGCTATTTAATTGAAAGAAGTTTGAAAACCTTAAGCATCCGGGTCGAAAAACAAAATAAAAACGCATTGGCAATAGCCAAATATCTTCAAACAAACACCTCGATCCGAAAGGTGTATTATCCGGGTCTGGATAGTCATGAGGGCTTTGATATCGCTCGCAGGCAAATGCGAGCTTTTGGTGGCATGCTTTCCTTTGAACTGGATGAGCAGATAATTAAACCGGATAAATTCCTCCGAAAATTGCGTCTGATTAAACCGGCGCTCAGTCTCGGCGGGGTTGAAACGATCATTTGTGCCCCGGTGACCACATCCCATGCAAAAATGAGTGCTGAAGAGCGGGCTGAGGTGGGTATCACCGACAGCCTTCTCAGATTGTCGGTCGGCATCGAGGATGTGGAGGATCTTATTGAAGATGTGGAGCAGGCATTAGGCGATAGCTAAAAAGTTCATTTCCTTGACTAATATTATTTTATGGTATGTATTGGTATAAAATAACATATAGTAGGAGTGCTACCATGCAAAAAAATACGAGTGTCACGCTCGGCAAGTATTTTGAAGAATTTATTACTCAACAAATAGAAAGTGGACGATATGCGTCCGCAAGTGAAGTCGTTCGGGAGGGCCTGAGATTTCTTGAAGAACGTGAAGTAAAACTTAACGCTTTGCGACGTGCATTAAAGGAAGGTGAAGAAAGTGGATTTGTCGAATATTCATTGGATGGTCTGTTTAACGAACTCGACAAAGAAGGTGAGAGTTAATGCCAGACTTTCGTCTTAGCGCAAAAGCTCTTGCGGATCTTAAATCTATTGGCCGTTTTACACTAAATTATCCGAATCTTGCACGATCGCATGAACGTGGAGACTCACCTGAAAAGAGGGTAACGACCGGCAAAGCAGTACCAATCTCTCAAATAAACGAGGCCGGTTCGAGCTGTCCAATTAATTTTCGTAGATTCATTTTTCATAACTCCAGTTCTCGATGACGCCAACGTTTTACATGATTTTGACCACCACCAGGGTCACGTCATCTTCCGGTTCCAGACCACTTTGAAACTCGTTCAAGTCAGTAATCACCGCCTTCAAAATTCCACGGGCTGGCAAATCCGCATTCCGACGAATGACATCATAGAGAGCATCTTTACCGAACATGTCTCCGGATGTATTGTGGGCTTCCCAGATGCCGTCCGTGCCGAGAACGATGATCTGATTATCTTTCAGGTCATCTTTTCGATTCACGGCGTATTCCCAGCGTTCATCAACCCCAAGGGCAATCCCGGGTCCTTTCAGCTCTTCAAAGGCATCTATTTGCGGGTCATACAAGATGGCGGGATCATGACCGGCTCTCACCCAGTGGATGCGTCGGTTTTCTGAATCGATCTCACTGTAAAATAAGGTCATAAACCGACCGGAGTCTTCCACGTCTACGGTTAACTGCCGATTTACATCCGAGATTATTAGTCCGATGCCGCCCGGCAGCAGAATACGCTGGCGCAAAGATGAACGAACCGTGGCCATCAATAACGCGGCAGGGATGCCGTGTCCTGTAACATCGCCGATGACGATGCCGATTTTACCATTTTGAGAATCAGGCAACGGTAAATAGTCATAGTAGTCGCCCCCGGTTCTCTCGCAGTAGATACTTTTCCCCGCAATATCCAGACCGGAAACATTGGGCTCTGTTTTTGGTATAAAATTTTGCTGGACCTCCTTGGCCACTTCCAGGGAATGCCGCATTCGGTCTCGCTCTATCAGCCCTTCGGTCATCTCGTTGATCACATCGCCGATATAACCAATTTCGTCATTGGAGGTGACGCGTACTTTTTGGCCGAAGTGGCCGTTGCGAACCGCTTTTAATGCTTGAATGATGTTTTTAAGCGGTCGTTTCAGGTTGAGGCTTAACTGCAATGTTAGAAAAACGCCGATCGCCATAAACACATAGCTGCTTCTCAGTAAATCTGATCTCAGCTGTTCAAAAATGCTCGGATCGATTACATTAGCATAAAATGTTCCTTGTAAAGTAGTAATGACCCCAAAGAAAGGGATCAGGTTACAGGCCAAAAGCAGAGCCGCCAAGCGTGTGCTAAGACGAATACGTAGTGTCCCAGGGGTCGCATAAAGCCCTCCCGCCGGAAATAAGTTCGGTACCAGAGTTTTTTGCAGCACACTTCTCAAAAGAAAGAAGGCCGCTATAACGGTAATTAGACCCGTTTGCAGGCTTTTAAAGAACGTATGATAGATACCTTCATATCCCACATCGGATATCCAAAAAACCAGCGAAAACAATACAGCCGCAATAACCCAGACCGCCAGATCCAGCGCTATCAGGAAAAATGGTTCATTGAGCAACCGTTTTCGCGCCTGCAAACTCAACTCATGATTAATGCTCTCTCCCCGCTGCTTAGCGCTAAGAAACAACCGAATGGGACGTTCAAAACGGATTGTTACTAACAGCATCACCGCAAACCAAAGCGGTTCAAAAACAAATCCCACTTGAGTCGCCAATCTGACGGCAGCTTCCGCTGGTGGTGAAACCGGATGATACGTTAAAAAAATTACCCAACTTACACCAATCGCATTGGCGAGGTAGTTGGTAACCAGCATCTCATTTTTGAGTCGGAAACAATCGAATCTCGTCATATCGCTAACTCCCTATGGGGCATTTCGTCATGAAGGAAAATGAGTTCGGACACATCTTGACCTGCATTAAAGCTCCGTGATACGTTTTCCAATCAAAACATGAACGGTGCAAAACTGGCAAATAATTTTTCAATACAGTTAGGTTTGATAAAGCCATGGCTAAATTTTGTCAAAGTCTCATCATTGGCATTTTGATTTTTTTCGCGTTTGCGGCAGGGCATGCCGAGGTAAAAAATCCGGATACATTTGTCTTGGCGACCTATGGCACGCTACGCACCCTGGATCCGGCTGCTTGCTATGACGCCACCGGCTCGCAGCGGATTTGGAACATCTATGAAACGCTTGTTTTCTTTGACGGATCGCATACCGATAAGTTCCTCCCGGTATTAGCCATGGAGGTTCCAACGCTTGAAAACGGCGGAATTTCTCCGGACGGTAAAACATATGCATTTCGAATTCGCCAAGGCGTCAAATTTCATGAAGGTGGTGACTTGACGCCTGAAGATGTCGTATACTCCTTTAAGCGCCACATGGTTGTGGATCCGGACGGTGGCCCCATGTGGATGCTGCTGGAAGCCCTGACCGGTCAGGGGTCAACCCGCGCTAAAGATGGAACGCTCATTCCCGGCATTTTCGAAACCATTGACAACGCCATTGCCGTCGAAGAGAATCGTGTCGTTTTTCATCTGCCGAAGCCCTTTCCGCCGTTAATGAGTATTTTGGCCTATTCTGCTTCCTCCATCCTGGATCGGGAATGGGCTATTGCCAACGGCTGTTGGGACGGAAACATCACGCAGGCCGCTGCATTCAACAACCCTCCCCCCGGCCATGAGCCTCTGCAAAAAATCGCCAACGGCACAGGGGCGTATCGTATGAAACTCTGGGAACCTTCCAAACAGTTCATCTTTGAACGCTTTGACGGCTATTGGGGTTCACGGCCGGAATTAAAAACCGCTATTGTAAAATACGTCAAAGAGTGGAGTACTCGCAAGCTGATGCTGCAAAACGGCGATGCTGATCGGGTCACGGTCGATATTCCCTACGTGCCTGAGGTCGAGGCTATGCGGGGATTAACTCTATATAAAGTTCCCCAATTGTCTCTTACCTGCGCCTTCTTCTGCCGCAAGGTAGATACCACCGGAAACCCGAACATCGGCAGCGGCAGATTGGACGGCAAGGGCATTCCACCTGAATTTTTTGGGGATATCAACATCAGAAAAGCATTTCTGCATGCGTTTGATCGCCAAACCTACAAGGAAGATGTGTTTAATAGACTGGTCATCCTGCCTACGAGCCCTAACATTAGAGGGTTGCCCTATCACACAGATGTTCCTGTTTACGAATTCGATTTAAATAAATCAAGGGCACACATGCAAAAAGCCTGGGGCGGAGAGGTGTGGAAAAAAGGATTCAAAATGGTGATTGCGCATAATACCGGTAATGAAATGCGTGAGGCCGCCGCCTTGATGCTGGCTGAAAATATCATGTCCTTAAACCCAAAGTTTAAGATCGAGGTGCGCAACGTGGAATGGAAGGACTATCTGGTGCAGTACCGCAATTACATGTTTCCGATTTTTATTACCGGCTGGGTTGCGGATTACGCCGATCCCCACAACTTTCTTTACACCTTCATGCATTCCCAGGGAGTCTACGGCAGGTTTTTGGCTTATAACAATGAGCAGGTGGACAGGCTTTGTGAAGCGGGCATCGCAACCGTGGAGCCGGCAAAACGCAAGCAGATTTACACTCAACTTCAGCATCTGTGGTATGAAGAAGCCATCGGCATTCCGTTATACCAGCAAATCAACGTTCGTGCCTACCGGAATTACGTGCACGGTTACATTCCCAACGCCATGCTTCCGGATGCCTGGGAAGATCTTAAACGTTTGAAGAAAAACTAGATTACCTGACAGAGACAACCGACCATTTCAGAATAGTAAGCACAATCAATTCATGCTGAGCGCCCCAAGAAGTGTTAAAAAATTAGAATGATTGGTTAATGGTTACTGGACAAGACAAGCAGAAAGCCGCGCTCGTGAGCGGCGGTCATTGACGTTTGATTTGCGGCAGATATCAATGGTGTGCTTTTTAACCAACTCGGGGCAACCGAACAATCTTTCGGCAATTTCCTTGTAGGAAAAGCGCTCTTCGAGCTGAGTGGAATGATCAGGCGGTGTTCCTTTTATGCAAGCAAAAGATCATTTCTAAATTCTATATTGACTTTATAAATTTTCGGGTTATTATGAAACCATGATTAAAAGAAAGTTGTTTCCAGAGTTGGTTGATCATCTTCCTCAAAAGGAGATGAGCCTAATTATCGGCCCAAGACAAGCCGGCAAAACCACTCTGATGGAGATGCTAAAAAAGCATCTAGACCAAAGCGGCGAGCGGACCCTTTTTCTTAATCTCGACATCGAGTGGGACAGACCTCATTTTGAGTCTCAAGCGGCCCTTATTAGAAAAATCGAGTTGGAACTGGGCCAACAGAAAGGTTATGTTTTCATCGATGAGATTCAGCGCAAAGATGATGCCGGCCTGTTTTTGAAGGGCCTTTTTGACCTTAAATTGCCGTATAAATTCATCCTTTCCGGATCCGGCAGCATGGAGTTGAAACAAAAGATTCATGAATCGCTGGTGGGCCGCAAGCGGCTGTTTGAGCTATTCACCGTAACATTGGAAGAATTTATCAACCACCGTACGGATTATCGGTATGAAGAAAATCTTTCCGATTTTCTGGCAATAGAAAAAGACAGGGCGCAGCAAATGCTGTCCGAATACATGCAGTTTGGCGGATATCCCAGAATCGTTATGCAGACGGAACAGCGGGAAAAACTTCGTCTCATCGATGAGATCTATCGCAGCCTCATGGAAAAAGATATCGCCTATCTTTTAAGGCTGGACAAGCCCGATGTTTTCAGCGCTCTCATCAAGGTGCTTGCCAGCCAGGTTGGGCAGCTGATAAACTACTCTGAACTGGCATCGACATTGAATGTGTCTTTTGCAACCGTTAAAAACTACCTTTGGTACGCTCAAAAGTTATTTTTGGTAGAACTCATCGCACCCTATGCTCGCAATATAAGAAAAGAAATCAGCAAATCACCCGTCCCCTATTTTTGGGATTTAGGTCTCAGAAATTATTCCCTGGGCCTGTTTGGACATCTTGAAAGCCCCCTTGAAAAAGGGTTCGTATTTGAAAACCTTGTTTTTCTTGTTTTAAGACAAAAACTAAAATTCAAAGCGGCTAAATTGAAATACTGGCGAACAAAGGACAAAGCCGAGGTGGACTTTGTTATCGAAGCCGGCAAGAGCCTCATTCCGGTGGAGGTTAAATATAAGCATCTTAAACAGGAAAAAGTACCGCAATCTTTACGCAGTTTCATTGACAATTACAATCCGAAACAGGCCTTTATTATTAATCTCGATTTGAACAAAACCTTAAAAATAAACAAGACAACCCTTTTCTTTCTGCCGTTTCATGAATTGCTAAGTCAATCCGCAGTATTATAATCCCATCAGTGGCTGTTTGCCGACCGGTCGGTCGCGTCGTTCGGGCGCGTCGTTCGGGTCGGGCCACGCTAAGGTGCTGATTATTCAGCTTTAACATCCCAGAAGTAGGTGTTTTCAAGGCCTATAGGCCTATTTCAGAGCCCAGAATCGGCAATTATCTTTTCCATATCAACTACTTCGCTTGGCCCGACCCTCAGACAAACTCAGCTAAATCCCATTTATGAGCGATGGTAAAGTCCTGCGTATCCTGGAAGTTGAATCGGGCAATTAATTGTTGTTTATCCGACGATTACAGCGGGCTGATTAAAGCAGGGGGCTGGCAAGCCGCGCCAGATTTTCGACAAAGCGCTCTTTGCCGGGCCGCTGCTGCCAGGTTTGCAAATCCAACGATATTGAGTCTTCGATATACTTATCCTGCAGTGTCAATAGCCGTTGTGCGAAATCCGGATTGTATACGCCAAGGGTCACCTCAAAATCCAACCAAAAACTGCGGACATCGAGATTGACTGAGCCGAACAACGCGACGTGCCGGTCAACCACAACGCTTTTGGTGTGCAGCAGCCCGCCTTTGAACCCGAAGATCCGGATCCCGGCAGCCAGCATGTCGTCGAAGTAGGAGCGGCAGGTGTAGTGCACCAGCCGGGAATCGTTGCGTTCCGGCAGGATGACCGTCACCTTGACCCCGCGCTCGGCAGCTGTCAACAGGGCCGTGCTGATCGCATCGTCGGGTACAAAGTAGGGCGTGGTGATAACGATTTCACGTCGGGCAGAATAAATGGACAATAGCAGCAGTTGATAAATGCTGTTGCCGGTCCTCCCCGGACCCGAAGGAATCACCTGCACGTCCGTCTCACCGGCCTGCAAGTCGGCACGGGAATCTCCGCCTTCGGCCGATACGTCCAGATCGCGGCCGGTCTCCACTTCCCAGTCCCACCTGAAAAGCGCGTTCAGCGCCGGGACGGCAGGGCCTTCCAGGCGCACCATCGCATCAACCCACTCTCCGACGCCGGCATCCTGTTTGAAAAAGCGGGGGTCCACCAAATTGAAACTGCCGGTGTAGCCGGCCGTATCATCGATGACCACGATTTTACGATGCAGCCGCAGATCCGGCCGTACCTTGAACACACTGATCGAACTGACCGGCAGGGCAAAGGCCACTTCAACGCCGCCGGCTTTAAGCTGCTCTACCAGACGGCCCTTCAAAAATTTCGCGCTTCCGATAGCATCCAGCAGCACCCGGCAGGTCACGCCGCGGCCGGCCGCTCGCAGAAGTGCGGCACCCACCTCGTCCGCCATACCGCCTTCCGTCCAGATATAAAACTCCAAGTGACAAAATCTTTTGGCACCGTCGATGTCGCTGATTATAGAGTGAAGAATCGGTTCGGCCGCATCCAGCAGTTGAAGCCGGTTGCCGGACAATGCCGGAATATTGAGGGTGGTTTGCGCCAGGCGGCTGAGAGACCGGGCTTGCGGACTCAACCGCTGAGGGTCGGAACGGATTTCCGGCGGCAGATCCTGCAGCCATCTGTCATAACGCCCTTTAATGGCCTGTGACCGTGATGTGAATTTACGGCCCAGGCGCTTTTCGCCCAACACCAGGTACGCAATTGCGCCCACCAAAGGCAAGAAAAACACCAACAGCAGCCAGGCCAGAGATGCCGCCACGGGAAGCCGCACCTGGATGACCCGGAGGGACACGCCGATGATGATCAGCACATGCAACAGGGTCATAAGCGTGAATACAGAGAAAAAATGCATGGTTTCCTCCATGAAGTAGTAGAATGTCGAAGCCACAAAGTTTATAAAATTCTTTATGCCTTCGGGGCTCAGTGGCTGAAGCTTTTCCAAACTCCAAAAGTGCGCAATGGCTGCTTAACCGGCCGGCACCATGAAAAGGGTGATAAATCCCGGAGCGGCAGCAACTAGTGCAATCCCGGGTCTTTACCTCGGTTTTTTGCTGATATGAAAGGCAACCAGGCACTGTAAGGTTCAGTAAAATGCAAATGCCCTGGAGGCAAGCGCCAAGACCTTCAGCGTATTGAAAGAAGCCACTATAACAGCGATTTCACAAATCAGCAAATAGGCGTACCGGGAATCCACATGCTGCTTGGTGGTTTCAACCAGGTTTCCGCAGCCGCCAATGGTATCCGCCACCGCAGCGCTGAACTGGCCTAAGACCGCGGTTGCCACCGGGGGCACGGGCAGCAGAAACGCTGCTTTGCCGGCCAGCATGATCAGCGCGTTATCTTCAACTTTCGTGCCTAAAAAATGCATCAAAGGGACGGCCTGCTCTCTGGTAACTTTCTGAATATTATTAGATTATCGACTATTTAGGCTTTAGCGGATGCAGTAAGCGGGAGATTTGAAGACGATGGGATTAGGAGACGGGGTATGATGTGCGTTTAAATTATATTGACACAAAAAATTGAGTCTGTATAATATGATAATCATATTATACATGGAGATTATGAGATGGAAAAGCGTATATCCGCCACCCGGGCTGTAAGGGATTTCTCTGAAGTATTAAATACAATAAAATTCAAAGGCGTTCATTATATAATTGAAAGAGGTGGAAAACCGATCGCTTCCATGAAGTCGATTGATGAAAAAGTCGATGCCATGACATTGGGCGAACTGCAAACCTTGCTTAAAAAATTACCAAGACTGGAGGAAGAACTGGAGGCCTTTGCATCAGATCTTGAAGAGATCTCCAGAAATCAACCGCTTATGTCAACGGGGGATTTATGGGAGTAATTTTCGATACGAGCTTTCTGATTGAAGCAGAGAGACGGGAATCTGAAATCAGCCGATTTGCGGAGAATCGAGAGGAAGAGGTTTTCGGAATCAGCATCATCACAGTCGCTGAGCTTCTTCACGGTGTACATCGAGCGGATTCAATGAAAAGGCGTTTGAGGAGAAGTGCTTACGTAGAAAAAGTTATCGAGCTGTTTCCAATCTATAATCTTGAGATCTCAATTGCCAGGATATATGCCGAACTATGGTCTGATTTGAACAGGAAAGGTATACAGATAGGTGCCCACGACCTCATCATCGGTTCTACCGCCCTCTCTCTTGGATTTTCAGTAGCCACCTATAACCTGAGGCATTTTGAAAGGATCGAAGGACTCAAAATCGAAACCTTGACGCTTCAACAATAGTTGCTTTTTTGATTTCCTTTACACCCCCCTCGAAAGAATCCCAATTTTCTTCGCCTTTTCAACCGCCCGGCGGCGATCATTGACGTTTAATCGGCGGTAGATGCTGACGGTGTGTTTTCTTACTGCGGGTTTTTTCACACGCCGGTTAATGGGTGACCCCTGACCCCTGGCATAAAAGAATTTTTCGGTTATCCGGCACGATTTGAAAGTTGAACTCTCACCGGCGTATGATCTCTTAAATTCAACGATTATTCTAAATTCTCTGGAAGAACTCGCACTTCCACTCGGGGGTAAAAAAAATAGGTTGATAAAAGATGACTTTTTCGTGTATTTCGCAAAGGAGCGTCTCAAGTTAACCCAAAAATCTATAGAGCAAACGGTGAGTCGTATTGTGAATGCATTTCCCAGATGGACTGATCTTATTCAAAAATGCTTTTTATCTGATTTCATGAAGACTCAATACATCCATCTTCTCAATGAGCGATTCAGCAAACTGGATTTAACCTAACGTTGCAAAACCCGGCAGTGCCGTGTGCCGTCTGATGGGCGTCTGGGGTCGGGCCACGGCGGCTGAATCCCGGCTGGAAAGCCGCTCCCACATCCGATATCACTTGTACATTTTATATAACCAGATTAATTTTTACAAAACATTATTTCTTAGGAGTCATCTTTGGCGCTTTACCAATGGCATATCATCGGCCTCGCTTCTTTTTGCGCCATCGCAATTTTGCTTATCGTCGGGCTGCTCATCCAGCGGGCGCGCCACGGCCGGGCGAAAGCGGCATTGCGTGCCAGTGAAGAGCGATATCTTTTAGCCCTGGCGGGCTCTACCGACGGCCTATGGGATTGGGACCTGCTGTCGGACACCGTCTTTTTCTCGGATCGCTTCAGAGAAATCCTGGGGTACGCCTCCGAGGAGTTTCCCGGTAAGATGGATTCGTTCCGCAGCCGACTTCACCCTGAAGACGCCGAGGTCATCTGGGCCGCGATCGAAAGCCATCTTCAGGAGCGCACCCCATACAAGGTCGAATATCGCCTGCAGACAAAATCAGGCGAGTATCTGTGGTTTCTCGCGCGTGGCCAGGCCATCTGGAACAGCGAGGGAAAAGCGATCCGGATGTCTGGTTCGATTCAGGACATTACCGAACGCAAGCAAACCGAGCTCAATCTTCAGGCTGCACTTTCCGAAATAAAGGCGTTGAAAGAAAAACTTGAGGTCGAAAGAGCCTATCTGCAAGAAGAAATCAAATTGGAATACAATCATGAGAACATGATCGGTCAAAGTGACGGGCTAAATTACGTACTCTATAAGGTTGAGCAAATTGCTTCCAGCGATACGACCGTTCTCGTTCTCGGCGAGACCGGAACCGGCAAGGAGCTTGTAGCTCGGGCCATTCACGGCTTGAGCCCGCGTAAAGATCGGGTATTGGTGAAAGTGAATTGTGCCACACTGCCTTCAAACCTGATTGAAAGCGAGCTGTTCGGCCACGAAAAAGGCGCTTTCACCGGTGCCCATGCCAGACAATTGGGGCGATTTGAAGTGGCCAACGGCGCTACTCTTTTTCTGGATGAGATCGGGGAACTACCGCCGGAACTGCAGCCCAAACTGCTCCGGGTGATCCAGGATGGTGAGTTTGAACGGTTGGGCAGCGCCGGTACGATTAAAGTCGATGTGCGGGTGATTGCCGCCACCAATCGTAATCTGGAAGAGGAAGTCCGCAAAGGCCGCTTTCGGGAAGATCTCTGGTACCGACTAAGTATTTTTCCGATTACGGTGCCCCCGCTGAGAGAACGGATGGAAGACATTGCCCTGTTGGCGGATTTTTTTGTCGATAAAATTTCCAAGAGACTCGGGAAGTCCATTGAGAGCATCCCCACGAGCGTCATGAATACCTTACAGGATTATCAATGGCCCGGCAATGTCAGGGAGTTGGAAAACGTCCTCGAACGAGCGGTAATCAACTCCTCAGGGCCCAAACTACGCCTCGTGGATGAACTCAAGAAACCTTATAAAGATTTAACGACCACGCAAAAAACCCTGGAAGAGGTTGAGCGCGACCATATTGTCCGAGTACTTGAGCAGACCAATTGGAAAGTGAGCGGTAAAAACGGGGCTGCAGAACTCCTTGGGCTCAACCGCAGCACACTGCGCGCCCGCATACGAAAATTGGGTATCCACCAGCCATGAGTACATGGTATCTATTTGTTTTGTTATTCGAGCGATGATATCTACAACAATAACAAAGTCTTGGATCACTGCCTGAAGGTCCACCCTTAAAAGACAATTGTCCTGCAAAAATATTCCTCTCGGACGTCGTTAAACAACAGCCTGTCAATTTGTATTTCCTCGCGGAGGGCTGAAAACACCACGTCAAGAATGCCAGGCATGGTCATATATGGCCATTGGTCATATTTGACCATATATGGCGCTTATTCAACTCTCCTCAGGCAGTCTCTTTTATGAAAATATTAGTATAAATATCAATATGTAAGGTTAATTTAAATTGGACTCGGCCTGTCTGGCACGAAGTGTGAAAGTATAATTGCGGACAGTTTAAATTTTTGGGATAGCAGCCGGAGCGGAGAAATTCTCAGCTATACTGAGCGTGTGTCTTGTCTTTGCTAAAAGGAGAGTTCTCGTGATCATTATCAGGATAACCATGAATGCATTGCTGGAAAAGCGAACAGAGGTCATGCAAACACTGCTCTCAATGATTGAACCACCTGATCGCGGAGTGGGAAACCCGCGAAGATCTGGACCATTATATAAGGTCTGACAGATTCAGCGTTTTGCTTGGAACAAAGAGCCTTTTATGCGAAGCGCCGCATATTGTAATCCACACAGTTTCGTATTCGGAAGGAATGGAAACCGTTAATTCCACCAGGAGGCAAAGTAACTAATTGTTTACCGAGAATGTGCCCATGAAGAAAATACTTAAATTGTGCATGCGCTGCTCCTGACAGAATGAATGTGCTCTGTCGGGAGCTTCAAATGCCGTGCGGTTCATCTTCATTCTGTATAAATTAAAATGAGGGGGTATCCAATGAAAATAAATACAGACAAAATTAAATCCGGTGTGTGGGGTGCTATTTGTGGTGCCATTATCGTTATGATCATCGGCTTCGGTTGGGGCGGCTGGGTGTTGGGTAGCACATCTCAGAGAAACGCCGATACAATGGCTGTTGATGCCCTTGTCGCTCGTTTGGCGCCGATGTGTGTCGCACAATTTAACGCGGATGCGGAAAAAGACGAAAAGCTTAAAGAATTAACAGCCAAAAGCCGCTGGCAAAGAGAAAAATATATCGAGGATCAGGGTTGGGCAACTATGCCATTTGAAAAAGAACCTGATAGCAAGGTTGCAGAGGTGTGTGTCCAGCAGATCCTGAATGGCCAGTAAACAGCTTTTGCCTGCTGGTTCCGGGGACAGATGAGGCTGACCCTTCTGGAGCATAGTTCTGCAGATCCCTGCAATATAGTTTTGCCGGCATTCTGCGGGCGATCACATTGATCCTGAAGGCCTCATCCCCGCCTAGCCTTAAACCATCAATTCGAGCGGAGATAGATCTGCTGGGCTCGGAATTCAAGGAGGCAGGACATGCCTGATAGTTTCGTTTCAGAAAAGATTAAAAAGACCAAACCAGATTGGTACCATTCAATTAGGAGATACGAACGATCTCATCTTTGGAAGGCCATCTGGCAGCTTGTAAACACGTTCATTCCATACTTAATTGTATGTGTTCTGATGTATTTAAGTTACAGGGAGGGTTATTCTTATTGGATTATATTGGGCCTTGGTATTGTGGCAGCCGGCCTGTTAGTCCGAATCTTTATATTTTTCCATGATTGTGCGCATCAATCGTTTTTTCCCTCCCGAAAAGCGAACACCGTTTTGGGTTACATATGCGGTGTATTAACCTTCGCGCCCTTTGAAGAATGGCGAAAGTCCCATGGATGGCACCATAACACGTTTGGTGACCTTGATCGCAGAGGCAACGGTGATGTTTGGACGTTGACAGCAGAGGAATTTCGCACAGCGTCAAAACCAATGCGGTTTTGGTATCGATTTTTTAGACATCCCTTGGTTCTTTTGTGCTTTGGCCCCGCCTATTTATTTATAGTGTCCTACCGATACCCGCATAAAGGGGCGCAAAGACGTCAGAAGAACAGCGTAATTATCACAAATACTGCAATGGCCATTATTATTGTGGTCGCAAGTCTCACCATCGGGTTTAAAGCCTATGCTTTGATTCAGTTCCCGGTTATTTTCTTTGCGGGAGTAATTGGAGTATGGCTGTTTTACATCCAGCATCAGTTCGAGGGGGCGTATTGGTCGCGTCATGACCAGTGGGATCCAATAAAGGCTTCACTTCACGGGAGTTCATACTATAAACTACCTAAAGTGATACAGTGGTTTACCGGTAATATCGGATTACACCACATTCATCATCTTCGGGCCCGGATTCCCAATTATAATTTACAAAGAGCCTACGATGATACCAAAGCTTTTCTGGATGTTGAACCACTTACCATCCGTAAAAGCCTCACCTGTATTCAACTGAAGCTATGGGATGAAGAAAAACAAAAAATGGTGGGCTTTAAAGCAGCGTATGCATGAGTTAAATAAAATAGAAATGCTTACAGCCTATTTTAATGACAACAGGTGATATTCTCATGGCCCAAAAACCGACTTACAATCAACTTAATTGGTGCGATTTCTGAAAGTATCGCCAGGCTTGTCGAACGTGAGTGGGCGGAAGTAGAAATAAGAAAATGCCGAAACAAAATTGAGGAGCTCATCAAAAAAACTGAATAACCGTCGGCAGAAGCATAAGCATCATCCTGAAATCGGCAGCCGGAGACACCTTCGGTGCTTCTTAAATTTCGTTCTTCTAGTAATCACATCATGGAGCTATATTTCAACTTTCCTCGTTAGCCCGAAAGCACAAGTGAGTCGCATCGGCTTTGTAGATAACCAGATTAACTTTTTTTGGAAGTTACTGTCTGAAAAGACGAAATTTGCTGCTTTACTTTTTTGCCTTTACACTTCGGGCAATTGTATTTCCTTTTTTCATAATTTGAGATTGACATGACTACACTGAAAGGTTTTTTACATTTTTCACAGTAGAATTCGTAAGTCGGCATTTTAAACCTCCTATTTCTCCTTTATTACCATAAACCTACAATTATAACACCCCGATTTATCGTAAACAAAATGGGATAGGTTTTTATATTGTGGAAGAAATGGACATGTCCTCACTGAAACAGATCCCGGTATATCGCACGCCTTTCCTTGCTCCATCTCGGACAATAGGCGGGTTTGCCCTGCATAACCAGTTGAAGGCACGCATCGCATCTCGGACTGCATTTTATAATGGATCGATCCTCCCCTTTTCGAGCCTTCTTCGGCCATTCAGGATCAACCCATAACATGCGGGCCAATCCGATGAGATCCGCCCTTTTTTCTCTCAAAATCGATTCAGCTTTCAACGGTGTTGAAATTCGCCCCGCTGCAATGACGGGAATGCCCACATTCTTTTTCACAGCGGCGGCTAAGGATACCATGTAACCGACGCTTTTGGCTTTTTTCACGATTTCAGGAAGGAAAAAAGATTCATACGTCCCACCCATGGCAGAGATGTATGCAATTCCCTCTTTTTCAATGCGTTTAGCTAAAACGATGGATTCTCTCTTTTTAAGACCGTCCGGAAGCCACTCATCAACCAGGAAACGATACCCGACCGGAAAATCTCCTACAGCATCTTTTACACGTTTTAGAACTTCCATCGGGAATTTAATCCGATCTTCAATTGACCCACCGTAAGAATCACTGCGATTATTGGTCCGGGGAGATACAAACTGGGCAAGGAGATATCCGGTTCCCCCGTGGAGTTCCACCAAATCAAATCCGGCTTTTTTCACGCGCAAGGCAGCCTTTGCATACTGCTTCTGGATAGTTGTTATCTCTCTTTTGCTAAGTGCTCGAGGGGTTTTCCCAAATGCCGGAACAGCTGACGGCGCCACTGGTTGTGAAACATGCGCAAATCGTCCTGCATGGTTGATCTGAAGACCGGCAAGACTCTTTTCTTTATGGATCGTATCGGCAAGTGTTTCCAAGCCCTTTAAATACCGATTGTGGTCACACCTTATGGTTCGAGATGATCCGCTGCCCCTGGGCGTTATGCTCGCATTTTCAACCATAACCATCGCAGTCCCGCTCTGGGCCATTTCTTTATAATAGTGAAGCAGCAGCGGGGACACGCCACCCCCCAAGGCGGCATATCCCAGATACAGAGGTGCCATGGTAATCCGGTTTTTCAATCTAAGGCCGTTTAGCTTCAAGGGTTTGAACAGGTGTTTGTATATGGGCTTTTCCATTTTCTCCCTCCCATAGCGGTGCCATTAAGTAAAATAGACGAACGTGTTCTCTATCGCTTGAAACACAAAATTCAGGTCAATCGGTGGCCGTCTGTTCTCAGGCCAAAGGCGGCGGCGGGGGCGGCAACTCTCCGCGCTCCAGGGCCTCCCGGGCGGCCTTAACCGGTATGCCTGCCTCACACGGCACACCCACTTGGCACAACCCACAACCATATCCCTCGAACTTATAAATCTTTTTCACATGCTCTCTGGAACGAGCCAAGTGCTGCCGACACTTCTCCTTGTCGTGACCGGTCTCGGTAATCGCACGGACCGGGCAACGATCAATGCATTTGCCACACGTTCCATTAGCGAAAAAGAGGCAATAGGCCCGGTGATCGGCATACGGCCGGGGAGTCGGTTCAATGGATATCTTGGCCACGACCGATCCAGCGCGCATGGCTTTACCTTTTGCGGTGATGAGCCCGTCGCACAGACCGAAAGTGCCCAGACCGGCCGCATGGGCGGCATGGCGTTCAGACCACGAAGAAGCATAGGAAAACCGCTCCGAGTTGACGATAGTCCAGTTGGAAACTAACATCGGAGCGACGGCGGCATGACCCGCCTGTTCGAGACTTTCGGCCACATGCAAACGCAAGGCAACGTTGAACTCCTCGCCGTAGATCCTGATCCGGGCCCATTCTTCGGATGGATATTTCTTCGTCCTGCGGTTAGCCTTGCGGACCACCTCGCGCTGGGGCAAGACCCACGATACGACGGTCAGTTCATCAGCACCTGCGAATTCCTCAGGGCGGTGCTGATTGAAGACCTCCCAGGGGGTCCAGTGGAAAGTCCCAACATATTCCTTGTACTGCTGCCAAATCGGGTCCGCACCGGTGGCGAATCCAACCACGGCAACGTCCCATGCAGGGTCCTCAGTGTCGTTCCTCATTGTATTGCGGGGGGAGGTGCTGATGAAATCCCGGATCAAAGCTTTTATCCAGTCCCCCGAAATAATGGAACTGCTTTTCACTTTAAAACCTCCTCTTCACTCAGAAATCTGCTTCTCAAAGCCACTGCAGAAATTCAAGAAATTTATAAAGCTACAGATACCATTATCGGGGGTATTCAAGTCAAGGAATTCTTAATGAGTATTGCAAAAAATTTATTCGCTCACTTTGATGACTGCAAGCGTTACATCATCCTCTTGTTTCATGAGCCCCCGAAATTCGTCAAGTGCTGCAATGACGGCTTCAAGGATTTTATCCGCAGAAGCTTTTGCATTTTTTTTGATAAGTGCTTTTATCCGGTCCTTACCAAACATCTCTCCCGATTGGCTTTGAGTTTCCCATAGGCCATCGGTGCCGATCAAAAGAACCTGTCCCCCTGTTAAGCCGGTCAAAACATTCTCGCGGTATTCAAATTTCCCGTCCAGACCAAGAGCCATGCCGTAGCCGTTGAGCTCCTTGAATTCACCTTTTGCTGGATCGAAAAAGATCGCTGGATCATGACCGGCTCTTACCCACCGCAGTTCTTTTTTGCCGGTATCGAGGGCGGCGTAAAAGAGCGTCATAAATTGCCCGGTATCACCGGTATCATGAGTAATCAAACGATTGACATCGGAGATAATTTCGGCAGAGCTGCCGGGTTGGGTAACCCTGCTTTTCAAAAAGGCTCTGACTGTGGCCATCAGCAAAGCAGCCGGGATGCCATGACCGCTGACGTCACCGACCGCAACTCCGATGCGATCGGCATTGCGATCATCAACTTCCAGAAAATCATACAGATCGCCGCCGGTTTCATCGCAATAAATGCTGCGGGCGGCTATGTCGAGACCCTTTATCTGAGGCATTTCCCTGGGAAGCAGATTTTGCTGAACTTCCATGGCCAGGTTCATGGCTTCTTTCATTTCCATCCGCTCCTTAAGCTGCTGCACCATGGAATTAAAACTGTGGGTCAATTCACCCACTTCGTCGCTTGTTTTTACCGGGAGCAGGCTTTTATAATCACCGTTGGCAACGCGCTCTGCAGCATTGGAAACTTCTCGGATGGCAGCCACCGTCCTGCCGGTTACCACTCTGATCAAAATGACGATCAGCAGGATGAATCCGGCTCCGATCGCAAAGTAATAAAACCGAAATCTCACAATCGGTGCCAGAATTGCTTTGCCGGGCGCGATCATCACCAGGCTCCAGGGGGCTTCCTGAAGTTTACAAAACCCACTGACCTCTTTAGGCGGATGCCCCTCGCCGAGGATGGTTCCATAGCCGCCGGATTTCATAGCCGTCAGGGTTTCGCGCTCAATGGAGTCGCGGCTGGCGGCCAATGAGCCACTCCCTTCGTGTGCCGTGCTGGTTAGGATCCTCCCGCTGTCATCCACCAAATACGCTTTGTTGCTTTGCCACCAGCCCGAATCCCGAACGTTTTTAATCAGCATGCCAAAATCCAGCACAACCTCCAACCGGCCGATCAACCGGCCACTCTCGTCATTCAAATCTGAAATCAGGGAAACGGTTTCATGATCACCGGCCTCATCAAACCGCGGGGGAGTAATTTCTCTGATGCGGCCGCTGTGAAATCTTCTCATCCTCATAGGCCGGCCGGCAGCCATCGGTCCCTTGGGGGACATTCGAGGGCCGGAAAGATCGGCTGGAGGCCCCGGGTTGTTGCTCCAGGTCAAATGAACGTGATCGACGCTTTCCTGACGCTCGAGGTGCTCGATTGCCAACACATGAAGTGCAGAAATATTCAGGCCGTCGGCCGTTTGATTAAAAATACGAATCCAATCTTTTACCCGCGCCAGGTGCATGTCAACCTGGTGTGCCGCCCGTTGCAGTTTGAGAACGGAGGCCTCCCGCCACTGGGACAGCAAGATATTGCGGGCATAGATAAATCCCGCAAATCCCATGACGATCAGCAAAAGCGCCACCGGCAGGATCAAATACAGCGAAAGTCGCTGCTGCAAACTCTTTGGCTGAATCATAGATTACCTCCGGTACAGCTTGCATTCATGGAAGTATTAAATGACGTGGTTGTCCTGAAAGCTCACGTTCGGCACATAGGCGTTGACGCTAGCCAGATTAAACAATATTCATAGAACACAGTACATAGCGTATAATGCGAGAAAAATAAATGGGGAGGTGCGATGATCCGTCCCATTTTAAAGGAGTAAAGAGAAGGCGGGTAAAATCAAATGCGATGGATTCTAAATATTGGCTTGAGGGTTCAGTGGGTTTTGCGGTTGGCCGTACTCGAGGTCAATTGCCGAGTTCTGCACACTGCAATAAATGAGTTCACAAGCTTCAATCCTGACACCTCAAAATTTAGATGAGTCGCACAAGTAATACAATGAACTTTTGGGTTGAGTAGCACCCAGATAATAGTTAACGCATTAAAAAAGCAGGATCATTATGACCCTGCTTTAATCGGACATTGTTGATTTTACCCCAATTGATCGTTTTATTTTGTCTTTTTGGCCCAGTTCTTG